>Ga0209376_1003640_pt1 | contig 13853 bp, 9 predicted proteins | sample GraSoiAngelo_134_FD_185891 | JGI IMG/M metagenome (GOLD analysis project Ga0209376, IMG submission 185891) | Grasslands soil microbial communities from the Angelo Coastal Reserve, California, USA - 14_0929_05_30cm (SPAdes) (version 2) | ecosystem: Environmental > Terrestrial > Soil > Grasslands ... | reverse complement strand
CGACCGCAGCGGCGATGGTCACAAGGTTCGCGACGACCCGCCGCTTCATCTCCATGCCGGAGAGAAAAGCCAGGACCATCGAGACGATGATGATCAAGCTTCCTGCGGTGAGCGCGGAGGGCAGCGCGGTCGTCGCCCCGGCGAGCACGGGGAGGACCGGGACGACGGCGCCGGTGAGGTAGCTCACGCCGACGACCACCGCCGAGCGCATCGGGCTCTCGCCCGCTTCATCCGCCGAGACGTCCTGGCCCAGGAACCGCCGGCGCCCCATCTCGGTCGCTCGAATCTCCGATTCGGAATCCACCGCGACCCACGCGCCGGCGGCCATGGACAGCGCCCCCGCCACGGCCACCGTGGTGGCGGCCATGAGCACGGTCGTTGAGCTCCCGAGGGCGGCGAAGAAGCCGCTGACCGCGCCCAGGATCTCGACGAGCCCGTCGTTCAAGCCGAGAAAGATGTTGCGCACGCGCTCGGGATTGAGCCGAGGCTCCGCCGTGCTCGTCACGACGGCGTCCTCGTGCTCGAACTCGTCCTCGAGAATGCTGCGCACGGCCGCTCCACGCGGCCCGGCGCCATAGGTGCTCCAGACTTTGAGATACTTCCGCACGCCGTAGACCTCGATCGCCTCCAGAACGAGATGGATGGCCGAAGTGCCGAAGAGGCGGCAGGCCAGGACGATAAGCTGGAGCTTCAGCCATCGCGCGACGTCCAGGCGCTCGACCCGCAGACCGAAGTAGTCTTGCCAGAACGCGAAATGGCGGGCCTCGATGGGGATCAGCCGATCCAGGATGGCCCCGAGCTCACCCGTCGCCAGCGCGCGCAGGCTCTGATAGAGCGTCAGGTCGAACAGCTCGTCGAGCACGAGCCGCCTCGCCAGCCCCTGGTCGATCGCTTCGCGTTCAGTCATGGCCTGCGATCTTTACCATGTTCCGTTCTCTCCTGCTCCGGCCATTCCTCGCCGGGGCGGACCTACACACGAGGGTTACACTGTCACGTGTGAGCTCCGTGATCGCGCCTGGCCGATCGCGGTATCGATCCATATTCACGTCGGCGACCCGGCGAGAGCGGATCGCCAATTTCGAATCGTACTGGGCCTACTCCGTGGGTCACGACGGGGAGATCCTCCAGGACCAGAAGGATCTCGTGAAGAAACGGGAGACCCTGGTCGGTTTCCAGGCGCATCCCGTTCGGTCACGCCGGCCGCTGGCCGACCCCGCGCGCTTCTATCGCAACCATGTGATCATGCAGGACGATCCCCGGACCCTGGACCGCAAGACGTTGCTGCTGACATTCCTCTACAAGTTCGCCCGCCACGAATACGTCGGCATCTCCGCCGCCTGGGACCGGACCGAGCAGATCACCGAGTCGACCTCGCTGATCGCGAAGATTGGGCTCTATCACCTCTGCGAAGAATTCAGTCACATGCGCCTTTTCCAGGAGATCCTCCGGACGTTTCACCTCGACCAGGTGGAGTGGGTCCCGCTCGGAAAGTGGATGAGCCGCATGTACCGTCTCTTCCCCATGTTCCCCGAAGCCATGCTGGCCCCACCCGCCTTCGTGAGCGAGCTGATGGGTCTGACCGTGTACCAGCATATCGACGGCGTCCTGGACGACATTCTCGCCGACGAGCCGGAGGCCCGTGAGCGTATCCGCGCTCTCCTGCGTGAAGTGATGACCGACGAGCTGGCCCACGTTGGCCAGCGCCGCAACTTTCTCGGCCCCCTGGGGCTGCGCGCCGCCCACCTCATGGTGGAGTCGATGTATCGGGCCTTCTTCCGCGACATTCCGGAGACGCGACTACTCTTCGACGTCGAGCAGATGGTGCGGGACGGGAAGGCGTTCGACTACAGCACGATCACGCCGGAGATGCTCGAGAAGAGCTGGGTGCCCTCTTACTGCAACGCGTAGCGCCGAGCTACTTGGCCAGCGCCTCGCGCATGCGAGTCAGCGCCGAACCGAGATGTGATCGGGCGCGGGCTCCTTCGCGACGGTTGGGTGCGTCGAGCTATCGAGGGCGCCCCGGCTCCGGTCGGTCTTGCCTGAGCTCGCGGAGCGCAACGTCGTCGATCCAGACCGTGCCGGGAGCTTCGATGACGAACCGGAGGTCGATGAAGTCCGAGTCGCCGGTGTTGAACACATGTCGATACTCGCGCCATCCAGCGAGTTCGTTTCCGACGTAGGTTCTATCGGCCCACTGCGCATCGGCCGTCAGAAAGAGGGGCTTCGCCTCCGCCCTGCTCACCAGCGCCCAGAAGGTTGCCGCATAGAAGGTTCTTGGTCTCAGCCTCGAGATTCGTTGGGAGAGCGATCGCCACTGACCGTCGGCCTTTTGGCTGTCGTGGTCGAATCGGAACGCGGCCGCTCCGGAGCGGCGGTCGGTCGTATCCAGCACCCCACGTGAGTCTGCGCCGCCGCCAGAAGTGCCATCGGGGACCCAAAAGTCCGCCCCCTTTTCGAAGCCGCCATTGCGTACGTGGTCCCCGAGAAGCCGCGCCTCTTCTTGTTTGGCGAGGAACCATGCGCCGGCGCCACCCAACGCGCCCGTTATGAGAACGGTCGCCAAGACAACGTCCACGGGATGCGTCTTCCCCAGCCCGGACCATACATGGCGTCGAATCGGTCCGGCGGTAAGGAGGAGGCCATAACCGATCACTGCCAGAGCAACGGCAGCGTAAACCCCCCAGGGAAAGTCGATCACGAGAGTACTGACGTGGCTGATGAAGAGTGCGAGCGGGATGCTCGCAAGGCCAGTTAAGAGGCGCCGCACGTTGCGGGGCTACTCGCTATCGCTTCGAGCGTCGACATCCATCCTGCCGCGCATCCGCTTCGGTCGCGTAGCACGTCTCCGGCTTCGTCTTCACGTAGAGTTGGCCGCCGGGCACGTGATAGATGCACGGCTCACCCGAGTAGGTCGTGAAGTTGCCTTTGATGGGCTGGGCAGGAGGACATCTCCAGCCGTCCAGTGGATGGATCCCCGCCCGAGCTGAGGCGCCCTTCGGAGCGATCGCCCATGCGGCTCGGAGCAGTTGGGCGGGAAGGTTGATCTGCTGGTCTGGGAGGAGCAGGCGACACTCGAGGGCGCCGAGCATCGACTTGGCGGTAGTCTCTGGGACTTCGTAGATTCCCAAGACGCTCTTCCCGGCTAGCTCCGAGCGAGTCAAGGTGATCGCTCGCCGCTTGCCGTCGCACGTCACATCCACGGTCGGATACGTGGGCGTTCGTTGGCTCGTCAGTTGGATGGACCGGTGGTTGGTCTTGGTCTCGACGCTCACGACGATGCGCGGGCGTCCTGGATCACCCTCTTGGATGACGACTGGTTGCGCCGCGCTCGTATCAAGCGGAAGCGCGAAAACGGCAAGGAGGGCAACGCGGACTACCCGGCTCACATCATCTAGTTTCGTCGGACCTCAGCCATGAACCAAGAAAGGAAAGAGGGGCTCGGAGCTGAACGGTAACCCCTCGGAGTAGTGACCCTTTTCCCCCGGGGCTGACAACGGCCGAAGGAAGGGCACGCGGCTTAGCGCAGCCGTGGGCCCGGGTCCATCTTCAGGAAGACCCGACCGCCGATCGGGTACCACTCCGGCGCGAGCGTGACTGCTTGGCCGACGACGTGGAGGTCGCGCCAGCACTCGGCCAGGCGGCTCTCGCGCCGATACGACGTGCTGCCGCCGTGACGGTACATCAAATCCATCGCCTCACGAGCGCTGTCGGCGGCATGAACCGCGGCCAGCCGGCAACGGGCCCGTTGCCCGAGCGTGGTCTCCTCGCCGGCCGCGACGGTGTTCCAGAGCTCGGCGATCGTCGCGCTGCGGTACGCTCGACCAGCGTTCAGGATCGCGTCGGCCCGACCGACTGCGTCCTGAACTTGTGGGCTCTCGCAGAGCCGACCGGTCCGGCCGCGCGGCGTCTTCTCGCCGGCCAGCTCGATCAGCGCATCGATGCCCGCCAGGGCGATGCCGGTGATCACGGCGCTGTGGTGGGGCCCGACCCACGCCTGGGCCGGCAAGGCGTACGAAATCCCCGGCCAGCGCTTCCACTGGTTGTCGAGCGGGATGCCGGCGTGGACCATCGTTCGACGCTCCGGCAGGAAGATATCGTCGACCGTCCAGTCGAAGCTGCCGGTCGCGCGCATCCCGGTCACGTCCCAGCTGCCCTGGACGATCTGAGCTTCCGAACGCGCGAAGATCCCACGCCAGTAGACCGACGTGCCATCCGGGCTGCGGCGCGGCTGGTCGCCGTCGAAAATCTGGAAGCTTCCCAACATCCAGGAGCTCTCCTGGCAGCCGGTACCAAAGGGCCAGCGACCCGTGACCCGGTAGCCACCATCGACGGGCACGGCCCGTCCGCCTCCCATCACGGCGGTGCCGGCGATGACCGTGTCCCCGCGCGAGTAAATCTCCTGGACACCCTCGTCCGGCAGACCGAGCGTGACGAGCTGGCCAATGCTGTTGTTGGCCACATTCCAGCCGACCGAGCCGGCGCCCTCGGCGAGCAGCTCAACGACGCGCACGTAGGTCAGCGGGTCAGCCTGAAGACCACCGAGCTCACGCGGGATGACCAGCCTGTAGAAGCCGGCGGCATGAAACTGCTCCACCAACGCCTTCGGCAGGCGCTGCTCGCGCTCGATCTCGTCGTGGTAGCCGCGGATGACCGACCGCAGCGCGGCTGCGGCCCGCACCGGGGGCTGAGCATCGATATCGGCGGGCAGGAGGTCTTCTTCCGAAATCGGTCGCATGGTCGGGAATGTTCGGCTGGCGCAGCGGAGGTGTCAAGCGGTACTGTCCCGCGTCGGCGAGGCTACTTCTTGGCGGGAATCGCGACTAGCGCGTTCGGCACTCCCCATCCCCCGGGCAGAGACAGCGTGAGTGCGGAAAGCTTTGCCACGAGCTGCGTCGAAGGCCCTCCGTCAAGATTGAGAGCATCCACGCATCCGAGGCCACCCGTCTCGGGTGGGCCAGCAAGGAAGCGCGCGAAGGCTGTGGTCTCCGCCTTCGTTGCGACGACGAGGGTGACCATACTCCCCTCGGCGCACACCGCGGTCCGCTCGGCGAGCTGCGGCTTGAGCCTCTGGACTCTTCCTTCGACGACGAGACGAGGAATGCCCTGGACGATGAGGCGATGTGCGCGGGGATCGGGGATGTCGGAGCCGAGCACGATTCGCGCGTTCGTACCACTGACGACGAGGGCACCCCAGCTCTGCCGCTTGCCACTAGCGATGAGTCGTCCTTCGTGGACCGCGAGGCCCATGGCGCGGCCCTCATTGTCGAAGAAGCTGGCGTTGACCGCAACGGCAGCAGGAAATGGCGCGGCGATCTGTTCCACAGTTTGCTTCGAGGACGGGCCGGCGGGCACCAGGCGAAGCTCCGCGACACCGAGATCGATCTTGAAGGCGTGGCCAGAGAAGAGCTCACCGTCTGGGGGGCGCACCTCGAAGATCGCGTGCGCGATCCCTTGCGCCACTGCCAAAAACCGCGGCGGGTCCGCCCACACCGAGCAGGCCCCGATACCACTCACCACCAGGAGGGTAAGCGAGATGTAGGGAACGAGGACGCGGGGCCGCCCCTCGCGGAGCGGCCCCTGGCCGTGAGGCCTCAGCGGATCAGCTGTGCCAGCGGAACTGCTGCGGCTTGCGGGCGGACTCCTGGGAGATCATGACGTTCACGAGCGCCGGGCCCTTGAAGGCCGTCGCCTCTTGCAGGGCGTTCTTCAGATCCTTCGGGTTCTCGACGAACCAGCCCTTGCCGCCGAATGCCTCCATCATCTTGTCGTAGCGCGCGCCGTAGATCAGCGCGTTCGGCTTCAGGTTCTGGAGCGGGTTGTCCGGATGCTTCGCGTGTCCCGGGCCGATGCCGCCGTTGTTGAAGACGACGATCTTGACCGGCAGCTGATAGCGGCAGGCCGTCTCGATCTCCATGCCGGAGAAGCCGATCGCCGAGTCGCCCGAGACCGAGATGATCGGCTTGTCGGGATGCACGACCGCGGCGGCGATGACGAAGCCCATGCCGACGCCCATCGTGCCGTAGCTGCCGGCATCGAGCCGGTGCCGCGGCCTCGAATTGAACAGCTGGGTCCGGCCGATATCCATCGTGCTGGCGCCCTCGCCGATGATGATCGCGTCTTCCGGCGCCCACGCGGCGACGTCCTTCAGCGCGCGGTAGTAGTTGGCCGGCGCCTGGTCGTCGGCGAGCTGGGGCGCGATCTGCGCCGCATTCGCCGCCGCTTTCTCGGCGATCGCGCCATGCCAGGCCGATTCCTTGGGGTAGACCCACTCGCGCTTGTTCAGCGCCTCGTTGATCTGCGCGACGATCGCCTTGCCGTCACCGACCAGCGCGACCTCGGCCGGCGCATTCTGGCCGATCGACTCCGCCGCGATGTCGAGCTGGATGAAGCGCACGTTCTTGTTGTAGCGCGGTGGCAGACCGAAATGCATGATCCAGTTGAGCCTGGCGCCCATCAGGAAGACGACGTCGGCATTCTGCAGCGCGTGGCTGCGCGCCGCGCCGACCGACAGCGGATGGTTGTCGGGCATCACGCCCTTGCCCATCGGCGAAGCCAGGAACGGCAGCTTCGTGCGCTCGATGAAGGCGCGCACCTCGTCTTCGGCGCGCGAGTAGGCCATGCCCTTGCCGATGATGACCAGGGGCCGCTCCGCCGAGCGGAGCGCATTCAACGCGCGCTCAATATCCGCCGGCATCGCCTGGGTGCGTGGCGGGTCCGGGCAGCGCGCCGCCTCCTCCACCCTCGCCTCGTCGACCTTTCCGGTAATGATGTCGTCCGGCATGTCGAGATAGCTGGCGCCGGGCCGACCGTAGATCGAGTTCCTGACCGCCATCTCGACGTAGAACGGGATGCGGTGGACGTGCTCGACCGCATGCGCGAACTTGCAGAACGGCGTCGAGATCAGCACCTGGCGCTCTTCCTGGAACGCGCCCATGCCGTTGCGCCAGGACTCCGACGCGCCACCGATGAGGATCATCGGCCAGCCATTTTGCTGCGCGTTGGCGAGGCCGGCGAGGGCGTGGACGACGCCGGGCCCCGACACGACCAGGCAGGCGCCGGGGCGGCCGGTCAGATAGCCAACCGCCTGCGCGGCATACGAGGCGGACTGCTCGTTGCGCATCCCGACGTACGTGATCCCTTCCTTCTGCGCGGCCGCGGCGATCGGCTGCACCGGAAACCCGACGATCCCGAACATGAACCGGACGCCCTGCTTTTTGAGGTTCCTCGCGACTAGGGTTGCACCGTCGACTTCGGCCATGTGTTCCCCTCCTGTCAGAGTGGGGCCTAAGATCGCGCCCTCCGGAGCCAGAGTCAAGCCCCGAGGTAGGAGTGCCCGAGGTCGGAGGCGGCGCGCTCGTGGTTAATCCATTCCACCGCGACCGCCGGAACGCGGGTTGCCGCCCACACGCCGACTGACGAGGCGAGCGCGTGGTTGATCGTCGTCGCGACCAGCCCTCACCGCGTCGCTTCGATGGACCCGTCCGCCGGCCTGGGAGGCGTGATCGGTTCGCCGCGCCTCCACCACGCCGCGAGCCGCTCCACCGCGACGTAGAACGCGGGCACGAGGAGCACGCCGAGCACGGTCACCGCGAGCATCCCGCCCACCACCGTGGTGCCCATCGAGTGCCGGCTGGCCGCGCCCGCGCCAGAGGCGAAGACCAGCGGGAGCGAGCCCAGGATGAAGGCGAAGGAGGTCATCAGGATGGGTCGGAAGCGCAGCCGGGCCGCTTCCCGCGCGGCCTCCCGGACCTCGATCCCGCGCTCGCGACGCTCCTTCGCGAACTCCACGATGAGGATGGCGTTCTTGCTCGCCAGCCCGATGAGGAGCGCGAGACCGATCTGCGCATACACGTCGTTCGCGAGCCCACTGAGCCAGAGCGCCCCCAGCGCCCCGAGGACACCCAGCGGCACCGCCAGGATCACCGCCAGCGGGACCAGCCAGCTCTCGTACTGGGCGGCCAGGACGAGAAACACGAACAGGGCGGACAGGGCGAAGACGAACCCCGCCCGGCTGCCCGCCTCGATCTCCTGGAAGGCGAGGCCCGACCATTCGTACGCCATGCCCGGTGGCAGGAGACGCCGTGCCACGTCCTGCATGGCCGCAATGGCCTGGCCTGAACTGGCCCCGGGCGCCGTATCCCCCGCGATCTCCGCCGACCGATAGAGGTTGTAGTGGGAGATGCTGTCGGGTCCAGTGATCGGCTTCACGGTGACGAGCGTGCTCAGCGGCACCATCTGGGCGGGTCCGTTCGGTCCGGGCTGACTCCGGACATAGAGCCGCGCGACGTCGCTCGGGGACGCGCGGAAGCTCGGCTCGGCCTGCAGCTGGACGCGATAGACCCGGCCGAACGCGTTGAAGTCGTTCACGTAGAGAGAGCCCAGGAAGATCTGGAGGCTCGAGAACACGTCGGAGAGGGGCACCGCGAGCGCCTTGGCCTTGGTCCGGTCGACCTGCGCGTCGAGCTGCGGCACGCCCGACCGGAACCCGGTGAAGGTCGCGGCAAGCTCCGGGCGCTGTCGGGCCGCGTCCATGATCTTCCGGGAGGTGGCGTCGATATCTTGAAGACTGCCTCCGGCCACGCTCTGAAGCTCGAACTGGAACCCACCGCCGGAGCTGATGCCCCGGATGGGCGGTGGGGGAAAGACCACGATGATGGCCTCCTGAATGCGGCTGAGGCGGGCGCGCAAGCGTGCCAGGATCGCTTCGGCCTGAAGCTCGGACGTCTTCCGCTTCGACCAGGGCGTGAGCCGGGGAAAGAGCGAGGCGACGTTCGGGCCATTGACGCCCGTGATGAAGCTGCGCCCGCCGATAGCCACCACGGTCTCGACGCCGGGAGTCTCCAGGAGGATCTTCTCGATCTGGCGAACGACGGCGTCGGTCCGCTCGAGGGAGGCGGCGTCTGGAAGCTGGACATTGACCAGCAGGTAGCCCTGGTCCTCGGTGGGCGCAAAGCCCGTGGGCACGGTGCGCAGCAAAAAGTAGCCGGCCCCGCTCAGGGCCAGCAACACGACCACCGCGAGGGCCGCCCGCCGGACGATGTGCCGGACGCCCCGATCGTAACCGTTGGTGAGCCTCAGAAACGCCGCGTTCCACACCCGCGCGAGCCAGCGTTTCCGAGCCGTCCCGGCGGGACGGAGGAGGAGCGCGCAGAGCGCCGGGGTCAGGGTGAGCGCGTTGAGGGCGGAGAGCGCCACCGACACCGCGATCGTCAGCGCGAACTGCCGGTAGAGCTGGCCGGTGATGCCGGGCAGGAACGCGATGGGAATGAACACCGCCATCAGGACGAGCGCGGTGGCGATCACCGGTCCCACCACCTCCGCCGTCGCGCGCCGGGTCGCCTCGCGGGGCGCGAGCCCTTCCTCGTCGAGGTGCCGCTGGGTGTTCTCGACCACGACGATCGCGTCGTCCACCACGATCCCGATGGCCAAGACGAGGCCGAAGAGCGTCAGCGTGTTGATCGAGAATCCGAACACACTGATGACGGCGAAGGTGCCGACCAGCGACACCGGGATGGTCAGCGTCGGGATGAGGGTGGCGCGCCAGTCCTGCAGGAAGACGTAGACGGTGAGGACGACGAGCGCAATGGCGATGAGGAGCGTCTGCACGACCTCCTCGATCGAGACGCGCACGAACTCGGTCGTGTTGTACGGGCGCGAATGGGTGACGCCGCTCGGGAAGCTTGGGGCGAGCCGCGCCACCGCCGCCTGGACCCCCTTCGACACGTCGAGGGCATTGGCGCCGGGAAGCTGGAAGATGCCGATGAGCGCCGCCGGCTTCCCGCCGACGCGGCCGAACGATCCGTAGCTCTGGGCGCCCAGCTCCACACGCGCGACGTCGCGGACACGGAGCAGCGAGCCGTCGGACCGAGTGCGGAGGATAATTTCCTCGAACTCGTCCGGCGTGGTGAGGCGGCCGCGCGTGGTGACGGTGTACTGGAACTGCTGCCCGGGGAGCGCCGGGGGCTGGCCGATCTGCCCGGCCGCGGCCTGGAGGTTCTGCTCCCGGACCGCATCGGCCACATCGCCCGCGGTGAGCCCGAGGCCCGCCAGCCGCTCCGGGTTCAGCCAGAGGCGCATGCCATAGTCCCGCCCGTTGAACACGGTCACCTGCCCCACGCCGGGCACACGCGCCAGCACGTCCACCACCTGGAGCGTGGCGAAGTTCGCCAGGTATAGCTCGTCCCGGCTCCCGTCGGGAGAAATCAAGGCGACGATCTCGACCAGATCCGGACTCTGCTTGGTGATGGTGAGGCCCTGGCGGGTCACGTCCGCAGGGAGCTTGGCCTGGGCAATGGAAACGCGGTTCTGCACGTTCACGGCGGCGATGTCGAGATCGGTCCCGACCTTGAAGGTCACGTTGAGCGTCATCGTCCCGTCGCTACCGCTCCGCGAGGACATGTAGATCATGTCCTCGACGCCGTTGACCTGCTGCTCGATGGGCGTGGTCACCGTCTGCTCCACGACCTCGGCGCTCGCCCCGGGGTAGGTGGCGGCCACCACCACCTGCGGCGGCGTGATCTCGGGGAACATCGCGATGGGCAGGAACGGGATCGCCACCGCGCCCGCCACCACGATGACGATGGCGAGCACGGAGGCGAAGATGGGACGGTCGATGAAAAAGTTGACGAACACCGGCAATCAGCTCCCGGGCGTCGGCGGGAGCATCTCGAGGATCGGCTCCACGCGCATCCCGGCCCGGATCTGCTGGAGGCCTTTGACGACGACGTGCTCGCCAGGCTTCACGCCGTCCTCGACGACCCACAGTGGCCCCACGCGCGTCCCCAACAGGACGGTGCGCACCTGCACCGTTTGGTCCGGCGCAATCACGAACAACGACGCGGAGCCCTGGCTCTCCTGGATCGCGGCCTGGGGCACGACGATCGCGTTGGGGCGTTCGGAGAGGAGGACCCGGAGCCGCACGTACTGGCCCGGCTGGAGCAGCCCCACCGGATTCTGGAAGGCGGCACGCATGGCGAGCGTGCCCGTCCGCGGGTCCACCGCGCGGTCGACGAAGTCGAGCCGCCCGTCATGCGCGTAGGGGCTGTCGTCGGGCAGCGTGATGGTGATGCCCGAGGAGCCCGGCTTCGCCTGCATCTCCGCCCGACGACGGTTCCACACGGACAGGGCCTCGCGTTCGCTCACGCTGAAGCTGACGTACATCGGATCGAGCGTGGACACCGTGGCGAGAAGCGTGGCGTCGCCCTTTCCGACCAGGGCCCCCACCCGGACCTCGGCGCGGCCCATGCGTCCATCGAGCGGCGACTTGATGGACGTGTAGCCGAGCTGGAGCCGCGCGCTGTCGGCCGCCGCCTCGTCGGCGCGAACCGCGGCTCGCGCGTTGTCGATGGCCGCTCGCGAGGCCGCAAGCGCGGCCCCGGCGTTCTCGAGGGCGGCGCGGTCGGCCTGCACGGTGGCCTCCAGCGCGGTCATGTTGGTGCGGACCTGGTCGTACTGCTCCTTGGCGACCAGCTCTTGCTGGAAGAGCTTGCGATAGCGCCCCTCCTGAGTGCGGGCGTTGTCGACCTGGGCGAGGTCGCGATCGAGATTGGCTTGCGCCTGGCGCACATCGGCCTCTCGCTGGGTGACTGCGGCCTCCGCCTGGTGGAGCGCGGCGGTGTCGCGGGCGACACTGGCCTCGGCCTGGCGGAGGGCGGCCTCCAGCGGGCGCGGATCGATCGTGAAGAGAAGGTCGCCGGCCTTGACATTCGCGCCGTCGGGCGCCACCTGCCGCTCGATGAAGCCCTCGACCCGAGCGCGCACCTCGACGGTCCTCACCGCCTCCGTCTGACCCACGTACTGGCCGTACACCGGGACCGAGCGCTGAACGACGGCAACCACCGTGACGGAGGGCGGCTTCGGCGCGGCCCTCACCTCGGCCGACCGATTACACGCGGCCAGTCCCAAAAGAAGCACGATCAGCGCGGCGGAGGCCAAGCGACGTTTCATGATCTTCTTATGATGAGTCGGCCTCGGCCTCGGCTTCCGGGAGTTCGTCGTCACCTGTCCCTCATGTCGATCAAGAAACAGGCATTCTGCCCGATACCCGCGCATTTGAGCCAGCCTCTGGCGATTGCTGACCTGATCTTGAACGCGGCTGGCCGTAGCAGCTGAAGCGGTTCTAGGCCTGGTTGCGCAACTCGTCGATCAGGACCCGCATGTTCTCAGAGTAATCCACGGGCACGCAGACGAGATGAACGCCGCCTCCGGAAAATGCCGCCTCGAGCGTCGCCGCCAGGCCGTCGGCGCTCTCCACCCGACTGCCCTTGATGTGGTAGGCCCTGGCATAGGCGACGAAATCCGGATTCCCGAAGGTCATGCCGAAATCGGCAAACCCGTCCGCTGCCTGCTTCCAGCGGATCATCCCGAAAGCGTTATCTTGCAACACAAGCACGACGAGATTGAGCCCGAGGCGCGCCGCTGTCTCGAGTTCCTGGGAATTCATCATGAACCCGCCGTCGCCGCACACCGCCAGGACGCGCCGAGTCGGATGGAGCATCGCGGCCATCATGGCGGAGGGCAGCCCAGCCCCCATCGTCGCGAGTGCGTTGTCGAGCAGCAGAGTGTTCGCGACATGAGTCCGGTAGTTTCGCGCGAACCAGATCTTGTACATGCCGTTGTCCAGGCAGACGATCCCGTCCTCCGGCATCACCTGCCGCACGTCGTGGACGATGCGCTGAGGGGTCAGCGGATAGCGAGCTTCCGTCGCCCGCACGGCGATCCGCGCGAGGATCTCCTCGCGCAGTCCCAGGAGCGCGCCCGCCCTCGGCAGCTTGCCCTCGAGACGGTCGGCCAGCAGTGTGAGGCTGGGGCCGACATCGCCCACGAGCTCCGCATTCGGGAAAAACACCTCCTCGACCGTCGCGGGAAGATAGCCCACATGGAGAACCTTCGGTCCGTCCGGACCCATCAAGAACGGCGGCTTCTCCACCGTGTCGTGGCCGATGGCGATGATCAGATCGGCCCGGTCGATCGCGCGATGAACATAATCTCGCTCTGACAGCGCGGCAGTGCCCATGTAGAGTCCGGATCCGCCCGCGACCGCGCCCTTGCCCATCTGCGTATTGAAGAACGGGATTTGCAGGCGGTTCACGAAATCCGACAGGGCCTCCGCGAGGCGCGGGCGGTTCGCGGCCGCGCCCAACATCACAAGCGGTCGCTCGGCCTTGAGGATCAGCTCGGCCGCCCGTTCCAATGCCGCGGGATGGGCAACGGGCATATCGATCGGGTGCGGCGTCACCAGCGGAATCGCGGGTGCCGCCACTCCGGCGATGTCCTCCGGCAGTTCGAGATGGACTGGACCTGGCCGCTCCTGTTGCGCAACCCGGAACGCCTCCCGCACGATCGAGGGGATCGTCGCCGGGCTGACGATCTGGTGCGCCATCTTGGACAGCGGCGTCATGGTCGAGACCATGTCCACCACCTGGAAGCGCGCCTGCTTCCGGCTCAGAATCCCCTTCTGGCCCGTGATCATGACCATGGGCATGGCGCCGAGCAGAGCGAAGGCGGCGCCCGTGGTCAGATTGAGCGCGCCGGGACCAAGCGTCGAGAGGCAGACTCCGGCCCTGCCGGTCAACCGTCCGTGCGTTGCCGCCATAAACGCTGCCGCCTGCTCATGGCGAGTCACCACGAACGTGATCCGGGAGCGGCGCAATGCCTCGACGACGTCGAGGTTTTCTTCCCCGGGTATGCCGAAGATGTGCTGCACACCCTCGTTCTCCAGTGCGGCTACGAGCAGGTCGGCGCCCTTCATAGAACGGCGTGGGCGTCGGCCCCAGTCTCCGTCACCGTCGCGTCGAGGCGTTGCTGCTGCTCCATCAGTGGTCCGCGTGCGGATCGTCGGACGGTAGGCCGCG
>Ga0209376_1003634_pt1 | contig 13862 bp, 14 predicted proteins | sample GraSoiAngelo_134_FD_185891 | JGI IMG/M metagenome (GOLD analysis project Ga0209376, IMG submission 185891) | Grasslands soil microbial communities from the Angelo Coastal Reserve, California, USA - 14_0929_05_30cm (SPAdes) (version 2) | ecosystem: Environmental > Terrestrial > Soil > Grasslands ... | reverse complement strand
GACGGCGCGGACGACCTGCCGTGCTGCCGTCGCCGTCGGCATGACGAGACCCTTGGGCAGCGGCTCGCGCGGCTCCGGGTGCCAGACGCCGCGGTTGTCCACCTGGCGGATCTCGCTCTCGACGAAGCCCGGGCTGACGAGCGTGACCGTGACGCCGTGCGGGTGGAGCTCGTGGCCGAGCGACTCGGCGAGGGCGCGGACGGCGAACTTGCTCATCGAGTAGGCGCTCCCGCCCGGGACGGCGACGTGGCCGCTCACGCTGCCCACGATGACGAGACGCCCGCGGGTCGTCTTCAAGTCCTCGAGCGTCGCGTACACCGTGCGCAGCACGCCGAACACATTGGTCTCGAACTGGGTGCGGTAGTCCTCGAGCGTCAGCGACTCGACCAGGCCGGTGACGCTGAAGCCCGCGTTGGCGACGACCACGTCGATGCGCCCCAGCGCCGCGCGCGTGCGCGCGGCCGCGCGCTCGAGGTCGCCGTCCACCGTGACGTCGCACTCCACCACGAGGGCGCGGCGTCCAGCGGCGCCGAGCTCGGCCGCGAGCCGCTCGAGCCGCTCGACGCGCCGGGCCGCAAGCGCCACGTCGGCGCCCGCCCGCGCGAACTCCCGCGCGAGCGCGGCGCCGATCCCCGACGACGCGCCCGTGATGAAGACGACGTGCCCCGCGAACCGGCCCGCCACGCTACGGGTTCTTGGGGACGCTCGCTTCTTCGACGAACGCGACGCGAGCCTCGGTCCCGCTGCTCTTCAAGGTGGCAGCATTCTAGCTCAGCGTCCAGGACGTGAACGTCTCCGATTTCGGACGTTGACGCGTGGCAAGGCCCTGGCGCCGAGCACTGGTTCCTGGCGCTCATGCTTGCCGTTGTAGGGCTCGAAGCGCTCGTCGCGATCTACCTCGCCTATCTCGTGTACCGAAAGTCCGATCAGATCGAAGGCGTGACGGCCGCGATTTACCTCGAAGCGCGGAAGATCCTCAGCCAGAGCCAACCCCGGTAACACCCACTCCCAGGTAGCGCCCACTCCCTTGACAAGGGTGCGATGTCAGCGCAGAGTCGCGCCACCAACTCGACCGTCTCGTGGATCTGGCGACGAAGGAGGATGCCCGATGAACCCCAAGCAGCTCCCCAAGGCCGTGCTCTGGCTTATCGGAATGACCCTCGCGTTCGGACTCGGCACCGCCGTCGGGCAGCAGGCCCCACCGACCGAGAACAAAGGGTTTCGGACCGGCTCGACCGCAGTGATCGACTTGGGGCCCGAGATCGATGGCCTGCAGGGCCGCCAGCTCCGGATGCGCCTCTTGACACTGGAGCCTGGTGGCGTGGTCGGGATCCACAGCCACAAGGACCGGCCAGCCGTCGTTCATCTTCTGCAAGGGACGCTCACCGAGCACCGCGAGGGAGGAGCCACTCGGGCGATCACGAAGGGCACGACGTGGGCCGAGGGCAAGGACACGACTCACTGGGCCGAGAACAAGAGCAAGGCGCCCGCGGTCTTCATTGCCGCAGACATTTTCAAGCCGTGAGGTGGTCGGGGTGAGAGGATTTGAACCTCCGGCCCCCTGCTCCCAAAGCAGGTGCGCTACCAGGCTGCGCCACACCCCGAACCTTAGAAAATCCTATCACTTACTATTGCGGCAAGCCCTCGACGGTGAAGGCACGGAACTTCGCATACTTGTCGCCGATTTTCCGGGCCTCCTTATACTCCGCTGAATTGCGCCACGCCTTAATTCTCTCCATGCTGTCCCACACCTGTACGGCAACGCGCGGTTTCGGCGGTTGCCCTTCGATCGCAGTTACCTTTTGTCCCGCAGCGAGGAGCCGGCCGCCGAACTTCTTGATCGTGCCCTGGGCGACCGGAGCGTACTCCTTCACGTAGGCGTCCACGTTCGTCACATCGATTTCCGCGATGTAGTAGACGGGCGGCTTCGCTTGGGCGTGAAGACTTTGGACCGTGACAGCACCAAGTCCGAAGCCAGCGACGACCGCCAGCGTGACCACGTATTGAGTCTTCATGGGCATCTCCTCCGTGAGAACACAAACGCCCCGTCATGTCGATTCCCTGGACGGGGCGTTTTTGCCGTGCGCCTCCTCCCAACCGTGGGCGGGCGCCGGGGGTGCACTCCGCACGATGTGTCAGCGCGGCGGAACTATAGGATTTCGTCCACACCTTGTCAATGCATCCCGAGGAAGCGCCGGGCCGCCCGCACGGCCCGCCCGCGGTGGTCCACGCGCGCCTTCTCCTCGGGCGCGAGCTCCGCGAAGGTCTGAGCGAGCGGCGGGTAGAGGAAGACCGGGTCGTAGCCGAAGCCGTGGCGCCCGCGCGGCGCATCGGTGATGACGCCGTCGACGAATCCCTCGGCCGTGTGCTCGCCGCCGGCCGGATCCACGAGCGCGACGACGCAGCGGAAGCGCGCCACCCGCTCGGCGGGCGGGACGTCGCGGAGCGCCTCGAGGAGCAGGGCGCACCGGCCCGCGTCGTCGAGCCCCGGGCCGCCGAACCGCGCCGAGCGCACGCCGGGCGCGCCCCGGAGCGCGGCCACCTCGATGCCGGAGTCGTCGCCGAGCGCCCACGCCCCGGTGAACCGCGCGGCGGCGCGCGCCTTCAGGAGCGCGTTGGCGCGGTACGTGTCGCCCGTCTCCTCGGGAAGCGCGGCGCCCGGCAGCTCGGCGAGCACACGGACCTCGTAGGGAATGTCGCCCAGGTGCGCGGCCAGCTCGCGCGCCTTCGCGAGGTTCAGCGTCGCGAGGACCAGACGCGGCCTAGAGGCTGAAGACGCGCTCGGCACGCGCGTCGAGGGCGCGGCGCTGGAGGCGAATGAGATGACGGATGGCGCCCGCGGCGATGGTGAGGAGCGCGTCCAGCCGCGCGCGGCCGAAGGGCACCTGCTCGGCGGTGCCCTGCACCTCCACGAACTCGCCGCTGCCGGTCATGACGACGTTCATGTCCACCTCGGCGCTCGAGTCCTCGGCGTAGCAGAGGTCGAGCACCGCCTGGCCCTGGACGACGCCGACGCTGATCGCGGCGACGTGGTCGCGGATCGCCGTCGACGGCTGGAGCCCGGGGATCTTCGCGATCGCGTCCGCCACGGCGATGAAGCTGCCCGTGATGGCGGCGGTGCGCGTGCCGCCGTCCGCCTGGATCACGTCGCAGTCCACCCACACCGTGCGATCACCGAGCTTCGCCCGGTCGATGACGGCGCGCAGGGCGCGGCCGACGAGCCGCTGGATCTCCTGCGACCGGCCGCTCGGGCCGCGGATCTCGCGGGGCGTGCGCGTGTTGGTCGCGCGCGGCAGCATCGCGTATTCCGCTGTGACCCAGCCCTGCCCCTGGCCCTTCAGGAAGGGCGGCACCTTGTCCTCGAGCGACGCCGTGCAGATCACCTTCGTCGCCCCGAACTCGACCAGCACGGAGCCCTCGGGGTGGAGCAGGAAGTCCCGGGTGACGGTGACCGGCCGGAGCTGATCGGGGGCGCGGCCGTCGGGACGGGGCACGGCGCTTACCGCGTCTTCGTCAGCGACGGCTCGCCCGCGGCGCGGACGCGCTGGTCCCAGTTGCGCTTGTACTCGGCGAGGCCGGCGACGATGGCCCGCGCGATCTCGTCTCGGTGCCGCGGGTCTCTCAGCCGGCGCTCCTCCTTCGGGTTCGTGATGAAGCCGATCTCGATCAGGATGGCGGGCATCGCCGCGCCTCCCAGGACGTAGAACCCCGCCTGCTTGACACCCCGGTTCCCGATGCGGAGCGACTGCGTCATCGAGTCGTGGACGATCTCCGCCAGCCGCGAGGACTCCGTCTGGAACTCGGACTGGGCGAGATCCCAGAGGATCGTCTTCACGATGTCCTTCGGGGCCCCGCCGCGCCCCGACGCGCTCTCGAGCTGGACGACGCCGTTCTCCTGCGCCGCGACCTGGCGCGCCTCGCTGTCCGTCGCCTCGGAGGACAGGAAGTAGGTCTCGACGCCGTCGGTCATGGCCTGGCGGTGCGCGTTCGCGTGGATCGACACGAAGAGGTCGGCGCGGGCGCGGTTCGCGAAGCTCGTACGGTCCCGCAGCGCGACGAAGGCGTCGGCATCGCGCGTCAGGAGCACGCGGACGCCGAGCCGCTCCTCGGCGAGCTTCGCAGCGCGCCGGGTCACGTCGAGCACGAGCTCCTTCTCCATGAGACCGGTCGGCCCCAGCGCGCCGGAGTCGTGGCCGCCGTGGCCCGCGTCGAGCACGAGCGTGCGGAGTGGCGCCACCTCTTCCTGCGGCGGCCCGGGCTCGGTCGGACGCGTGAACTCGAGGACGAGGCGATGCGGGTCCGCGAGCGTGCTCGCGCGCACCGTCCCCGCCGTGCCCTCGAAGACGACGCGCAGGAGGGCGTCCCCGCCCGCGCGCTCGACGCGCACCTCGCCCACGAAGCCGTCGCGGATCTCCTCGACCTGCGCCGTGGCCGCGAGGCCGATCAGCCGGATCCGCGCCTCTTTCGGGCCCGGCTGCTCGACGCGGTACGCGAGGAGGCCGGAAGTCTCGAGGACGACGCGGGTGAACGAGGGGTACGAGCGGAAGCGGAGCTCCTCGAGGACGATCTCGGGCGTGGGCGCCCTGGCCGCCGCCGGAGCGGCGGCGACGGACACCCCGGCGGTGAGCCGCGGGAGCACCCGGCCCACGAACGACTCGGGCACGAGCCACACCCCGCGCCTCACGCGCACGGGCGCGTCGAGCACGACGGGGGTGTTGTTCACGAGGATCTGGGCCCAGTTGCGGGTGAAGGTCACGACGTGCCCCGGGAACCTGAGCCTGGCCCGCGTGCTCGACGGGCGCGCCTCGAGCCCGGCGCGGTTCAGGGAGTCCGCGAGTCGTCTGAGCTCGACGTAGGGTCGACCCTGATGGGTCACCGTGGGCAGCGTGGCGCCCGCGGCTCTTCCCGCCGGGATGAGCAGGAGTCCCCCGAGGATGATGGCGCGACGCATCTGGCTCACGGTGAGGCCAATTCTAGCAACGCCCACCGCGGGCCAGTGCGCTTTAAATTCGCCTCGCCGCAGGCGAATCCGGGAGCGACCCGGCCGCGGGGCGCGCCAGCGCGAAGACGAGCAGACCCAGGCCCACCCAGGCGGCCTCGCGCACCCGGCGCACCAGGCTGAACGCGACCGCCGTCGCCGGTCCGAGGCCGAGCGCGGCGAACGTGACCACGTAGCCGCCCTCGAGGGCGCCGAGGCTCGCCGGGATCAGGAACGTGGCGAAGCGGACCGCCGTGCCGAAGGACTCGATCACGGTGGCCGTCGTCAGCGAGACCGGGACGCCCAGGAACTGCAAGATCAGCCAGGCCTCGAGCGAGCCGAGCAGCCACGCAACCAGATGAAACGCGAGCGAGAGGACGAGGCGCCAGGGGGCGGTCCGGTAAAAGCGCGCGAGCACTTCGTCGATGCGCCCGAGCGCCTCCCCGTGCCCGTGCTCGAGCCCGAGTTGGGCGACGAGCCGCCCGCCCCACCCGAGCAGACCGCGCGTCTGCGCGACGACGAAGCCCGCGAGCGCGACCGTCTCGATCGCGAGGAGCCAGAGCATTCCATAGAGGAGCGGCGACCCGGGGAGCGTGCCGGCGAAGGCCAGCACGATGCCGAGCAGCAGGAAGAGGCCCTGCGCGATCGTGATCGTGGTCTTCGCGACGATCACAGAGGGCACGCTCGTGTCGAGCGGGACCAGGCCCCGCAGGAGCCAGGCTTTGACCGCTTCCCCGCCGAGCGCCGCCGTCGGCGTCGCGACGTTGAACGCCTCGCCCGCGAGCCGGACCCAGAGGAGGGTGCGGAAGGCAACGCCCTCCTGGAGAAACGCGAAGCGCCAGCCGAGCGTGTCGAACACCATGATCAGCACCACCGGGAAGCAGAGCACGATCGCGAGCCGCCAGGAGAGCTGGACGATCGAGGCGAGGATCGCCGCCGGGTCGTTCGTCGCCACGAGGACGGCGAGCAGGCCCACGCCGAGGACGAGCAGCGCCGCGCGGACGGAACGCAGGTCAGCTCTCCCGATAGAAGATCAGCAGGACACCGACCGCGGCGAGCGCGCCGGACCAGAGCCACCGGGGAATCCGTCCCTCGGGCGACGGGAGCCCGAGCTCGAGCCATCGGCCCCAGCCGACGAGCATCCCGAGGAGGCCGAGCGGCGCGTGGGTCACCTCCGTCAGGAACTCTTCCTTGAGCCCGAGGCTCGCGTGCGAGTGCGTCAGGAGGAAGCCCCCGCCGACCGCGCAGACGAGCGGAAAGACGAGCGCCGCCTGCCGGGTGCGCAGGCGCCCCGCGCGGACCATCCACTCGAAGATCGCGAAGACGATGACCAGCAGGACGAACACGCGGTGCTGGAGCACGGCGGGATACGCCCAGCTCTCCCAGAACCCCAACGGCCCGAGCGGCCAGGCGCCGGGGTCGTCGCGGATCGCCAGGAAGGCGGCGAGCCCGAGGAAGATCAGCGGCCAGTGGCGCGCCCAGCCCGCGCGGCCGGTCGCGTGGACGATCGCGAGCAGCCCCATGGTGAGCACGAACAGCCCGGCGACGTTGTGGTTGAACTCGGACCACGCGCGGTCCGCGGCGGTCCGCGGGGCGTCACGATCGTCCACGGGCAGCGCCTCGATCGGCGGCGACGAGAGCGTCGGCCACTTGGGGGTGAACCGCGTGACGACCTCGGCGAGCGTCGCGCGGTCCGTGACCACGTCGACCGCGGGCGGGAGCGAGGTCAGCGACGCCGCGACGAACAGGGTCGTGAGGCCGAGGCCGAGCTCGACCTCGACGAGCCGACGGAGCCGCGCGGAGCCGACGTCGGCCTCCGGCGGGAGCCGGCGCACCGCGACGAAGTTCATCGCGCCGAGGAGCAGGAGGGCGGCGAGGATCGCCACCTTGGTGAGCACCATCATGCCGTACGCGGTCCCGAGCAGCGGGAGGACGCCGCCGACGAACGCGAGCGTGAGCGCGAGGCCGCCGGCCACGAGGATCCCGACCGCCGTGAGCGCGAGCGCCGAGAAGCGTCGGAGCAAGAGCGCCGGCCACAGGCGCTCGCTCCGCCCGAGCCCCGTGACGACGAGGTGCGCGAGGCCGCCGACCCACGCCGCTGCCGCGAGCTGGTGGACGCCATCGAGCGCCAGTAGCAGGCCGCGCGACCCCAGGCGCGCCGCCGCGTGACTGGTCCACGACGCGCTCGCCGCCAGCACCAGCGCCACCCCACAGAGCGCGAGCCAGCCGCGCCCCCTGCCCGTCCCCCGGCGGAGGCGGAGAGCGCCGACGACCAGCCCGGCGCTGGCGAGGACGCGGACGGCGACCGTCCGGACGTAGGTCGTGGCGAGGAGGTCCCGGACGGGCCAGCCGTCATCGCCGGCCAGCGAGCCGAGACCGACGGCGAGCGAGAGGAGCTGCGCGACACAGACGACGGCTGCACCCACCGCCGAGAATGCGAGGCTCCGGTCGAGCAGCGGCACGAGGGCGGGCCGCGCGTGCACCGCGGGCCGGAGGACCAGCAGCGCAAACAGCACGCCGCCGATCGCCACCGCCTGGCCGCACAGCGCCAGGCCGCGGAGCACGACATCGACGAAACCGGCCACAGCCCCTCAGGCCCGGCGGCGCGCCGCGCCGACCCACAGCAGCAGGAGCAGGAAGATCGGCGTGCCGACGGACGCGAGGACCAGGAACACGTCGGCCCGGCCGAAGGCCGACAGGACGACGACCAGGTAGATGAAGTCCCGGTGGGCGAAGGCCTCGGTGAGGCGATCCGTCATGGAGGCCCCGGCGCCCGACACGACGTCGAGCAACGTCCGACGGAAGACGCACGCCGCCGATCCGAGCCCGCTTGCGATCGTCACGGCCCCGAGGGCGAGCGGCCACACCGCCCCGGTGGAAAGCGTCCAGCCGACGGCGATGCACCCGAACACGGCGGCGTGGACGAGGTTGTCGCCCCAGAAGTCGAGGATCGCCCCGCGGCGCGACTCGATGAGCTTGAGTCGCGCCAGCTCGCCGTCGCAGCCGTCGAGGATCGAGTGGGCCAGGAAGAGGAGCGCCCCGACGAGCTGGTACCCCGGTGACACCGACAGGAAGAACGTCGCGCCCACGAGGCCGACGGCGACGCTCACCAGCGTCATCGCGTCGGGCGTGACGCGCGTGGCGACGAGCCGCCGCGTCAGCGCGAGCGAGATCCGTCGCTCGACGTGACGCGACATGAAGCCCTCCCGCTGCTTGATGAGGCCGCGCAGGAGCCAGGCTTCCGCGCGCCGCACATCGCCGCGCGCCGTCAGGACGAATCGCCCCGCCAGCTCGAACGCGCCCGGGAGCTCGACCGACGCGCCGCGGAGCTCGCCGAGCAGCTCGCCGGCGCTTCGGCAGCGCGCCGCGCCCGCGAGGACGCGGGCCGGGTCCGCGGTCACGATCACCGCGGTCAGCGCCGGATCGACGTAGATCGCCTCCGGGGAGAGCTCCGCGTCGAGGAGCGACCGGAGCCAGCGCGGCTGGGGAACGAGGTTCGCCGGCACGATCACGATACGGCGTGACCCGCGCGGCGTGTCCGGCTCGTCGGCGGTGAGCGTGGCGGCGCGCGTGCCCACGATCAGGTCCTCGGCGCCCGCGAGGGCCTTGTGCACACGGATATCCGCAAACCCGGCGCGCGCCCCCGCCAGGACGATCCTTCGCAGCAGAGGCAGACCCGCCACGACCGTCCCCGGCGGGACGCGCTCGGCCACGCCGGGCTCGGGTGGAACGACGAGGAGCAGCGCGTCTGTCAGCCTGACACCTCGCCCAGCGCGACGCCGCGACCGCCCGCGAGGCTCGACGCGCGCGCCGAGCGCTCCAGCGCGACGCAGAGCGACGCCTCGTCGAGGTTGGCGCCGCGCGGCCCCTGGCCGGCGACCTCGGCGAGGAACTGCTCCGCCACCGCGTCGAACCAGTCCGGATGGTACCCGCCGCCGGACAACGCCGGGGGACAGGGCCAGCGGCTCGTGCCGTTGCCGGCGCGCGTGACCACGAGCGTGTCGTCCTGGAGCTCGATCGTGCCGTCGGTGCCCGTCACCGCGGCCCAGTTGCGCCGCTCGTCGGCGGCCCACGTCAGGAGGATCTCGGCCGTCGCGCGCGCGTAGGTGAGCCGCACGGTGGCGGTGTCCTCCACGGCCCAGCCGGTGTGCCGCCGCGTCTCGAGCCGCGCGCTCACCGACCGCGGGGCCTCACCGATCCAGCGTTGGACGATGTAGAACACGTGCCAGCCGTGATCGGCCAGCACGCCCCCGCCGGCGATCTGCGGATCGAGGCGCCAGTTCGCCTCCTCACCGTCGCCCGCCGCCGCCGGGCGGGTGCGAAGCGTGTGCCAGTCGACCCGCGTCACCCGGCCGATCGCCCCCTCGCGCACGAGTGTGGCCGTGCGCCGCACGATCGGGGCATGATGCCAGTTGTGGACCGTGTGGAGCACGCGGCCACGCGCCTCCGCCAGGGCCCGCAGCGACCCGAGGTCGTCGAGCGAATGGACGAGCGGCTTCTCGCAGAGCACGTGGAGGCCCCGATCGAGCGCGCCCCGGATCAGCGGCGCGTGGCTCGACGGCGGCGTCGCGATGTCCACGAAGTCCAGGCGGGCGTCGGCAAAGAGCGCGTCGGCGGAGTCGTACCAGCGCGCGCCGGGCAGGTGCGTGGCAAGCGCGGTGCGCTGCGCCGGGCGCGCGTCCGTCCCCGCGACGATCTCGACGTCGCGCCGGCGGCGCCAGGCGGGCACGTGCCCCTGGAGGGCGATGTTGCCGACGCCGACGATCGCGCCGCGCAGCATGCTACTGGAGCCCGTGCTCGCGGACGACGGCGCCGAGCGCCTCGTCCAGGATCGCGAGCCCGGCCAGTGCCTGCTCTTCACGGATCACGAGCGGCGGGTTGATGCGGATCGACGGCGCGTAGGTCATCGCGACCAGGCCGCGCCGCAGGCACTCCTGATAGAGCGCCTGGGTGACGGTCTTCGGGAGCGGCGCCTTCGTCGTTCGGTCACGGACGAGCTCGATGCCGAGCATGAGCCCGCGGCCGCGCACCTCGCCGACGCACCGGTATTTCTCCTTCAGCGCCTCGAGGCGGGTGAGCATGACCTTGCCGACACGCTCGGCGTTGGTGACGAGGTCCTCCTTGACGATGATCTCGAGTGCGGCGAGCCCCGCGGCGGAGGCGAGGGGGTTGCCGCCGTAGCTCGACGAGCTGGCGCTCGGGTTGGACCAGGGCTTGCTGGCGGCGATCGCGTCCGTAGCGATCACGCCGGACAGGGGGAATCCGCCCCCCATGCCCTTGCCGACCGTCATGATGTCCGGCACCACGCCGTCGTGCTCCGCGCCCCACATGGCACCGGTCCGGCCGAACCCCGTCAGCATCTCGTCGGCGATCATGAGCGCGCCGTGCTCGCGCGCGATCGCCTGGATGGCGCGGAGGAACCCCTCGGGCGGCACCACGTTACCGGCGGTGCCCTGGATGGGCTCGACGATGATCGCGCCGACCTCGCCCGCGGTCTGGTAGCGGATGACCTCGCGCACGAACTCGGCGCACGCGATCCCACAGTCCGGGTAGCGGAGCTTGAGCGGACAGCGATAGCAGTCGGCGTACGGCGAGAGGTACCGGCCCGGCATGAAGGGCCCCAGGTGATGCTTGAACTCGCTCCCGAGGAGAGGGAGCACACCGCCGGTCTTGCCGTGGAACCCGCCCCAGAACCCGACGACCTCCGCCTTGCCCGTGGCGGCGCTCGCGAGCCGCAGGGCCGCCTCGACGGCCTCCGCGCCGCCGGAGAACATCTGGATGCGCGTGAGGCCCTCGGGCGTGACGGAGGCGAGCAGCTCGAGGAACTTCGCCCGTGTCTCGGTGGTGAAGCTCCCGAACGTCAGCCGCTCGACCTGCCGCTTCAGGGCTTCCACGTAATGCGGGTGGCAGTGGCCGACGCTCCCGACTCCGATCCCCGCGATGAAGTCGATGTACTCGTTGCCGTCCTCGTCGATGAGGGTCGAGCCCGTGCCGCGGGCCATCGCCAGCCCGGCCATGAGCGAGAAGGACTGGCTTCCCGGCGCGACGTGCCGCCGCTCCTGCGCCACGATGCGCTGCGACCGCGGGCCGACCTCACGGGGCTTCATCGGCCGTCCAGGAAGCGGAGCGCCAGGTGGGCGGCGATCCGCTCCGCCGCCTCGTCGCGGTAGAGCGCGAAGCTCGGCCAGGCGTTCACGTCCAGCAGCACGGGCTCGCCCGAGGGCGGGACGATCGCGTCTCCGCCGTACACCTCGAGGCCGAGCGCCGTGGCCGCGTCACGCACGAGGCGCGCGAAGCGCCCCTGGTCGAACGCATGGCCGGCCAGGCGCTGCTCCTTGTGATAGAACCAGCGAAACCAGCGCGGCGCGCCGTGCGCGCCTCCGCCGGCGCCGATGCCGTAGAATTTGACGAGATCGCCCCGCACGTCCGGCTGAAGGACCGCGCGCGGGATCCCCCGAGCGGCGAGGCCCGCGAGCGCCTCGCGCACGGCGTCGGCGGTGGGCGCGAGGACGACGTCGCCGTCCTGGGTGTTGTGGACGTCGGCGCGCTTCACCCAGACGGGCGGCGCGGCCTCGACGTGTCCGCCCCGCGTGGGCACCACGCGGCTCTCGATGAAGGGCACGTTCGCCTCGGCGAACGCCTCGATCATCCGCTCACGATAGGTATTGAGGACGGCCCGCGGCGTGTTCACGTGGGGCACCCCGCGCGCCTCGAGCGCGCGGAGCCTCTCGAGCACGGGGAGCCGCTCGCACATGAGGAAGACGAAGCGGGGCGGGACGTCGTCCGCGCCGTTGACCTCGTCCGGGGTCTTGAGAATCACCTGGAGCCCGCGGGCCTCGAGATGCTTGCCCGTCAGGCGCAGGATCTCGGTGTCGTCCGACTCCCGTCCCGGTGAGTGCGCCACTTCCCTGAAGATGCCCCAGCAGGACGAGTGTTCCACGCGTGCCCTCCTCAAAGGAGCTATGATACCCGCCCCGCCAGGGCCAACGCCTCGGCAATCGCGACGTCGTCGGCCCGGTCGACGTCCACGACGGTCTCGATGACCTCCGCGTAGAGCGGCTCCCCTGCCCGGCAGAGCCAGGCGAGGAACTCGCGGAGCCGTCCGAGCCCCGGCGGCGGGTCCAGGGTCCGCACCCGCTCCGACACGAGGTATATGCCGGCGGTCACCGTGTCGCCGGAGGCCCCGCCCAGACCGAGGATGCGCCCGCCGGCGTCCACCTCGACGCGCACCGGCGTCTCGTCGGCCACGAGTGGCGTCACGGCGAGCACGGTCGCCTCCACGGGCCGCCGCGCCGCGGCGGCGACGAAGCGCGCGAAGTCGGCCTCGCGACACCACGCGTCCACCGTCGAGACCAGCATCCGGCCGCCGGGCCACCGGGCCGTGACCTCGCGAAAGCTCACGAGCGACGACGGCGTCGTCTTCACGATGAACTCGAGGTCGAGATCGCCGAAGCGGGCACGCGCCCAGTCCACGACCGCCTGCTCCGCTTCGTTGACGATGACGACGAGCGACGTGATGCCGGCGGCGCGGAAGTTCCGGATCACCGACTCGATCAGCGGCACGCCCGCGATGGGCACCATCGGCTTCGGCACCGCGAAGCCCGCGGCGCGCAGCCGGCTGCCCTCGCCAGCCGCGATGATGCCGCCCCGGAGCGGCGGCGGCCTCACAGGAGCAGTCCCTCGAGGTCCTTGAGGGAGTGGATCACCCGATCGCCCCGGCAGCAGGGATCCTGGGCCGGGGCCGCCTCGCTGACCAGCCAGATGTGGCGCATCCCGACCGCGCGCGCTCCGGCCATGTCGCGTGGAAGCGAGTCGCCGACGAACGTCGCGTCGGCGGGCTCGAGCCCGAGCGCCGCGAGCGCGTGGAGGAAGATCCGTGGCTCCGGCTTCGCGCAGCCGACCTCAGCCGAATCGACGAGGACACTGAAGAGCGGCCGGATCTTCGCGTCCTCGCACACGCGCGCAAGGTTGCCGTAGAAATTGGACACGATCCCGAGGCGGGCCCGGCGCGCGAGACGCCTGAGCAGGGGGACGTTGTCGCCGAGGTGCCCGAGCGCGTCGTCGACGAAGCGCCGCGCGAGGCGCGCTGTCATCCGTGGATCGGCGAGGCCGAGCGCCGCCGCCACGGCGGCGACCAGGCGCGCCACCGTCGCGTCGAAGGAGGTCGTCGGCGAGAGCGTTCCGACCAGCGCGTCGTCGGCCGCGTGGAACAGGGGATCGAAGCGCGCGCGCTCGACGGCGACACCCTCGTCCCTGAAGAGCCGATACACGCGCTCCTTCCAGGCGAGCCCGTCGGCATCGAGCGTCCCGCCGAAGTCGAACAGCACTGCGGTGTTCGAGGTCGTGTCCATCCCGAGAGCGTATGCGTGCGTGAGCTGAGTGGAGGCGGTCGCGACGAACGCCAACCGTCACCCAGCTTCCGATACTAGACCGCCTTTTCTCTATCAGCAAGTTGCGGAAAAAGCGATGGAATTGAGGTGCCTCGAGATCTCGAGCCGCGCCGCTCGGCCGACCGGTCGCGCGCGCCGGCCTCACGTGGCACAATCGCCGAACGTGGTCGGGCTCGAGTGCCCCCGGTGCCGCACCCTGTTCAAGGGCGCGCGTCTGTTCACCGGCTGCCCGCGCTGTGACGCGCAGAAGATTCCGGTCAACCTGAGCGTCAAGCTCGAGCTCGGCCCGCTCGCACGTCTCAAGACCGAGGGGTTCCCTGCGACGCCGCGCGGGCTCTGGCGATTTCGTGCGCTGCTGCCGGTCGCGGGCGAGCACCCCGTCACACTCGGCGAGGGCGACACGCCGCTCATCCACCTCGAGCGCATCGGCCGGCGCCTCGGGCTGAGCCGCCTGTACGCCAAGGACGAGAGCCAGAATCCGACGTGGTCGTACA
>Ga0209376_1003629_pt1 | contig 13872 bp, 14 predicted proteins | sample GraSoiAngelo_134_FD_185891 | JGI IMG/M metagenome (GOLD analysis project Ga0209376, IMG submission 185891) | Grasslands soil microbial communities from the Angelo Coastal Reserve, California, USA - 14_0929_05_30cm (SPAdes) (version 2) | ecosystem: Environmental > Terrestrial > Soil > Grasslands ... | reverse complement strand
GACGTCCGCGCCGAGGTCGGCGAGGATGCGGCCGCACTGCGCGACCGCCGCCGCTGCCCACTGGTCGGCGTCCACGAGCTCGACGACGCGAAGGCCGTCGAGCATCGCCTCAAACACCGATGGGCCTAGCGTCCTGACTTGGCCAGCACCTCGGCCCACGACTGCGTCTTCATGAGGCTCTTGCCCCTCGCGATCTGCTCGGGATCGAACCAGCCCGAGGGATCGACCTTGTCGATCGGGTAGACCGGGCGCATGAAGTCGTTCTCGAATCCGTACGGGACGGTCGCGTCGATGGCCATGCCGCCCTCGAAGCGCGTGTTCATCGCCGTCCACTGCGCGTTGCCGGCGGTCAGGCGCTGCTCGGGGATGAACGTCTGTCCCGCGCCGCCCGGCACCGGGCTCCAGACGTCGTCGCGTGGATTCACCCGCGTCGTGAGCGACCAGATGATGTCGTCCATCGAGTAGATGTCGACGTCCGCGTCGACGGCGATCGCCAGGCGCAGACCCGATGAACACGCGAACGCGGCGGAGAGGAAGTTGCGCACGAATCCGTCATCGGTCTTAAGGCGCTTCTTCACCTGCAGGATGCACCCCGCCCAGTCGGTCATCGGGAACGGGATGTTCACGTCGTTGATGAGCCCGGGCTGGATGCGCTCGCAGAGCTCGAAGAACGCGGCCTCGCGCACCGTCGTGTCGATGTTGTTGCAGTCGTACATGTGCACGCCCATCGGGTAGATGAACGGACGCTGTGAGCGCTTGCGCATCGTGATCGCGGTGACGTGGAACGTCGGTGCCTTGTAGGCCTTGCCCATGTACCCAGCCCACTCCGGATGGAAGTGGAAGCGGCCCTGGATGTCGGCCTTCTCCGCTTCCGCGGTCTCGTAACGCTTGTCGCGCGGATGCAGGTAGCCCTCGAGTGAGTACTCCGCGTCCGCGACGGCGTACGCGTCGACCGTTGCGGCCTTGACCAGGCGAATCGGGTAACCCTGGACCGCGCCGGCTGCCCCGAGTTCATCCCCGCCCCGGGGCAGCACGACGTAGTCGAACCCACCACCAGCAAGAAGGGTCGCGGCGGCCGGAAGGCCGAAGTTGACGGTGAGAGGAACGGGCTCATCGCGGTAGTACTTCGTCATCACCTGCCACATGTGCGAGCCCGGCGAGATCTGGAACGTGCCGACGTTGCCCCAGCGGAAGTTCATGCGGTTGTAGCCGATGTGCGATCCGCCCCAGAACTTATCGCCCACGACGACGCTGTTGCCGCTGCCGATGGTTATCTCGCTCTCGAGGTGCGTGTGACGGATCGGGAAGATGTACTTGTTCACATCGAGGTCGTCAGTGATGACCTCCTGCATCACAGGCGCGTCGGCTGCCGCGACGATCTCGCTTTTGATGGGATGCGTGAGCGCCTCTGCGAGCTCGCGCGTCCGCGCGGTGCGATCCTCCCAGCCGAAGAGGCGGTCGACGATGTCCATGTTCGCGAAGAAGTTCGTGATCGCCCGCACGTGGGAATAACCCTTCACGCGGTTGAAGAGGATCGGGTAGCTCCCGTCGAAGTGCTTCTGGATCCCGGTGAGCTGGAGGTCGCCCGAGACCTCGCTGTCCGTCTCCATGAGCAGGCCTTCGCGGCGCAGCCACTCGACGGTCGCGGGCAGAGAACGAAGCGCCTCCTTCGGCGCGGGCGGACCTTTGGCGTCCTTGAGCGCGGTCTTCGCTGCTTTGGGTGCCGCGGGCGCCGTCGCCGCCATGTCCTGCCTCCTGGTGATCTGAGATGCGCGCCAAAAGGTATGACCATTGAGATGGAGGGCGCGCGAGGAATGGTACTACCATTCGCGGGTCACATGGGAGCCGGGACGGCGAAGCTTGTCGCCAAAGACGTCGCGGTCGAGTACTGGCTCGCACGCTCCGAGCGTCTCTTCACCGCGGTCGACGGCGTCGACCTCGAGATCCACGACGGCGAGTTCGTCGCCATCGTCGGCCCGTCCGGCTGCGGCAAAACGACGTTCCTCAACGCGGTCGACGGTCTGATCCCGATCTGCGGCGGTTCGCTCACGCTCGACAGTCGCGATATCACAAAGCCCGGACGCGACCGCGCGATGGTGTTCCAGCAGCCCGGCCTGCTTCCGTGGCGCACGGTCCTGGGCAACATCATCTTCGGCGTCGAGGCGCAGGGCACGATGACGAACGCAGAGGCGCTCGAGGGCGCGCGCAAGCAGATCGAGATCGTGGGTCTCAAGGGATTCGAGGACGCCTATCCGAGCGAGCTCTCCGGCGGCATGCAGCAGCGCGTCAATCTTGCGCGCGCGCTCCTCACCGATCCCGAGATGCTTCTCCTCGACGAGCCCTTCGCGGCGCTCGACGCGCAGACGCGCGAGATGATGCAGCTCGAGCTGCTGAAGATCTGGAATCGCTCACAGAAGACGGCGCTCTTCATCACCCACGACATCAAGGAGGCGATCTACCTCGCAGACCGCGTGATCGTGTTCACGAAACGGCCGGGGCGCGTGAAGCTCGAGATCGACGTCGACCTGGGTCGGCCGCGCAGTCTCCGCGTGAAGCGCGATCCGAAGTTCCTCGAGTACGAAGACCGGATCTGGGAGAGCATCCAGGAGGAGCTCGCCGCGCGTCCGGAGCGGCTGCTCGCGGGGATGCCGGCTTGAGCATTAAGGAAATCGACACCGTCCTGCCGACGACGCGCGGCGAGACCGGCATCCGCGAGCGTCGCTCGGTCGTGAAGCCGAGGCGTTGGAAGCGTTACGAGGCGGTCATCATCGGCACGGTCGCCGTGACGGCGTTCTTGACGACCTGGCACTTCGTGGCTGTCGCCCGGATCGTGCCGGTGCTATTCCTCCCGGGACCGGTCGACGTCGGCGAGGCGCTCGTGAAGCTGTTCACCGATCCACGGCAGAACATCTGGGCGGACCTCGGGACAAGCGGCTTCGAGTTCGGGACCGGCTACGTCGCCGCATCCATCTCGGGCCTGCTTCTCGGCATCGTCATGGGCTGGTACACACGCGTGCAGTACGCGCTCGATCCGTTCGTGAACTTCCTGTACGCGACACCACGCATCGTGCTCGTCCCGCTGTTCATCATTTGGTTCGGGATCGACTGGCAATCCAAGGTCGCCGTCATATACCTCGGTGCGCTCTTCCCCATGATCATCAACACCATGGCCGGCGTGCGGAACACCGACGCCGCGCTTCTGCGCGTTGCGCGCTCCTTCGGCGCGTCCGAGACGCTGGTCTTCCGACGGGTCGTCCTGCCGGGCGCGGTGCCGTTCATCCTGACCGGACTCCGGCTTGGCGTCGGCCACGCGCTGACGGGCGTTGTCGTCGCTGAGCTCGTCGCGGCGCGGCACGGCGTCGGCAAGCTCATCTCGGATTACGGCACGACGTTCCAGACACCGAAGATGTTCGCCGCGGTGATGTTCATCGCCGGCACCGGCGTGCTCCTCACATGGCTGCTGCAACGTATAGAGAACAGGTTCCAGAGCTGGCGACCACAGATAAAGAGCTAACGCGGGAGGTAGAGATGAGGCTGAGACTGGTGGTCTTCGCGGCTGTCATCGCGATGCTCGTCGCGGCGTGCGGTGGACAACCGGCGTCGACGGCAACCCCAACGACCGCCGCGACGCAAGCACAGGCAACGGCGAGCGGGCCGGCGGACAAGCCGATGGCCTGCTGCAAGAAGGTCGTCGCGGCGTACAGCAACATCAGCGCGGATGACTGGGTCATGTGGTACGCGTTCGAGAAGGGCATCTTCAAGGAGCGCGGACTCGACGTCGACATGCAATCGATCAGTGGTGGCGCGCAGACGAGCGCGGCGCTTCTCGCGAACCAGATCCAGATCGGCCAGTTCGGCGGCTCCGAGGCTCTCTCGGGCGTCGCCGGGGGCGCCGACCTCGTGATGGTCGGCAACATGGCGCCGGTCTATCCGTACCTGCTCTACGCGCAGAAGGCGATCAAGACGCTGAACGACCTCAAGGGCAAGAAGGTCGGCGTTTCCAACAAGGGCGGCTCGTCGGACATCGCGACGCGCGCTGCCCTCAAGGCGAACGGCATCGATCCCGACAAGGACGTCCAGATCGTCGCACTTGGCTCGCACACGCTCCGCACCCAGGGCCTCCTTAACGGCTCGGTCGACGCGGGCGTCGACGACCCACCGGAGGACCAGGAGCTCGTCAAGGCCGGTCTCAACGTGATCCTCGACCTCGCCTCGCAGAAGCTGCCGGCCGCGAACACCGGGATCATCGTGCAGCGCAAGTTCTGGACTGAGAACAAGGACGTTGTCCAGGCGTATGTCGACGCGACGGTCATCGCGCGCTCGCGCATGGCCAAGGACAAGGACGGCTCGGTCGCGGTCCTCAAGAAGTACTTCAAGATCACCGAGGACGAGTCCCCGACGCACGCGTACAACTTCTTCATCGGCGGCAGCTCGCCGGTAACGCCGGTGTATCCATTCCCGGCGGTGGAGCAGTTCAAGGACGCGGTCGCCATCCTCGGACCGGACAACGACAAGATCAAGAGCGTGGACATCAGCAAGATGCTCGACACGTCGTTCGTGAAGAGCGCGCAAGACCGCAAGCTCGGCGGCTAACACGTCTCGTCGCACGGAGGAGGGCACGAGCCCTCCTCCGTTCCTCGCGGATCCATACGCCGACTTCATTCGTGCCGAGGGAGTCCCGGTGCGCGAAGACTTCGGCTTCGACCTACTCTCCGTCGAGGTCGCGCGCTGGCCGCGCATGGACGCGCTCGGCGCCTATGCGCTCTGCCGCGGTCGCGGTGACTTCGCCGACATGTACGTCTGCGAGATCCCGCCCGGCTCGCGGACTTCTCCGCAGCGGCATCTGTACGAAGCGGTCGTGTACGTGCTGAGCGGCCGCGGGAGCACGACGCTGGATGCACCCGAGGGAAAGCGTTCCTTCGAGTGGCGCGAGGGCAGCCTCTTCGCGCTGCCGCTCAACGCGCGTTACCAGCACTTCAACGGCAGCGGTCAGAAGCCGGCACGCTTCGCGGCGGTCACCGACCTGCCCCTGGTGTTCAACGTCTTCCGCAGTGAGTCGTTCATCTTCGAGAACGACGCGACGTTCCCTGAGCGATTCGGCGATGCGCGCTACAACGAGGGCGACGGCAGGCTTATCCCGCGGGCGCCGGGCCGCCACATCTGGGAGACGAACTTTGTGCCCGACCTGCGTACCCTCGAGCTCAAGCGGTGGGACGAGCGTGGCGGCGGCTCGAGCAACATCGTCTTCGCGCTCGCCGACGGGACGATGCACGCGCACATCAGCGAGATGCCGGTCGGCACGTACAAGAAGGCCCACCGCCACGGCGCGGACTTCCACGTCTTCACCGTGTCAGGCCACGGGTACAGCCTCTACTGGCATGAAGGCGATCCCGACTTCAAGCGGTTCGACTGGAAGTTCGGCAGCGTCTTCACGCCGACGGACATGCTCTTCCACCAGCACTTCAACACCGGCGGCGAGCCTGCGCGCTACCTCGCGATCGCGTTCGGCGGAATGCGCTACCCGACGATCGCGGACAAGCGCAAGACGTTCGAGGGCATGGACAAGTCCGTCAAAGCAGGCGGACGTCAGATCGACTACGAAGACGAAGATCCACGGATCCGACAGATCTTTGAGAATGAGTTGCGGCGCCGCGGTGTGCGCTCAGGTATGGCTGAGGTCGTCGCCACGACCGCGCGCGCTTGAGCGCGCACGACGCCACGCCTGAGTGCATCTTCTGCCAGATCGTCTGTGGTGCCTTGCCGAGCGCGAAAGTCGCTGAGGATGAGTACACGCTGGCGTTCATCGCGCGTCCGTCAGCGGTCGAAGGTCACACGCTCGTCATACCGAAGCGGCACAGCAGGAACATCTTTGATATCGCGCCGGACGATCTGCGTCACGTGATCATCACTGTCAAGGCGGTCAGCGGCGACGCGATCCGTCATGCGTGGGACGTCCGACCCATCGACACCGCGGATCTCGAAATGATCGCGCGGAGGCTGCGGGACTAGTCGTCGCCTCCGCCAGCCAGGACGGGCGCCGCGATCCGCGTGAGCTGAACACCTGTCACGACGAACGAGCCACCGGCGTTCGCGAACGTCGTCGTCACCGTCACCCGCAGTGTCGGGAACGTCACCACGGCCACGCCGGCCATCGTCGTCGCGTCGTAGTTCAGCGTTCCGCTGAACGGCACGACGCCGAAGAGCGCGCCGGTGAACGTCGCCTGCACGCCGTTGTTGTGCGTCGCGGTGAAGGTTCCAGCGCCGATCGTGTAACTGAAGCCGTAGCGCGTAAGCCGGACCGTGAATGCGCCGCTGCAGGTCGTTTCGAGCGACCCGGTCTCAGGACCGAGGACGACCGTGGCGATCGTCGTAGTGCCGTTCGGGAGCGCGATGGCGACCGGGAATGTCTGAGTCGTGGACGGACACGCCGTGGCGAGCGCGGCCGACGCGCCGAACGAGAACGTGAGCCCGACCGCGAAGGCGAACGCAACAGCGATACGCAGCATCGTGTGAGCCTCCCTCCGAGATGGCGCGGAAGCATAGTCACGCCGCGGCGCGCCGCAAGGGCACAGGCAGGCTTTCGCACGATCGAAGGTCGCTGGGCGCGTGTGAGGTCAGTCCGCTGCGACTGCCTGCTTCTCGCGCTTGCCCGAGAACTCCGGCGCGTCCTCGAAGTAGTGGACGTTGTCGTACCCGATGAGCTTGAAGAGCCGGTTCTGCGCGACGAGGACGACGAGCGGCTGGCGGCCGGTGTTCACGATCTGGTGCACGGTGTTCGTCGGGACGTAGACGACGTCACCCGCGCTGAAGTTCCACTTCGACGGCTCGTTCGGAATGCGCGCGTAGTACTTGTCGTCGATCTCGTGCTCGACGTCCCACTGCAGGCTCTGGCCGCTGCCGGAGATGACGTACACGATTTCGTCCGACATGTGCCAGTGCTTCCCGGTGCGGCTCCCGACGGGGATCTCCTGTTGGTAGAGATCGAGGCTGTGGGTTCGGGCGTCGGTACGGTCGGGTGAGAGGATCACGCGGACCTTGCCGTCGCGGGTGGTCTCCCAGCGAGTGTCCGCGGGGCGGATGACCTTCTTCTTGTTCTCCCACCCCGGAGTCCAAAGCTTCGACCACTCCACGCGCGGGCCGTACTTGCCGTCGGCGTTGAACGGTGCGGAGCGACCCTGCTGCCACATGCCGAGGAGCATCCACGTGGTCTTCGCCTTCAGCACGAGCGCGAGCGCGCGCTCGGTCTGCGAGCGGTTGTGATGCTTGTGCTTGCTGTCGGTGTGGACGATGACGAGGTCGTCCTTGTTCCATTCGTATCGCTTCCCGTCGTGGATCTCGTAGCCCGCGCCTTCGAGGATGTAGAAATGCGCCTCGTTCTGATGCCCGTGCCCGTGGTTCTCGCCACCGGGGAGAAGCTCGACGAAGTGCACCTGCAGTGTCTGGCTCAGGAAGTCATCGTCACCCGGCCCGACCATCCACCAGGTCCGCGACTTTCCCTCGTCCGAGTCGCCGGAGTGGCCCACGCTCGCGTCGTCGGTGACCGTGCCGGCCTTGCGCACGCGATCGAGTCCGCGCTGCTGCTCTCGGAATTTCCCGAGCCCATATGTCTCCGAGCCGAAGCCGCGCAGGAACGTGCGCTGGTCTTCACCCACGGTGCTCTCCTCCGGTCGTCGCTGCTGGTCCAATGGTATGACGTTTCGCGAGCCCGGCAGCCTCGCGCGTCGTCGCGCTCGAGAGCGCGACGACCAGCCATGCCGCGAACGATCCGATCGCGACGATCTGGAACATCGAGCCGATGCCGACGACGCTCGCGATCGCGCCACCGAGCGCCGGGCCGATGATGCCGCCGATGTCGAGACCCATGTTGTACACACCGGAGGCGAGTCCGACGTCGCGGCCTTCGCTGCGTAGTTCGGCGATGTTCGCGGCGCTCGTGGCGCGCAGAACGCCTCCGCACAGCCCAAGCACGATGAAGATCGCTCCAAGCGCGACGACGGACGAGGTCATGGGCACGACGAACGTCCCCGCCGCGAGCGCGACGACGGCGATGAGGGTGACGCGCCGGTAGTCGACCGCGTGGAGGAGGACGGCGATGGTGAGGCGCATGAAGACCCCAGCGCCGCTCTTGATCGCGCGCAGCACGCCAACGACCGCGAAAGAGATCCCCACCGTCGGTCCGAAGATCGGGAAGAACGTGTCCAGCGCGTCCCGTTGCACGTTCAAGTAGAGGACGATGACGACCGCGAGCCAGACGCGGCTGTCGAGACGAGCGCCCGCGGCGAGAAGCCCGCGGACTCCGGTGCCGCGGTCGAAGACTTGCGGCGCGCCTGCGAGCGACGGGAGCGCGAAGACCGCGCCCGCGGCGAGCAGCGGGAGCACCGCGATGATCGCCAGCGTCTGCGCCATGCCGATCGTCTCCGCGAGCGAGCCGCCGATGAGCGAACCGAGGGCGTAGCCCGTCGAGATCGCGGCCGTGTACCACGCCATCGCCGGACCTGCCCTCCGGCCTCCCGAGAGATCGATGGCGAGCGCGAGCCCAAGGGTGCCGAGCGCCCCGAACGCGAGCCCGTGCAGCGCCGAGAGCGCCGCGATGGCCACGCCGTGGCCCTGCGCAAAGGCGAAGCCGCCGATGGTCGCGGCGAACAGGACGAGCGCGATCGCGTACTGACGCTGGGCGCGATGAGCGCGATACGCGACGCCAGCGGGTACGCGCGAGAAGAGCTGGAGGAACGCGATGACGGACGTCAGGAAGCCGATCAGCGAGAGCGAGTACCCGTAGCCGGCGAGGTACGGCGGATAGACGATCTCGACGGTGCCCTTCGCCGTCGTGAGCGACGTCGCGATCGCGAGCATGAGCGCGAACGAGCCGCGCTCGCCGTGGAAGGCGCGCGTCACTCAGCGCGCGTTGACGATGGGCGGATGCCGCTCCAGCGTTCGAAGAGCGAGTGCTCGATGCCGAGCTGGTCGAGCGCCTTGCCCACGCTGTGATCGACGAGGTCCATCAGCGTCTTCGGCCGCTGATAGAAGCCAGGCACTGGTGGAAGGATCACCGCGCCCGCGAGCGTGGCCTCGTGCATGAGTCGCAGGTGCGTCGCGTTGAGCGGCGTCTCGCGGACCATGAGCACGAGCTTCCGACGCTCCTTCAGGTGCACGTCCGCCGCGCGGACGATGAGGTTGTCGTTGAGCGCGATGGCGATCGCTGAGAGCGTGCGGATGCTGCATGGCGCGACGAGCATCCCGTGCGTCTGGAACGATCCGCTCGCGATCGTCGCGGCGAGGTCCTTCTCCTCGTGCACCACGTCGGCGAGCTTCGCGACATCGGCTACGGAGCGATCCGTCTCGTACTCGATCGTCGCCTTCGCGCCCGCGGAGATGATGAGGTGGAGCTCGACGGACCGGTCCTCGCGGATCGTCTCGACCGCGCGGACCCCGTAGATCGCACCGGACGCGCCCGAGATCGCGACGACGATCCGTCGCGGCAGGCTCACGTCCGCTTCGCGGTCATTTGGCGGACCGCTGCCGAATAAGACGAGCGCTGGACAGGGATCGGACCGCCGCGCCATCGGCGCGCGTCGAGAGGCTGCGCCGCAGGCGCTTCTCGAAGTCGTTGAGGTGCGTGAGCATGATCTCGCGAGCGCCCTCGGGGTCATGACGGCGTACCGCCTCGACGATCTCCTCGTGCGCCTTCTGGGTCGCGCGGCCCGACTTCTCGTCGCGCAGGTCGCGGATCGACGGCACGAGTAGCTCGCGGTACGCCTCGACCGTGGCCTCGAGGACCTCGTTTCGCGCCGCGTGCGCGAGCTCGACGTGGAAGTCCATGCTCGCGTCGGCATGCGTGATCGGCTCGCGTAGAAGCGGCCGCGCACGCTCCACGTTCTGCTGGAGGCGGCTCACCGCACCGGCATCGGCGCGCTGTGCCGCAAGTGACGCGGTCGCGGCCTCGACGACCGTCCGCGCCTCGGCGAGCTCGGAGAGCGTCATCCGCTTGAGCCGGATCATCGTCGAGATCGACTCGGCGACGCGGTCGGTGTTGGCGTCCGCGACGAACGCGCCGCCCATGGCACCGACCTTCACGCGGATGAGGCCGCGCGCCTCGAGCACTCGCAGCGCGTCTCGCACCGTGATGCGCGAGACGCCGAACTGCTCGGCGAGCTCTCGCTCCGACTGAAGCCGGTCACCGGCCGAAAGCTCGCCGGCGAAGATGGCGCGCTCGATCTGCGAGACGATCTCGCCACTCGCTCGCGATTGCCGCACCGGCGTGAACACCGCGAGAATCCTAATCCTGAGTCAGCTCTTCCCCGGGCTCCGCCCGCTCCGTCACCGCGACTTCGCGCTCTATTTCAGCGGGCTCACCGTCTCGCAGATCGGCGACTGGATGGAGACCACGACGACGTCGTGGCTCCTTTATCAGATCACCGCCGATCCGATCCTCCTCGGCCTCGCGGGCGCCATCCGCGCCGCCTCGATCATCATCTTCGGTCTCTTCGGCGGAGCCATCGCGGACCGCGCCGACCGCCGGCGGCTGCTCTTCCTCACGCAGAGCGGCTTCGCGCTGTCGTCGCTCGTGCTCGGCACGCTCGTCATGGGCGGATGGGTGCTGCCTTGGCACATCTATGTTTTCAGCGCGGTGAACGGCGCGCTCGGGTCCTTTGACGCACCGGCACGACGCGCGCTGTTCCCCGGGCTCGTGCCGCGCGCGGAGATGCAGAGCGCGGTCGTGCTCAACGGCGCGGTGTTCCGGCTCGGACGCCTCGTCGGCCCTGCGATCGCGGGCGTCGTCATCGCCGCGTTCGGCCCGGCGGTCTCGTACTTCGTGAACGTCGCGAGCTACGCGGCGATCCTCGTAGCGCTCGCGCTCATGAAGGTGCCGCGCGCCGCGACGCGCGCGACCTCGCGACTGACGACCGACATTCTCGACGGCTTGCGGTACACGTTCCGCCGTCCCCTGCTCCGATCGGTGCTCGTCCTCGAGTCGATGCACAGCCTCTTCGGCCTGAACACCGCGATCATCACGATCCTCGCGCACGACGTGCTGCGTGCGGGCCCTGAAGGTCTCGGTCTGCTCCTCAGCGCGCAGGCGTTCGGCGCGCTCGTCGGGACCGCCGGACTCGTCGTGACCGGCGACGTTGAGCACAAGGGCCGCGCGATGATCGTGGCGGGCGGCGCGTACTGCGTCGCCCTCGCGCTCCTCGCCGCGACGAGCAGCTTCGAGATCGCCGCGGCCGTCATCGTGGCGGCGTCGATCACCGATGCGTACTGGACGGCGATGCGCAACACGATGTTCCAACTCCAGACGGACGAGGCCTACCGCGGTCGCACGCTCTCGACGGTGCTGCTCGCCGGACGCGGCTTCACGCAGGCGGCGCAGTTCGAATCGGGGATCGCAGTCGCAGCCGGCGGGCCGCACTTCGCGCTCGCCTCGGGCGCGGCCGCCATCGCGCTCGTGCTCGTCGCGGTGAACGCGCGCACCGCGGAGGTGCGCTCGTTCCGCGGCCTCCCCGATCCGGTCGCAGCGGTGACGGCGGGCTCGGAGCAGCCCGGCAGCGGCTAGGTCAGTCGAGGTCGGCGAGCGCTCCCGCGACGCGCGCCTTCTCGAGCGCGTAGAGCCAGGTCTTCTCGATGACGAAACGGCTCGCGAGCATCTCGCGGACGCGGCGGATCTCATCGCCGTTGTACGCCTTGACCTTCCCGAGGTTCGCCGCGAGGTAGTTCCGCTGCGCGCTCTCTTCGAGGTATAGCGCCGCGGTCACGCACTCCTGTACGTCGCCGCCGACGACGAGCGCGCCGTGGCCGCGCAGCAGCACCGCGCTCGCCGCGCCCATGTCGCGTGTCACCGGTGCGCCGAGCTCGTCAGTGCGGATGAGCTCGGGGTTGTCGTGCACCGGGATCGTGCCGCCGAAGAACGCGCCGGCATTCGATGCGACCTCGAGCGGCTTCCCCGCGACCGCGAACGCCGTCGCGTACATCGGATGGAAGTGCGCGACGCTCCCGACCTCAGGCTTCGCTCGATAGGCCGCAAGGTGCAGCGCGGTCTCCGACGGCGGGAGCGCCTCCGACAGCTGCTTGCCGTCGGAGATGCGCACGCTCGAGATGAGGTCGGGGCGCACGGTGAGCCGGCTCGCGCCGCGATCGCAGATGAACATCATGTCGCCCTGACGGATGGAGATGTGGCCGTGCATGTCGAAGAGACCGGCCACCGCGAGGACGCGCGTCGCAGTCGCGCACTCGAGACGCATGTCGCGCAGCGTGGTCACGTCGGATAGCCCTCGGGTGACTCGTCGCTCGTCCAGTGCCCGAGGCGGAAGTAGCGGCGTCCGTATCGGAGCAGCGGATCCCAGCGGCGCTCGTCGACCTGGTGCGCGCCGATCTCGCCCACGAAGAGCAGATGGTCACCCGTCTCGATCGTGTTCACGACGCGGCACCACAGGATCGCGATGCTTCCTTCGACGCCCGGCGCGCTGAAGCCCGCGGGCGCGGGCACGGTACGGATCTTGAGCGCGGCGAACTTGTCCGCGCCCTCCGCCGGCTTGCCCGCCGAGACCGCGACGTCCTGCTGCGAGTCGTGGAGCAGTGAGACGCTGAACTCGCCGGTCTCCTTGATGAGCCGCGTCGTGCGCGATCCGCTGTGCTCGGCGATCGCGATCATCGCCGGCGCGAGCGACACATACATCGTCGTGCCCGTGCCACAGCCACGCTCGTCACCCTTCGCTGCGCCGACGATCGCGACGGCGTGCGCGATCCGTGAGAGCACGCGCTTCGCGACCGCGTAACGGTCCGCCGTCTCCGTCGCCACTGCGGTCCAATGGTATTAACATCGGTCCCGTTCGCCCCGGAACGGCTTTCGTTCGAGCAACATGCGCTGCAGGGAGACGAGTCATGGCCACGACGATCCGCGCTCACGTCAAGACACCGACCGATCTTCGCGAGTGGCTGAAGAAGATCGACGAGATCGGCGAATTGCAGGTCGTGACCGGCGCCAACACCGAAGAGGACATCGGCATGGCGACCGAGCTCCTCGGCCGCACGCGTCCCTCGAAGGCGACGCTCTTCGACGAGATCGTCGGCTTCAAGAAGGGATTCCGCGTCCTCTCGAACGGCCTCGGCTCGTTCCGCCGCGTCGCGGTCACGCTCGGGCTCCCCGTTGACGAGACCCCGCACGAGCTCGTGCGGCTGTGGCAGGAGCGCGTGCGCAAGGGCATCTCGCTCGTGCCGGCGGAGGTCGTAAAGGACGGGCCCGTCTTCGAGAACGTGATGCGCGGCTCGGAAGTTGACGTGCTCAAGTTCCCCGCCCCGAAGTGGCATGAGTTCGACGGCGGGCGCTACCTCGGCACCGGATCGTTCGATATCACGAAGGATCCGGATGATGGCTGGGTGAATCTGGGCTGCTACCGGGTCATGGTCCAGAACAAGAACACGCTGGGCTTCTACATCTCGCCCGGGAAGCACGGTCGCCAGCATCGCGACAAGTGGTTCGCGCGCGGCGAGAAGATGCCGGTCGCGTTCGTCCCCGGCGGTGACCCGCTCCTCTTCCTCGCTGCCTGCACCGAGATCCCGTACGGCGTCACCGAGTACGACTGGGCCGGCGGCGTGCGCGGCACGCCGTATCGCGTCATGCCCGGACCGGTCACCGGTCTGCCGATCCCGGTCGACGCGGAGATCGTCATCGAGGGCTACGCCGACGGCACCGACAAGATGTCCGAGGGTCCCTTCGGCGAATGGACCGGCTACTACGCGTCAGGTGAGCGAGAGGAGCCGGTCATGCGCGTGCAGGCGGTCTACCACCGCAACGATCCGATCATCCTCGCGTCGCCACCGAACGTCCCGCCGGACGAGCAGTCGTTCTACCGCGCGTTCATGCGCTCGGCGCGCCTG
>Ga0209376_1003626_pt1 | contig 13875 bp, 8 predicted proteins | sample GraSoiAngelo_134_FD_185891 | JGI IMG/M metagenome (GOLD analysis project Ga0209376, IMG submission 185891) | Grasslands soil microbial communities from the Angelo Coastal Reserve, California, USA - 14_0929_05_30cm (SPAdes) (version 2) | ecosystem: Environmental > Terrestrial > Soil > Grasslands ... | reverse complement strand
CCACTGCTCGACGCCCGAGCACACCAAGTTCGACCGCAAGAACTACATGTACCCCGATCTGCCAAAGGGCTATCAGATCTCGCAGTACGACCTCCCGCTCTCCGTCAATGGTTGGGTCGTGCTGCCAAGCGGAAAGCGCGTCGGCATCCGCCGCGCGCACCTCGAAGAGGACACCGGCACGCTGAAGCACGGTGAGGACGGCGGACGCCGCTACACGCTCGTCGACTTCAACCGCTCCGGGGTCCCGCTCCTCGAGATCGTCTCCGAGCCAGATCTCTCATCCGCAGAGGAGGGCGAGCAGTACGTGCGAGCGCTGCGCGAGATGCTCATCTTCGCGGGAGTCTCGGACGTGCGGTTCGAGGAGGGTGCAGGGCGATTCGACGTCAACGTCTCGATTCGCTTCTCGGATGACGGCAGGACGGTCTGGCCTCCACAGAGCGAGATCAAGAACCTGAACAGCTATCAGGCCCTGCGTGCCGCAGTCGCGTTCGAGTCCGATCGTCTCTGGAATGAGTGGCACGCCGGCGGCGACCTCCGTACGCGCAAGGGCAAGATCACCGTCGGCTGGAGTCCCGAGCGCGGGCGGACCTACCTGCAGCGGTCAAAGGAAGAGGTCGAGGACTATCGCTACTTTCCCGAGCCGGATCTCGTGGCCCTCGAGCCGGAGGCCGCGATGGTCGAGAAATTGCGGCGCGGGCTTCCCGAGATGCCAACCGATCGGCGCGCGCGGTTCGTGAGCGAGTACGGTCTCTCCGACTACGCCGCGCGCAACCTGGTCGCCGATCCAAAGCTCGCCGAGTTCTTTGACGCAACGGTGAAGCTCGAGCGCTCGCCGAAGGCCATCGCCAACCTCGTGATGGGCGAGCTCGCGGCGGCTCTAAAGCGCGAGGGCATCACGATCGATAGAGCGCGCATCAGCCCGGACCAGCTCGCGGACATCGTCCGCATGATGGAAGCAGGCAGGATCACCAGCACCGCCGCGAAGGAGATCCTCGCGGAGGTCTGGCGGAACGGCGGCGACCCCGAAGCGATCGCCAATACGATGGGTCTCCTTCAGGTCAGCGACGAGGCCGCGATCACCGAGGCTGTCGACGCGGTGATCCACGAGAACGCCAAGGCGGTCGCCGACTATCGCAAGGGCAACGATCGGGCGCTGGGGGCGCTGGTCGGCGCCGTACGCAAGAAGCTTGGAAGTGGCGCGGATCTCATCGCGGCGAATCGGATCCTTCTCGAACGCCTCAAGGCGTGATCGTTGGGTCTAGTCGATGTGCTCGTAGGCCGGAATTGTCAGGAACTCGTGGAAGTCTTCTGACAGGGCTACCTCTTCGAAGATCTTCTGCGCCTCGTCATAGCGGCCCTTCGCGAAGAAGTCATCGCCGACGGACTTGCGGATCTTCGCGACTTCCTCGCTCTCGGCGTCCCGCACGAGCTCGCGCGTGACGCGCGGCCCCTCTGCAAGCGAGACGCCGTGGTGGATCCATTGCCAGATCTGTGAGCGGGAGATCTCCGCAGTCGCGGCGTCCTCCATGAGGTTGTTGATCGCTGCCGCGCCGGTACCGCGAAGCCACGAGGCGACGTACTGGATGCCCACGTTCACGTTCGTGCGAAGGCCGGCGTCGGTGACCGTCCCGCCGGGGACGCGCGCATCGAGCAGCTGCGCGGCTCTGACCGTCACCTCAGGCCGCTGCCGGTCGAGCTGGTTCGGTTTCGCGCCGAGTACCCGGTCGAACTCGCCCATCGCCGTCGAGACAAGATCCGGATGGGCGACCCATGTGCCATCAAACCCATCGTTCGCCTCGCGGGTCTTGTCTTCGCGCACCTTCGCGAGCGCTGCCTCATTCACGGCCGCGTCCCGGCGGCTCGGGATGAACGCCGCCATGCCGCCCAGCGCGAATGCTCCGCGCTTGTGGCAGGTCTTCACGAGAAGCTCGGTGTACGCCCGCATGAACGGCACGGTCATCGTGACCTGCGCTCGATCCGGAAGGACGAACTCCTTCCGATCGCCGAACTTCTTGATGATGCTGAACATGTAGTCCCAGCGCCCGGCGTTCAAGCCCGCCGAGTGCGTGCGCAGCTCGAAGAGCGTCTCATCCATCTCGAACGCGAGGGGCAACACCTCGACCAGCACCGTCGCCTTGATCCGTCCGTGCCCGAGGTTCAGCTCCTTCTCAGTCCAGTCGAAGATCTCGTTCCAGAGGCGCGCCTCGCGGTGGCTCTCCAGCTTCGGCAGATAGAAGTACGGTGCCGTGCCCTTCTTGAGCAGTCGCACGGCGTTGTGAAATGCGTAGAGCCCGAAGTCGAAGAGCGCTCCCGCGATCGGGAGCCCGTCGATCGTGAGGTGGCGCTCGTTCAGGTGCCAGCCCCGCGGCCGTACGACGAGGGTCGCCGTCTGGTCGTTCAGGCGATAAACACGGCCGTCGGGATTGGTGAAGGAGATCTTCCGCTCGATCGCGTCGATCAGGTTCTGCTGGCCCTCGACCATGTTCTGCCAGGTCGGTGTGTTGGCGTCCTCGAAGTCGGCCATGTAGACGGATGCGCCCGAGTTGAGAGCGTTGATCACCATCTTGCGGTCGGTCGGCCCGGTGATCTCGACCTTGCGCACTCGAAGGTCATGCGGTACGTCGGCGACGCGCCAGTCCAGCTCCCTCACGTCACGTGTGTCGTCCAGGAAGTCGAGCGTTCCGCCGCTTCGCAGCTGCTCCCAGCGTTCAGCGCGGGCAAGAAGCAGCTCCTGCCGGACAGGCTCGACCTCGCGATGGAGACGCGAAAGGAACTCGAGCGCGCCGTCGGAGAGGATCGCCGGATATCGCCGATCCGAGGGCGCTCTGATCTCGATGTCGGCGACCTTCACGGCCGTATCCTCGCACGCGGTGTTCGACCTGGCCGGCAAGCGTGCGCTCGTCACCGGTGGGTCGCGAGGGATCGGCCGCGCGATCGCACTGGCGCTCGCGAGCGTCGGTGCGGATGTCGCTATCACATCGCGAAAGGGCGACGACGCCGAGCCGCTGGCGCGGGAGATCCGGGCGATGGGTCGCCGATCACTCGCGCTCCTGCTCGAGGTCCGGAACGCCGCGTCGATCCGCGTGTGCTTCGACCGGCTCGGTCGCGAGTGGGGGAGCCTCGACATCCTCGTGAACAACGCCGGCACCAACGTTCCGCAGGACCTTTCGTCTCTCGATGAGACAGCGTGGGACACGGTGGTCGACACGGACCTCAAAGGCGTCGCCTTCGTCACAAAAGCCGCGCTCGATCTCCTTGCCGATGGTGGCCGCGTCATCAACGTCGCGTCCATCTACGGTGTCGTTGGGCGGGTGCAGCGCGTCGCCTACAGCGCGGCGAAGGGCGGGATCGTCACGATGACGAAGTCGCTGGCGCTCGAGCTCGCCAGCCGCGGCATCACCGTGAACGCGGTCGGCCCGAGCCTGATCGAGACGGACCTCACCCGCGACCGGATGGCCCGCGACCCAGCATTCCGCGAAGACGAGGTCGCGCGAACGCCGCTCGGCCGCCTGGGGATGCCCGAGGATGCCGCGGCGGCCGTCGTTTACTTCGCGTCTACCGAAGCCGCCTTCGTGACCGGCCAAACCCTTCTGGTCGACGGAGGCACATCCGCGCATTAGTCGGCTAGACGACATCCCCCGCCCGTACGTCGGTACTCCCCCGCGGTCGAGATCGTCCCTCTGGGGGATGGGTCAGCCGATGCGCCCGCCTAGAAATCTCACAGAGCGCGGGAGGAAACGTGGCGGGAGTCAGGCGGATCGCAACGCAGATGGAGCCGGCCGAGACCCGACCGGTGATCCAACCGGTCGTGCAGGAGACCGCGGTCGCGGCGGAGTCGCCGCGGCTCGAGCCGCGGCCGCTCACGGTCATTCCGATGACGCCGCCCGTCGAAGCGACCCTCCGGATCCTTCTCAACAGCGTTCCGTATCTGATCGGCGCAGCCGTCGTCCGCCATCCAGCCGTCGGCGACGCGGTACAGGCGGAGGTCGGACGCATGCCGTGGCTGCACGACCGACGACTCTTGAACCTGCAGCTCCCGGACGACACCCTTCCGGCGAACCGCGCCGTCGTCCTCGATTGGCCGGTGCCGTACCAAGCCGAATGGGTCGGCGTTCCGCCGCGGTTGCTCATCTCGCGCCTCGTGGGTCAGGACAAGACGGTCGGCGTCCTCCTGGGAACGTTGATCACGCGCGAGCAGCTCACCGCACAGGCGCGTGAGGCGCTCGATCTTTCGTGCGAGCTCATCGCGGCGGCGGTGGGCAGCGACAGCCTCGCGACGTTCGCAGCGATCGCCCCCTCGCAGCCTCGCCGCCTCGCGGTCGCCCCGGACGAAGCCGAGCCCGAGCCGCAGCCGCTCGTCGTCGAACCCGTCAGCGAGGTCGAACTCGACCCGAAGGACGAACAGGACGAGCGCGATCGGATGGTGGTCGAGGAGGTCGCGCGCGCTCTCGACGAGCTCACCGATGCGCGCTCCATTGGACGCGTCCTGCGCGATGCGGTTTCGGCGATCGCGGGCGTCGATGGGTTCTCGGTCGCGCTCTTCAACAGCGTCAGGCGCGAGGTCGCTTATCGGTACAAGGTCGTTGGCGGTGATCCCGCGGCCCCCGAGATGGGCCGGCAGGCGATCGACGACGGTCCGGACTGCTACGCGGCGCGGCGCGATCGTCGCTGGCATACGTTCGTCCGAGAGATCGGCGTTCGCGGCTCCGAAGGCGTCGAAGCGCGAAAGATCTCGGTCCTCCAGTACCCCCTCGTGAGCGCCGACGAGATCTACGGTGTCGCGACGCTGCAGGCTTTCGGCGAGACCGGTTACTCAGATCACGCGACACGTCTTGTGGCCCGTGTCCTCGAGGTCGCGAGCGATCGGCTCGCGGCCGTCCGGCGGACGGGCCGCTTCCAACCAAGTCTCTCCCCTCAGGAGTCCGCGGCGGCCGCCGTCCTCCCGCCGGTCGCCGCGGCTCCATCCTCTCTGAAGAACGAGCCCGAGCCCCCGACGACCGACGAGATCCTCGGCGATCTCCTGACCCAGTGCGCCGGTATCGGTCTTCCAACGACGTTCCTGGTGGGGGTCGACCCGGCGGCGGGATTGCTTCGCGGTGAGCTCATCTCCGGCTCGTCGGCCGCACGCGAGCTCGACTACGCGCTCGGCATCACGGTCGGCAGTTTCACCATCGAGCTCGCCGACCGCTATAACGCCATCGCGCGCGCGTGCCGAGAGGGACGAGTGGTCAGCGCGATGAGCCTCGACGAGATCGTGACCCCACTGCGCGACGCCGACGGCGCCGCGACCCTCGAGCGGCTCGTGCAAGGCGGGCGGTCGATGATCCTTCCGATCACGGTCTCCGGAGACGTCGTCGGCGCGCTCGTCGTCGGACCGATGGCCGACGAGCCGGGCTTCAGTACGGTCGAGAGCGTGCGCGATCTGGTGAACGAGACCGCATCGCGACTCACGGAGGCTTGGCGAACCAACCGCTAGCCGTATAGTCCGTCGCCGATGTTCGGCGAGGTCACCTTCGCGGTCCTCGGCGTCCTCTTCCTCATCTACGACGTCCGAACGTTCGCATCGACATTCCAGCAGACGTTCTACGGCCAGGCCAACACGACGCTCGCGCTCCTGGCTGGAGGCGTGTTCGCGACCTCGCTGCTCGCGCCGATCGTCGGATGGCGCCTCGGGCCACGCCGCTCCGTCGGACTTGGTGCGGCGATGCTCGGCATCGCGACGCTGCTCGCGACGCTTTCGCGCAACAACATCTCCGACCTCGTGCTCACCGTCGTCGGCCTCGCCGGAGGGTTCTGGTGGCTCGCGCTGTTCCACGCGGCGCGTCCGGCGGATCGTCCCTCTCCGTTCCCCGTCGCGGTGCCGATCGCGATCGTCTTGGACCTCGCGCTGCGCGCGGCTTTCCGCACGATCCCAGTCGTCGATCAACCCCTCACCGTCGCCGCGCCGCTCGTCCTCGTCGCTGCCCTCGTGTTCCTCGCGGCTGGGCTCATCTCGATCGGCGCTCAGCGCGGTTGGACGAGGCCCGGCCTTCGCGGGGCTGTCGCCATCGCCGCGCTCCCGGCGTTGTTACTCGTCGCGGAGACCGGCGGGACGAACGGCGCGCAAATCGCGCTCGCCGGCGGTCTGGGATACGGAACCGAGGGGCGGAGCACCGAGCTCGCGCTTGTCCTCGTCGGCCTTGGCCTGGCGGCGGGGACCCTGCTCCTGACCCGGCCGCACGCACGCGGCGTCAGCGCGGCCATCGCCTGCGGCGCCGGCGCCGCACTTCTCTGGGCGCACGCGCCGCTCATCTCGCTCATCGGTGGGCTGGTGCTCGCGGCCGGCGTGGTCCTCGCGGGAGCATCGCTCCCGGGCGCGCCCACGATCGCCGCCCGCTCGCCCATCGTGGCCGGCCTCGCGCTCGGTGTCGGGTGGCTCGTTTTCGTCGCAACGGCCTTCGGCTTCTACGCGTTCTGGGCGTACGCGCCCGCGGTCTGGGCGGCGACGGCGTTCGTCGTCGTCGCGGCACTGTTTGCCGGCGGCGGGGGCCTGCCGGCGTGGCGCGTTCTGCCGATCGCGCTCGTCCCGATCGTCGTGGTCGTTCCGCTCGTCGCGCTCGCGACCACCCCGACCCCAGCGGCGACCGAGGATCCCGTGAACACGTTCCGGGTCATGACCTACAACATCCATCAGGGCTTCAACGCCGGCCAGATCCCATCGCTCGATTCGCTAGTCGACGTGATCTCGCGCGAGTCGCCGGATGTGCTCGTGCTCCAGGAGGTCGTCCGCGGATGGATGATCGACGAGCAGCACGATGCCCTCAGCGTCCTCTCGGAGCGGCTCGGACTTCCATACGTCTTCGGCCCGAACATCGGCGACCTCTACGGCAACGCGCTCCTCTCGCGCTTTCCCATGACCGACGTGAAGCGGATCCATTTCGCCGTCCAGCCGTCGCTCAAGCATCAGCCGCGTGGGGCGATCGGCGTCCGGATCGGCGACGTGCTCGTCGTAACGACGCACCTCGACGATATCGCCGACTCGAGCTCGATCCGCCAGGAGCAGGTGCGCGCGATCCTGTCGGCCTGGAGTGGCGAGCGCACGGCGATCATCGCGGGGGATATGAATGCCGAACCCGGCGATCTCGAGATGGGTCTCTTCGGAGAGGCCGGGTACGGCGACCTTGGCGAGCCAGCTGGACCGACGACGACGATGGACGACCCGCCCAAGCGGATCGATTACATCTGGGGTATCGGGGTCATCGCGTCGAACGTCCATACCGTCAGGGCTCCATCGGCATCGGACCACCTGGCGCTCCTCGTCACCGTGACGCGGCAGGTCCGGCCCTAGCGCGCGACATTCGCGCGCTCTCGGGCGTTTTCATGGATGTGCGCACCACCTTCCTGATCCTTGCGTGCCTGCTCGTCGGCTGCGGTGAGGTGACGGGCGCCGGTTCGGGACCCGCGGCACCGACCGCGACTGCCGTCATCGTGGCGCCGCGTGACCAGATCCCTGCTGCGCTCCGCGACTACATGGACCGCCTCACGCAGACGGCAGGAGCGGGCTACATCCGACGCGTTGACCGGATCACCGTGCGCCCGGCGACGTGGTCGGACCTTCCCGGGAGCGCCGGTGCTGCGAACGTCGATCCTGCCGCTGCGATCTGGATCATCGCGGCGACTGGCGAGTTCTATCCGACCTTCGGCTTGATGTCCGTGCCGCCGCCGTCAGCGTGCGAGCTGTGGGCGCTCGATGCGAAGACATACGAGGTGCGGGGCTCGGTCCTAGGCGCTCTTAGTGACTGCGCTCGGTATTTCGGGGACCTGCCGGCCCCGACATCCGCGCCCATCACATGCGGCGACGAAGACTCCGGCTACCGCGTGTTCGATCACTACCGTTTCTCGCCGACGACGACCGGTCCGCTCGCGATCGTTACGTCACGGGACGATTCGTGGACCGCGCCGACAGCGATCCCAGGCGATTATCTCTATCGGTTTGGCCACGGATCGGTCTTCGAGGTGTTCTGCCGACCGAACCACACCGCGACGGTCCCCGAGCCGAACGACGCTGCGATGCTCAAAGCGCTCGGATCACCGCGCGTGACGCCAGCCGGTGGCATGGCCCAGATCTGGCTCAAGAATGCGCACGCGCTGAGTGCGTCGGCGGGCTCCGATGGCGTCGTGACCGTGAAAGCGACGGTGAGGCGAGGCTTCGAGATCGTGAGCTACGACTGGCATGCGTTGGCTCCGCAGGGCGGCTACGTGAAGTTCCGGTTCGTCGACGCGAGCGGCGTCGACGTGATTCCGTACGCGGTGGCCAACGGTCCGTAACGGACGTTAGACTCGATGAGACCGCCGCGCTTCCCCGAGCGGTCACGTGGGGCAGGTCATCGCAAGCAAGTTCGTCCACCTTCACACCCATAGCGAATACAGCCTGCTCGATGGGCTGTCGCGACTCTCCGATCTGGTGGCGCGCGCAAAGGCGCTGGAGATGCCGGCGCTCGCTCTTACGGATCACGGCGCGCTCTATGGCGCGATCGACTTCTACACGCTGTGCCGCGACGCCGGCATCAAGCCGATCGTCGGGATCGAGACCTACGTGGCGCGCAACAGCCGCCTCGACCGCGATGCGCGCGTCGAGGGACACGGCAAGCCGTTCCACCTCGTGCTCCTGGCGAAGGACTTCACCGGCTACCAGAACCTCGTCGCGCTCGTGACCGCGGCGCACCTCGAGGGCTACTACTACCGCCCGCGGATGGACAAGGAGCTTCTTCGCGAGCGCAGCGCGGGGCTCATCGCGCTCTCGGCCTGCCTGCAGGGAGAGCTCGCGCGCGCGATCGAGGAGGACGGGATCGACGCGGCCTGCCGGGTCGCCGAGGAACACCGCGCGATCTTCGGTGAAGGCAACTATTACCTGGAGCTCATGTCGCACGGGCTCGACGAACAGGCCCGTGTCAACGAGGGCGTCCGGGAGGTCTCACGGCGGACCGGCATCGGGCTCGTCGCAACGAACGACATCCACTACGTCAACGCCGAGGATGCCGAGGCGCAGGACGTGATGGTCTGCATCCAGAGTGGAAAGACGCTCGACACCCCCGATCGGCTCAAGATGATCGATCACCCCGACCTCTACATGAAGACAGCGGCCGAAATGGCCGAGCTCTTTCCCGATGATGCCGAGGCGCTCGCGAACACGGTCCGCATCGCGGAGAAGGTCGATCTCAAGCTTCCCCTCGGCGAGCTGCGCTTGCCGCACTTCGACGTCCCGGCCGGAAGGACGCCGGAGGATCAGCTCCGCGCGATGGCCGAAGCCGGGTCGGTCGCGCGCTACGGCGCGCTCACGCCGCAGCTCAAGGAGCGGATCGACAAAGAGCTCACTGTCATCGCGAAGACGGGCTACACGGGCTACATCCTCATCGTCCAGGACTTCATCCGCTTCGCGCATGAGCGCGGGATCCTCACCGCGGTGCGCGGGTCGGCCGGTGGCTCGCTCGTGAACTACGCGATCGGGCTGACGGATATCGACCCGCTCAAGTACGGTCTGATCTTCGAGCGCTTCCTCAACCTGGAGCGGTTCACGCCTCCGGACATCGACGTCGACTTCATGGGCGACCGGCGCGACGAGGTCATCCAGTACGTCACCCAGAAATACGGGGCCGACCGCGTCGCACAGATCGGCACGTTCAACACGATGCTCGCTCGCGCGGCCGTGCGCGACGTCGCGCGCGTCCTCGGCATGCCCTACGGCGACGCCGACCGCGTGGCGAAGACGATCCCGTTCGGCGCGGTCCTCGCGGACTCGCGGCGGATGGTCGCGGAGCTACGGGACCTCGAGCAGCAAGCCGATGTGCAGCGCCTGCTCGATTTGGCGGAGAAGGTCGAGGGCCTGGTGCGCTCGACGGGGACCCACGCCGCCGGGGTGGTGATCTCGCGCGAGCCGATCACCCAGCTCGTCCCCTTGGAGCGCTCCAAAGGCAACGTCAACGCGCTCCAGACGCAGTACGAGGATAAACAGCTCGAGAAGCTAGGCGTGCTCAAATTCGACTTTCTCGGGCTTGGCAACCTCACGATCCTCGAGCACGCCTTACGACTCATCGAGCGCCAGCGCGGCATCAAGATCCAGCGCGAAGACATCCCGCTCAACGACCGCAAGACCTTCGAGCTGCTTGGCTCGGGCGAGACCACCGGAATGTTCCAGCTGGAGTCGGCCGGGATGCGGCGGTACGTCCGCGAGCTCAAGCCGGACCGCGTCGAGGACGTCATGGCGATGGTCGCGCTCTTCCGGCCGGGTCCGATGGACTACATCCCGACCTACATCCGGCGCAAGCACGGCGAGGAGCCGGTCACGTACGCCCACCCGCTGCTCGAGCCGGTCCTCCAGAGCACGTACGGCGTGATGGTCTACCAGGAGGATGTGATGGCGGTGACCCAGGCCCTCGCCGGGTTCACCCTCGCCGAAGCGGACGTGCTGTGCTACGCGGTGCGCAAGAAGATCCGCGAGAAGCTCGACGCGCAGAAGGTGAAGTTCGTCTCCGGCGCGATCCGGAACGGCGTCCATGCCGACGTGATCGAAGCGGTGTGGAAGGACTTCGAGCCGTTCGCGCGTTACGGCTTCAACCGCGCGCACGCGGCGATCTACGGGATCATCGCGTACCACACCGCGTACTTGAAGGCGAACTACACGACCGAGTACATGACGGCGGTCCTTTCCGCGGAGATGGGGACGCCCGAGCGCGTTGCGATCGCAGTCGCGGAGTGCCGGCGCATGGGCATCGGGGTTTTGCCGCCCGACGTGAACGAGTCGGAGCTCGACTTCGCGATCACGGCAAAAGGCATCCGGTTCGGGCTCGGCGCCGTGAAGAATGTCGGCGAAGGCGCGGTGGACGGCATCGTCGAGGCGCGGCGCTCCGCCGGTCCGTTTCGTTCGCTCGACGATCTCTGCGCACGGATCGACCTGCAGCGCGCTAACAAGCGTGTGGTGGAATCGCTGATTCGCTGCGGGGCCTGCGATGCCTTCGGACCGCGACAGACGCAGCTCAACGTGCTGGACGCGACGCTCGCGACGGCCCAGCGCGAGCAGCGCGACCGCGCGAGTGGACAGGTGGGACTGTTCGACCTCGCCGAGGCGTCGGTTCTTGGCGGCCCGCTCACCGGCACCGAGGCGCCGCGCCGCGAGCTGCTCGGATGGGAGAAGGAGCTTCTTGGCATCTATCTCTCCGAGCATCCGCTCACCGCGCTCGCTCCCAAGATGGGCGACGTCGTGACCGCCTACCTCGCCGAGCTAAAGGAGGCCGGAGACGATCTCGTGACGATCGCGTGCGTGGTCACCAACGCGCGCAAGCACATCACCAAGAACAAGCAGCTGATGATGTTCGCGCAGGTCGAGGATCTGACCGGTTCGGTGGAGGTCACCGTCTTCCCACGGACCTACGAGGCAACCGCGACGCTCTGGAACGCGGACGAGATCCTCCTTGTCCTCGCGCGCGTCGAGGAGCGCGACGAGGAGCCAAAGCTTCTCTGCGAGCACGCGGCCCGTTTCAACGATGCGGGGATTGCCGAGATCAAGCGTGTCGCTGACGAGCGGCGGCAGTTCCTCGCCAAGCGCGCCAAGTTCGCGCGGAATGGGAACGGAAACGGAGGAGGTCGTCCGCGGGGCGTTAGCGCCGCTGGGGGGCTAGTGCAGCAGCCCTCGTCCGAGTCGGCCCACCGGTCGTCCCTAGCGCCCACTCCTCCGATTCCCGTATCCCCGTCAGAAGAAGAGCCGCCGCCGCTCGTCATCCGCTTTAGAGAGGTGCTCGACTACGAGCGGTCGATCGCGCTCTTCCAGCGCATCCAGCTCGTGCTCGCCGAGCACGCTGGAACCTCGCAGGTCTTGCTTGAACTACCCCGTAATGGCGGCGGGATGCGCAAGGTGCAGACTTCCTTCCGCGCGAGGCCGTCACGCGAGCTCGCTGAGGCCGTCGCGCGTGAGGTAGGCGGCGATGTGGTGGAGGTCGTCCTCCCGCGTTAGCTCGGCCTCCGGCAGGGAAAGGGAATGGCACGTTACGTGCCTCGACTGGCGGGCGAGATGGCAAGCGACGACCGCTTGCGGCGGCTGCACGACGCCACCGCCGAGATCATGCGCTCACTCGATCTCGAGCACCGCATCCACACGGCGGTCGAGGCGGCGCGGCAGCTGCAGAGCGTCGAGGCGGCCGCGCTGATGCTCCGCGACCCGACCACGGACTCGCTGCAGATCCGTGCCTACGAGGGTCTGTCCCAGACCTACGCCTCGCGGCAGCGGATCCCGATGGAGCGAGCGCGCGCGGCCTACCGGAGCGCGGACGTGCACAGCGTGTTCGACCTGGGGCAGAGCGCGCTCGGGGATGCCGAGCTGGTCCGGGCGGAAGGTCTCGTGCGCGCCCTGGCCGTGCCTCTGGTCAAGGAGGGGGAGCTCATCGGCGCTCTCATCATCTACACCAAGGACCCGACGCGTTCGTTCTCCGACGAGGACATCGAGATCGCGCACATCCTCGCGGCGCAGCTGACAATCGCAGTCTCCAACTCGCTTCTCTATCAGGAAGCGATCGCCCAGCGCCAGCTGACGAACGAGATCCTTGAGGCTCTCGGCGAAGGCATCCTCATCAGCTGGCCGGACGGCCGCGCGGAGCTCAACCCACGCGCGCGGGAGATCCTCGGTCTCGACTCGGGCACGACCACGCTCGCAGCGATCCGCGCGGCGATGCGGCCGGAAAGGCCAGCCGGCGAGGCCGAGGGCCCGCCGGATCTGCCGGTCGACCGCGCGCTACGCGGCGAGAAGATCGCCGACGAGTACACGTTCGTCGACCCGGCGACCGGTGAACGGCGTGAGGCGTTCGTCACGGCCGCACCGGTGCGCGTCGACGGCACGATCGTCGCGGCGGTAGGGACGATCCACGATCTGAGCGGCACGCGGGCCGCGGAACGCGAGCGCGAGCAATTCCTCTCGATCGTCTCGCACGAGCTTCGCACCCCGCTCACCCCGCTCAAGGCGCTCGCGCAGCTGATCCGGTCGCGGATCCGCCGATCGCGCGAGAACGACACGCCTCTCGAGCTCGAGTCACTCGAGCGGAATCTCGCGGCGATCGAGCGTCAGGTCGACCGGATGAACGGGCTGGTGAACGACCTGCTCTCGGTCTCGCGGGCCGAGCGGGGAACGCTTCGGATGGAGTCGGGAGGATTTGACCTCGCAAGTGTCGTGCGCGACGTCGTGCAGCGCTACGTTCTCGCGACCGCCGAGGAAGGCAGGCACCGCTTCGAGGTGAAGGTGCCGGAGACCTTCCGGGCCCGCGGTGACCTCGCCCGGATCGATCAGCTGCTGATGAACCTCGTGGGCAACGCCGTGAAATATTCGCCCAGCGGCGGCGAGATCCGCGTGTCCCTGGTGCGCCACGATGGCACCGCCGAGATCACGATCAGCGACGAAGGGATTGGCATTCCCGTCGATGAGCTTTCGAAGCTCGGGCACGCGTTCGTCCGCGGTGCCGGTCGCGCCGCGAGCTTCGCGGGTATGGGTGTTGGGCTCTACGTCGCGCGTCTGGTGGCCGAAGCGCATGCGGGGAGGCTCGCGATCGAGAGCGATGGGGACGGGAAGGGCACGACGGTCAAGGTGACGCTTCCGCTGGGCTAGTCGGCGCCGGAGGAGGGAGTCGAACCCTCACGGACCTTTCGGCCCAACGAATTCTGAGTCCGTAGCCTCGAGGATGGACGGCATATGTTCGAGGTCGAGGCGCCGGCGAGCGTCCCGGCGCACGACGGACACTCGCGCGTTGAACACCTCCTCATGAACCCCGTCGGAAATGCGGTGAAGTACTCGCTGACGGGCGGACCTATCCGGGTACAACTCAGATCCTCGGCTGCGCTGGGGGTGAGGTGACATTG
>Ga0209376_1003621_pt1 | contig 13896 bp, 13 predicted proteins | sample GraSoiAngelo_134_FD_185891 | JGI IMG/M metagenome (GOLD analysis project Ga0209376, IMG submission 185891) | Grasslands soil microbial communities from the Angelo Coastal Reserve, California, USA - 14_0929_05_30cm (SPAdes) (version 2) | ecosystem: Environmental > Terrestrial > Soil > Grasslands ... | reverse complement strand
AATAATCGAGGTTACGGTTCCAGCTGCGGTTTGAATGACAACTTCTGATACAACTTTGTCGGAAACAATTTTCTCAATCTTACCTGCTTAAGCGGTTTCGAATGCTTGTGCTCATTTCATTTTGTTCTTATCGGTTCTTCGCGGGAACATTATGCGGTCCATTTCTAACGAGTGTGTGATGCAGCTTGTTCGATGAGTGCTGCAACCTCCTTCGGTCTGGAGACGTAAACGGCGTGGCTCGCGCCTGAAACTTCCACCCTGTGACTCTTGGCTCGCGTCGCATACCACCGCTCGAGGTCAGGATTGATAGTTCTGTCTTTTGTCGCTACCAACATCCAGCTCGGTTTGGTTCTCCAAGCAGCCGTAGTGATGACTGCTTTGAAATTGTCAGCCGCGTTGAGCACCTGCGATCGTGCCATGAAAGCGGCCTGCTCCGCAGGAAGATCAACTGCGAAGTACTCATGAAACTGCGCGGGATCGAGATAAGTGAAACCGTCCGCGGTCTTCTTTATTGCATTGGACTTGCTGAGGTCACGTGGAAAACGCTTTCCGTCCTCAGCCTCGTTCTCTCCAACATCCGGCATGTGGGCCGCGATGTAGACCAAACTAACAACCAACGGGTCCGTTCCCGCTTCGGTGATTACAGCGCCGCCATAACTGTGAGCCACAAGAATGCATGGTCCATCCTGTAGGGCGAGGATGCGCTTCGTCGCTGCCACATCTTCTTTGAACGATGTCTCCGGCTCCTGGACGATACTTACATTATAATCATCTTTAACGAGAATGTCGTGGACGCCTTTCCATCCAGAGCCATCTGCCCAGGCGCCATGAACCAGAACTATATTCCGGACGCGAGCTACATTGTTTTCCCCTGAAGCAAAGCAGCAGCTCAACGGCAAAATGCAGGTAATGAACAAGAGCTTTATCATAAGAGATCCCAGTAACAGGTCGTTAGGACTCGTGGTGTCGCGCCATATTCCCAGAAAATTGATCTTCACCGTAGCAGCCGCGCCGCGAATAACATTCACGGGACTTTCAACTTTCATCGTGTCAGCTCTTTATGAACGTGAGCAGGTCGGCGTTGATCGTGTCTGCCTGAGTAGTGGGCATGCCGTGTGGAAAACCCTTGTAGGTCTTGAGCGTTGCGTTCTTTAGCAGCTTTGCTGAGAGCGGTGCTGAATCAGCATAGGGCACAATCTGGTCGTCGTCGCCATGCATCACGAGCACCGGCACCGTTATCTTCTTCAGGTCATCGGTGAAATCGGTCTGTGAGAAGGCGACGATGCCATCGTAATGCGCCTTCGCGCCTCCCATCATGCCTTGGCGCCACCAATTCTGGATGATCGCCTCGGAGGCTTTCGCGCCCGGCCGGTTGAAGCCATAGAACGGTCCCTCTGGCAGGTCGCGATAGAACTGCGAACGATTGGCCGCAAGCTGTGCCTGCAATCCATCGAACACCTCTTTGGGAAGGCCGCCGGGATTTTTGTCCGTCTTCACCATCAACGGCGGCACCGCGCTGATCAGCGCAGCCTTCGCCACCCGGGTTTCGCCATGCCGTCCCAGATAATGCGCCACCTCACCGCCGCCGGTGGAATGACCTATGTGCACGGCGTCTTTCAGATCAAGATGCACGGTCAACGCTGCAAGATCGTCGGCATAGTGATCCATGTCGTGGCCGTCGCTCGTCTGGGTGGACCGGCCGTGGCCGCGTCGATCATGGGCTATTACGCGATAGCCGTGATTGAGGAAGAACAGCATCTGCGTGTCCCAGTCATCGGCCGACAACGGCCAACCATGACTAAAGACAATAGGCTGTCCTTTGCCCCAGTCCTTGTAATAGATGTCGATGTTAGCTCCGTTTTCTTTTCCTACGGTTACGTATGGCATAGTTCCTTTCTTTGCATGTTTGTGGATGACCCTTTGTCGGGCCGCATTTTATCTCACCGGGGAATCAAGTGCGGCTTCCTGATTGACCAATTTCAAAGTTCAATTGCACCTGTGAGGAGCTACAAGCCCAAGTCGCTCAATCCAGGATGAGCATCGGGGCGGCGACCAAGTGGCCAATGATACTTGCGCTCCGATTCCTTGATCGGCAGGTCATTAATGGAGGCAAACCGAAGTCGCATCAGGCCGTTGCCATCAAACTCCCAGTTCTCGTTACCATAGGAACGGTACCAATTTCCAGAGTCATCATGCCATTCGTAGGCGAACCGTACAGCGATGCGGTTCGCGTTGTAAGCCCAAAGCTCTTTGATCAACCGGTAGTCAAGTTCTTTGGCCCACTTGCGTTTCAAAAATTGAATGATCTCGGTTCGTCCAGTCGGAAACTCGGCGCGGTTTCTCCAGCGTGAATCAGTTGTATAGGCCAGAGCCACCTTTTCGGGATCACGCGAATTCCAAGCGTCCTCGGCCGCGCGGATTTTCTGAATGGCAGTTTCACGAGTGAACGGGGGCAGGGGAGGACGTGTTACGTCTTCTTCTTTCTTCCGTGGTTCCCTCACTGGCGTTTTTTGGTCAGTCATAGATGTCGCTGCTGATTTTTCTTAAGCCGATCATATCGGCGATCGCTAGAGCACCAGCAATCGGCCGTTCGCGGGATTTTTCAGTCTTCAGGACGAGATAATATTCGTTACCTCGTTTGAGACAGAGACATCCGGTTACGCTTCGCTGCTTGTCTAATTGTGCGAGAGTCCTCGAACTCAGACTGTATCTTCGGTGGCTCAAATTAGATTAGACCTTCGCTGCTTAAATTCTCATTGGATCTTTTTCGCATATTGATCCGCGAACAACGCCGGTTGCCCGCCTGTGTGCACGAACAACACAGTCTCATCCTTCTTGAAAAATCGTTTACGGATCAAATCAATCATTCCCGCCGCGGCGCGTCCGGTATAGACCGGGTCTAACAAAAGACCTTCATATGTTGCGAATAAACGGATGGCTTCCCGCTCCTGTTCGGTCAACACCCCATAACCTGCTGAGCAATAGTTGGCATTTGCGATGACCTCATCCGGTGTGAATTGAATGCGCTTCCCAAGTTTTTCACTAGCTGTTGATGCCAATTCTGGAACGCAGTGCTTCAACCATTCTTCTGATTCATCAACGCTGATTCCCAGCACCTTGCCTTTATATCCAAACACGCGCTGACCCAGAAGAAGTCCTGCGTGCGTTCCACCTGAAGATGTAGCAAATACGATCCAATCCGCCTGAAGATTTTGCGCCATGAGCTCTTTCATCGCGAACGCATATCCCAAGGCGCCCGTGGAATTCGAACCGCCATACGGAACGAGATAAGGCTTCATTCCCTCTTCGGCAGCACGATCAAATGTCCCCTGAAGAATTCTGTCCCGATCATTGCGGTCGGCAACGTAAATGATTTCTGCTCCAAACAATTCATCGAGCAACAGATTAGCCGATGGTTGCTTTGGTTTTTCGCCCGTTAGGACCAGAATGCATTTGAATCCGAATCGGGCTGCTGCCGCCGCGGTCTGACGGCAATGGTTGGACTGCAGTGCTCCCCCAGAAACTAAGGTCTTCGCGCCTTGGTCGCGAGCTTCCGCCACAAGAAATTCCAATTTACGCGTTTTGTTACCGCCGAAGGCGAGCCCGGTTTGATCGTCGCGTTTAATTAACAGATGCGGTCCACCCAAAATCTCAGAAAGACGCGAGAGCGTTTCAATGGGAGTTGGCAAATAAGCAAAATGCAACCTGGGAATATTCACTAGTCGGCGTGAATTTACTCGCGATCCGACAAAACAACATCAGATCGGAAAAAAAGATGCGAAGACTGATGAACCGTCCATGACTAGGCGGCGGTTTGCAATTCGGCTGTCAGATCCCGTGGCGCAAGCAGATCCCCGAGTCCAATCCGACGAAGAAGCTCAGCGCGGACACGGTCCGAGACGACATTGACGACTTCCGCTCCATCCTGTGTCGGGTCATAGTGCACACGGAACGGTCGCTTGCCAAAGGGGGTGTCGACCACTTTGACGATGGCGTCCGCGACCCCCTCGACATTCGCATCCGGAGGCACGATGGAAGCGAAGCCCTTGAGCACGTCGTCCGCGAAACCTTTGTAAGGACCCGCTTCGTATTCGGCGGCTCGCGCTTTGTCGGCGGGCGACCCGGCATGCGCGAAGTGATTCGTGCCACCGGTGAAGGCGCCAGGAACAATGATTGTGGTCTCGATACCCCAACGCGTCAGTTCACGCGCATAAACTACGGCCAAGGCATCCATTCCGGCCTTCGCCGCGAAGTACGGCGCCAGATATGGCGGTGTTCCGCCTGCGGAGCTGCTGCTCGACACCCAAACTACGAGGCCTCTTCGTTGCTTTCGCAACTGAGGCAACGCGGCCCGGTTGACGCGTTGGGTGCTAAGCACATTGACGTCGTATAACTCAGCGAGTTGTTCCGGTGTGAACGCTTCAGCGGGACCAAAGACCATGTGGCCGGCGTTGTGAATCACGACATCCAATCTTTTGTTGTCGGCGATAATCTTTTGAATAGCAGCATCAGCTGATGCCTGCGACGCAACGTCCAGTTCAATGGTGCGTAGATCCACATTGTTATCTTTGGCGAATTTTTTCGCCTCTTCGACCTGTGGCGCATTGCGGCCCTTAGTCTCGCGTATGCTCGCATAGACAGTATGACCTGCCTTTGCTAAAGCGCGCGCAGTTAAAGCGCCAAAACCACTCGATGCGCCAGTAATAACGATAATGTTCTTCATATGTTTGTTCATTTCTGGTTTGGATTTGGGTTGCAGCAAAATCAAGATTCGGAAAAACGTCAGGCAAAACCGCCATTGGCTCGCAGAACCTGTGCGTTTATCCATTCGCCGTCAGGGCCGGCGAGGAATGACACGACACCAGCGATGTCTTCCGCCTGGCCTAATCGTTCTAGCGGAGGAAGTTTTTTGAATTCTTCGATCTGCGCCTGAGTCTTTCCCTTTAGAAACAACTCGGTAGGAATCGGACCGGGCGCGACGGCGTTAACCGTTATGTTTCGGCCTCGCAATTCATTGGCAAGAACCCGCACCAAACCTTCCACGCCCGCTTTGGAAGCGATGTAAGGACCATAGGTCGGAAAGGACTTTGCAATGACGCTGCTGGAGAAAGCGATGATGCGCCCCCCTGCGGGAACGTGCTGTGCCGCTTGTCCCAACACCAGAAAAGTTCCGCGCAAATTGGTCGCGATTACTTTGTCGAAAGTCTCGACATTGCCTCCAGAGATTGGAAGCAGGGGCATAATTCCGGCCGAGTGCACGACTACGTCGACCTTGTCAAAAGCTTCGAGCGTCTGTTTGAAAAGGTTTTCAACATCCGCGGCCTTCGCCACGTCCGCCTGCACGGCGACGGCCTTTCCGCCGGCGTTGTTGATTTCGTCTACGACTGATTCAGCTTTAGCCGGATTGCCAGCATAGTGCACGCAGATGGCAAAGCCATCCTTGGCCAACCTTTTTGCCACCACGCGTCCGATTCCGCCAGACGCACCAGTTACAATGGCACTTTTTGTTACTGTTGTTTTCATTATCCAAAAAATACATTGTGCTTACTATTCTAAAAATGCATTGTTTGAATACTTACTATGCGTGAAGTGCATTTACGAAATGTTGACCTGAATCTGTTACCCGCGCTTTATGTGCTGCTGGAAGAACGGCACGTAAGCCACGCCGCGAAACGCTCCTTCCTAAGTCAACCCGCGATGAGCCGAGCACTGGACCGGCTACGCGAAACTTTCGGAGATCCTCTCCTTGTTCGCACAGGACGCGTTTATGAGAGGACGCCGCGCGGGGAACGTGTGTTGCGCGAACTGGAATCGATCATGGGCCGGCTCGCCGCGATGGTGCAAGGGGAGGAATTCTCTCCCGCCCGAAGCCAGGAACGTTTTCGCGTGGCCATGACGGATCACGGGTCCACCATTCTGCTGCCAACTCTTCTCGAGCGCGTACGGAAGGCGGCTCCTCATGCCACACTGGAGGTGTCCGCCTGGCGCACTCGAGCGTACGACGACGTTGTCGCAGGCCGAATCGATCTCGCTCTCAGCGCAGAAGCAGTGCCTCCAACTTTGGAGAGCGAACTGATTTTTAATTTGGACTTTGTCTGTCTGCTCGGGTCCGCCCAGCCCGTTCGGACGCGTCGATTCACACTCAGACAATATCTGCAACTGCCGCACGCGGTGGTCGAAACTCTGGATGGTCAGCAAACCATGGTGGATCGTCCTCTGGCGCAGCTTGGCGTAAAGCGTCGCGTCGCGCTTCGTCTTCCGTTCTTTGTGCCCGCGATCTTCGCCATCGTTAAAACCGATTTGATCCTCACTGTTCCTCGCAGGTTGGCAAAGATCACCGGGCCGCTGGCTGGTCTGCGCGTGGTAGAACCGCCACGCGAGATCAAAGGTTTTCCGTATTTCATGGCTTGGCATTCGCGTCTCAGCACCGAGCCGGCGCACGCATGGTTTCGAGATCAGTTGCGAATCGTTGCTGGAAGTATCCGAATGAAATAACGCCGCGAAACATGCCTGGAAGTGCGCGTGCTACTTCATTGCGAGTGCGCAGATTCTATCCTTTTGGATCGTAAAGCGATAATCGAGTGTGATCCGGCTTCCATCGAATGTTCCAGACACGCACGTTATCCGAGATCATTAGTCAATGGCCGCTCGCTCCGCAATTGGTAATCGAAATTTTCTCGATCTTGAGTTGTCGAAAAAAGCATCGAAACTTATGCAAAGCAGCCCATCTCGGAATCGCAATTCCGACACCGGTGGATTTTGTTAAGCGAATGTTAAATGTTTAGACCCGACTCCATTTTCCCCCATCGGTCAAGATGACGCTGCCAGTAATTCAGGCTACTTCATGACCACGATCAACCGCGTCGCTTTCGTAGGAGATTACATGCCCAGGCAATGTGGTATAGCGACGTTTACGACAGACATTTGCGAGGCGGTTGCAGCCGCGTACCCGCATTGCGAATGCATCGTGGGAGCAGTTAACGATCGCCCTGAAGGTTACGATTACTCGACACGTATCCGTTTTGAGATCGATGAAAAGGAAATCGACTCTTACCGGCGCGCGGCGGATTTCTTAAACATCAACAACGTCGAGGTCGTCTCTGTCCAACACGAGTTTGGCATCTACGGCGGCCCGGCCGGAAGTCACTTGCTAGCTTTGCTGCGCGACGTGCACATGCCGGTAGTGACAACGCTACATACTGTGCTGCGCGAACCTAACGAGTCGCAAAGATTCGTCATGGAGCAGCTCAATGCGTTTTCGAATCGTTTTATCGTGATGGCTGAACGTGGCCGTGGATTGTTGAAAGAAGTCTATGGCGTCTCGCCCGAGAAGATCGATCTAATCCCGCACGGCGTGCCTGACGTGCAGTTCATCGACCCGACCTTCCACAAGGATCAGTTCGGCGTGGAAGGTAAGACGATGTTGCTTACCTTTGGACTTCTTTCGCCTAACAAAGGCATCGAGTATGTAATCGAGGCGTTACCGGCAATTCTCAAGGAGCACCCGAATGTCGTTTACATTGTCCTTGGCGCGACGCATCCCAATCTTCTTTTGCGGGAAGGCGAGTCTTATCGATTAAAGCTTGAGCGGCTGGCTGAAGATCGAGGCGTTACCGGCAATGTTATTTTCTACAATCGCTTCGTGACGCTGCAGGAACTTACCGACTTTATCGGTGCGGCCGACATTTACGTCACTCCGTATCTTAACGAAGCGCAAATCACTTCCGGCACCCTGGCTTATGCTTTCGGCGCGGGTAAGGCGGTGATTTCCACTCGTTATCTCTACGCGCAGGAGTTACTCGCGGAGGAGCGTGGCATTCTGGTGCCCTTTCGCGACAGCAATGCTATTGCCGAAGGAGTAACTCGGCTCCTATCCAATCCTGCACTGATGGCGGGAATGCGAAAACGTGCATGGAAACTCGGACGCGAAATGATCTGGCAGGTGGTAGCTGCTCGTTACATGGAAAGCTTTCAGCGCGCGCGCGTGCGTTTGACTGTTCCGCCGCGCAAAGCCTTTGCCGTTAGAACCCTGGAAAATCGCCCCTATGAACTTCCGCCGCTAAAACTCGATCACCTTTTCCGGATGACTGACGACACCGGAATTTTCCAGCACGCTATTTTCAATGTGCCGAATTATCGCGAAGGGTATTGCACCGATGACAATGCACGCGCCTTTATCCTGACTTTGCTGCTTCCGGAGATGACGAGTCGTGTGGCGCAACGGGACGTCGAACGCCTGGCCAGCATTTATCTTTCGTTCTTATGGGATGCGTTCAATCAGGAAACGAAGCGTTTTCGGAATTTTATGAGTCATCGCCGGGAATGGCTGGAAGAGGTCGGTTCGGAGGACAGTCACGCACGAGCGCTTTGGGCTGTGGGAATGGCGCTTGGCCGATCAAGAAATGACGGTCATCGGAATCTTTGCGCCCTCTTATTCCAACGGGGTTTGCCGGTCGTAGAGCAGTTCACTTCGCCGCGCGCCTGGGCCTTCGTCCTGCTCGCAATGCAGGAATATCTGCGCAGCTTCTCCGGCGACCGGATGGTGAATCAGTTGCGTGACCTGCTCACCACGCGACTGCTCGAGTTGTTTCAAGCTAACAGTTCGAAGGAATGGCAATGGTTCGAGACGATCGCTACCTACGACAACGCAAAGCTTTCGCATGCGATGATCCTGAGTGGTCATTGGACTTCGCGTGGCGAGGTATTTCAGGCAGGTTTGCAGTCGCTGCGCTGGCTGGTGGATACGCAAAGAGCGAAGGCCGGACATTTCGCGCCGATTGGCTCCAACGGTTTTTGGAAGCGCGGCGGCAAACGCGCGCGCTTCGATCAACAGCCGGTGGAAGCCTATGCTACCATCTCGGCCTGTCTCGAGGCTTTTGCTCTCACGCATGACGAATACTGGAAGCGCGCATTGCGACGCTGTTTCGAGTGGTTCCTTGGTCGGAACGACCTCGGCGAATCGCTCTACGATTCCAGCACCGGAGGATGTCGTGACGCTTTGCATCAGGATCGCGTGAGCCAGAATCAGGGAGCAGAATCAAGTCTCGCGTTTTACTTATCCCTCGCGGACCTGACGCAGGCGGAAACCGCACCTGACTTAAAGATCCCCAGTCACAAAGTCGGATGAAACTTCATCCGACGGGTGTCCTTCTCTGGCCCGACAACAAACGCGTTGTCGTGCGTCCATTCATCTCGATGGATCCCACGCGTGTCCAGCATATCATCGCGCGTGCTCTAGCGCTTAGCGAGCAGGAAACCGAAAAGCAGCTTTCGTTACTTAGAGCGGATTTCAGCGAGAGACATGTCGATCTAAACAAAAGCTGGCTGCGGCATTTTGAAAAAGTGCGCGCACAGATCCCAGACGACGAGACGATTTCCGAACCACGGCGGTTATTCATCGGCGCGCTGTTCTCAGGTGAATATGCACTCGAATCGGCGGCCTTGTTCAACCCCTCGATTGTGCCGCATCCTGACCAGACTGGTCTGAGTCGGGGCGATCTCCGTTTTATCCTAAGCCTGCGCGCGACCGGTGAAGGACACATCTCGTCGATCGAGTTCCGAACCGGAGTCATCCATCGTGATCACTCAATAGAGATCAAGAAGACGACGCCTTTTGTAACACTGCCTGAGCTTAATCCCAATCCCACCTACCATAAACGCGCCTTCCTGGACAAACTGAGTGAGATGGGACTTGAGAATGACTGGGCCGCTTCGGTCATGGAACGATTAGGTAAGACCTTTCTCTTTGATGAGTTGGATAAGTCCATCCAGCAAGCAGCGTTTGACGAAGCATCCGCACACACGCGCGACGTGCCGCGAACTTTGGAGTGCATGCACTGGCTGGCGGAATCCAACTACGAAATTCATTTCTCTCCTTCTTCGGAAATGTCGGAACGCATTATCTTTCCCGTCTCGCCTAATGAGAGCAATGGCATTGAGGACGCTCGCTTCGTTCGTTTTGTCGAAGACGATGGGAGCGTTATCTACTACGCCACCTACACGGCCTACAATGGTCGAGTCATCCTACCCCAGCTGATCGAGACCACAGATTTCCTTAACTTCCATGTCCTGACTCTTAACGGGCGGGCGGTGCAAAATAAAGGCATGGCTCTCTTTCCTCGTCGGATCGATGGACGCTATGTGATGCTTACACGACAGGATGATGAGGACCTTTTCCTGAGCTTCTCCGATAACCCGCATTTTTGGAGCGACTCGGTGCTACTAGAAGAGCCCCAACAGCCCTGGGAGTTCGTGAAGCTGGGCAACTGTGGCTCGCCGATTGAAACCGAAGCTGGCTGGTTAGTGCTTACTCACGGCGTCGGTCCAATGCGGAAATACTGCATTGGAGCGATCTTGCTCGATTTGCACGACCCTGCAAGAGTCATTGGCCGTCTGAAAGAGCCGCTCTTAAGACCGGAAGGGAACGAAAGGGAAGGCTACGTTCCTAATGTAGTTTACTCCTGCGGGTCGCTCGTCCACAACGGGCAACTGATCCTGCCTTATGGCATTAGCGATACGGCTTCGAGCATTGTCAGAATCGAACTAAGCGAGCTTTTGGCTGCCCTTATCTAAGGAGACCGCCGCCCGGACGGCGCCGTTTCCGCAGGTCCGAAGAGCGTCGCGAACGCGCCTCAGAATGAGGCCGCCTCTTTTGGTTACTACTCGAAGACACCTAATTGACGAAGACCGGTCATCCAATCCTCTGTGTGCCAGGTACGAATAATTCTCCCATCTTTAAATTCGTGGATATCGACCACCTGAATGTCTATCTTTCGGTTCTTCGACGGAAAGCTCATGAATGGTTGTTTTTGAGTGCCGGCCATTCTGGCACGGACGACCACCTTGTTCCCGTCCTGGAGGATGTCCTCGATTGTTAGCTTGAGATCAGGAAAGGTCGTGGTGAGCTGCGCGAGAAGAGGTTTGATACCGGCAGGCCCCACCGGCGTGCCGGGAGCTCCGGGAATATCCACCCAGTCGTCGTGCAGGATTTGATCGAGGAGCGCCGGATCTTTCTTGGTAAACGCCTCGTACCAAAGCGTGACGGTTTTTTTGTAAGTATTCATGTCTTCATTCTTGTTGATGCTTTTGTCTTCAGCATTCACTAGTGAACCAGCTGTGAAACAGAGGAGAGTAAGCAGATACGTTTTCATGAGCGTAAATTCACGCAGCGCGATCTGACTTCCGTGGTAGCGGCGCCTGCCCCACACCCGGTGCCAGCGCGGTTCGCACAAGAGGAGCCACACGCGTCCCGAGTAGCTCGATCGCGTGCATCAATTTCGCGTGCGGCAGGGCAGCGACGCTCATTTGGAATGTGAGACGGGAAATGCCGCCTAACGAGTCGTTCACATGCAGGATCTTTTCCGCGACGGTCTCCGGATCTCCGACAATGAGCGCTCCGGTCGGTCCGAGCAGGGCGTCGAAATGTGCGCGAGTGACTGGCGGCCAGCCGCGTTCCTTCCCGATCTCAGAAAAACTTCGCGCATAACCAGGAAAGAATTCGTTTGCCGCTTTCGATGCACTGTCGGCGACATAGCCCAGCGAATGAATGCCGACCTTGAGCTGATCTGGAGAGTGTCCCGCGCGCAACCCCGCTTCACGGTAGCGGTCGATCAATGGCCGGAAGCGGTGCGGTTCCCCGCCGATGATCGCGACCATTAGTGGGAGCCCGAGCATGCCAGCGCGAATAAAAGAGCCCGGCGTACCTCCGACACCGAGCCAGACCGGCAGCGGGTTCTGCAGCGGGCGCGGATAAACTCCCTGCCCGGTGAGTGCCGCGCGGTGTTTGCCCGACCAGTTAACGTGCGTGTTCTCGCGGATGTGCAGAAGCAGATCGAGCTTCTCGGCAAAGAGCGAATCGTAATCCTCGAGTTCGAGCCCGAAGAGGGGAAATGCTTCGATGAATGAACCGCGCCCGGCGACGATCTCCGCCCTTCCGCTCGAAAGTAGATCAAGCGTCGCGAATTCCTGGAACACGCGCACCGGATCGGCTGCGCTCAGGACCGTGACCGCGCTCGTTAGGCGGATCCGGCGGGTTCGGGCCGCCGCGGCGGCGAGAATCATCGTTGGCGCGGAATCGAGGAACTCACGCCGGTGGTGTTCACCGATGCCGAATACATCGAGGCCCACCTCGTCGGCGAGCGTAATTGCTTCGAGCAACTCGCTGAGATGTCGTGCCGGATCGACGGCTCGACCGGCCGCATCAACGGTTGCCGCTACGAAACTGTCTACGCCGATTTGCATTGCAGTTAAGGTGCCTTAAGCCGGAAAATTCACTTGGGCCCACGTCGCGAACTTGGTCGGTTGCCTGCCTGCTATTTTATCTCCCAGCGCAATTCGGTCGGACGAATCCGAACCCAGATAGGTGTGAGCTTGGAAGTAGCTGAACATCTCTGCTATCTCGGCGGCTCCGGGAAAGAGCGTAGCAAAAAGCTCCTTTGGGACTTGTTTAAATGAAAATTCACGTCCCTGTTGATTCAGCGTCTCGACGATTTCGTTGAAGCTCGTGAAATCACCGACGAGTGGCAGATACTCGCCATCGCCTGCCTGATCCGGGTGTGCGAATGCTCCGGCAACGATGTTGCCAAGTTCGCTAATGTCGCCCATGTGAATGCAACGCGCATCTGGATCAAGTGGCAGAGCCCAGCCGACGGATCCGTCTGCCTGCTTTTGCGGAGCAAGAACGCCCACAAGGTTCTGGTAGTAGAAAGGCGGGATGACGAATGTATGATTCGCAAAACCGGCTTCCTTGACTATCGGATCAATCCTAGCCTTGCCGGTAAAGTGGGGAGCGTTGAACTTGCCGCCGCTGATCGCTTCTACATCAGGCAGGGTTGACCAGATAAAGTGTTTGACACCGGAATCCTTTGCAGCGCGCACCGCCGCTGTTGCCTGCTTGAGCTCGTTGGTGCCTTCTTCCCAGCGCGCGCGCGCGTCAAAATTGGTGACCAGAAACACGCCGTCTGCCCCTTCTAATGCAGCGTTAAGGGTTTCTGGCTGATCTAAGTCAGCTTCAACGACTTCCTCTGCGAGTTCGCGATGCTTGTCTGGATTGCGAGTCAGAGCGCGCACCCTGAATCCTTCTCTGGCTTGCAGAGCACGCACGACTCCGCCTCCCTGCTGCCCCGTTGCGCCGATCACGGCGACTAATTTTTTATTGTTGGATGACATGTCTGTTCCTCGTTGTTCTTCGTTATCGCAGTCCCTCAGCCGGAACACGCTGTTGCCAAAGACCTGCGAAAGCGGAGCGGACACTCCGAAACACGACGATCCAGAGCGCCGTCACGACGAGAGCCAAAGGCAGACCACTCGGAAGCATCAATATGTGAATGAGCAGAATATTGACGATGATCGGAGCGAGCAGCGTCAGCGCGAGTGGGACGTAACGGTTGACCAGGAGCAGGACCGCCGAAATGATTTGGAGCAGAAATATCGGGACCAGATAATGGGAGACAAAGAGCGCCCCGACGAACTGGCCAGCCGTTCCGGAGGGCGGAGAGCTGGCAATGAAGTGGAGGAAGCCATTCAACCCGAAGACGAGAAAGATGAATCCAAGAAGGAAACGAGCGATGACAGTAATGATTTTCATGTTAGTTATTTTTGTTTAATCTACAGTATATTGACATCAATACAATGTGTGTCAATATAAAATTGAAGTGAAGCGAAAAAGAACAACTCCAGGGCAAGACTCCACCGGCGTGCATGTCTGGCTCGTTTTCATGAAAGCCTTTCAAGCGCTGCTTCCCCACGCAGCCCAGAGCATCGAACAGACAGAGCTGGGCGACTCCGATTTCCGCGTTCTCGAAGTTCTCCTGCACAAGGGGCCGCTTCCCGTGAATACCATCGGACCGAAAGTCTGGCTCACTCCCGGATCCATCAGCGTGGCTGTCGATCGCCTGG
>Ga0209376_1003617_pt1 | contig 13901 bp, 14 predicted proteins | sample GraSoiAngelo_134_FD_185891 | JGI IMG/M metagenome (GOLD analysis project Ga0209376, IMG submission 185891) | Grasslands soil microbial communities from the Angelo Coastal Reserve, California, USA - 14_0929_05_30cm (SPAdes) (version 2) | ecosystem: Environmental > Terrestrial > Soil > Grasslands ... | reverse complement strand
GTTCGCCACGTTGGACACGAGGTTAATGCGCTCTTCGCTCTCGTGCAGCGCGGCCTCGCTGGCTTGAAACTGCTTGGCAAGTTGCGCCGCACGGAAGAGGTCATAGCTCAATCCATAGCCCATCGCAGCGACAATGCCTTGATAGAACAAGCTCGCCGTCAGCGGCATAGAGATGATGCCCCAGGTTATAAGCACCGCGTCCGCGGTCGCCGCGACGACGAAGAAAACAATGCTCAACACCAGCGCCTGCCGCCGATCGCCCCGCCGCCAGACGGTAATTGCGGCATCCGTCACGAAGATCACCAGCAACAGCAAGCTCAACTGGGCAACCAGCATCCACGGATTCGCTACGCCCTCTGCGACCGAGACGGATTCTCCGAGGAAAGGGATGTGCCGCACGGCAGTGATCTCCCGATAATTGATATTCGGCGAGAAGCCGAAATTGAAGATCAGCGATAACGTCCGAACCCCGACGACGGCCCACGCGAGCCACCGCCGCCCAGCCCGCAGATAGAGCCGCACGAACCCGACCAGCGACACGATGATCACCCAGGCCGGCACATGCATCCAGCGTATCGCCGAGCCGAATTGTTCGGGCGTTTCCGCCCGCATTAACGCCAACTCTAGCACCGCAAAGGCCGCCGCGGCAATTGCCATCACTGAAAAGACCAGGTTCGCTCGCGCCGTTCGGTCCTTCCACCAGACGACAAGGTGCATTAGCGCCAACATCAAGCACGCTCCGCCGCACATGCACCAGATGAGGGTGACCCAGCTTATCGGCACAGGACTGGAAAGCAAAAGGTGCGAGGACAGAGCGGAAACCACGCGAAGTGGCAGCATTCGGAAGACAATTTCACGCGGGGGGAAGCCAGAGAGTGAAAAACCTTGCGCATATTTTGCTTAATAGTGAGAGATCGCCAGCAAGTTCGTCCGCTCCCCGTAAAGGGCGAACCCCCGTCTGTAATGCTGTCTCCGAAACAGCTTCCGAGGAAACCAAGAAGACAACCAGACCCACCGGCCCGAACAAACGCCGCATAAATCTAAATTAGCAGAATAACGTGGAGAACGAAACCAAGTGCAAATCCCTGTCGCGGTAGTTTCGCTTCGTTACGCTGCCCCGCCTTAAGGCCCGCGTCGCTACCCGTGTGCCATCAGTAATTCACTTGGAACACCCAGCCATTTCGCGGCAGCCTCGCGATCACTAAAAATCGACACTTGCAGTGGCGAATGATCCGTTAGGAGCGCATGCAATTTGGCGTAATGCTCAGCGTTCGAGCTCGAGACGTAGAAAGCGGACTTCACTTTACCTCCAGCATACGAGAGCCGTCGATAGAGTGCGATGTGAAAGACGTAATTGAAATTGAGATCGACCGCATCGAGCGCCGACAAATCTGCGAATCGATTAAACGACCGGCCGAGCGTCTCTTCCTGCTCCCTGACGAAACCTATTATGTTATTAACGAGCGCTTCGCTAAGGACGCCGTGCGGGCGCCAGATAAAGAGATTGGCGTTTTCGACGAATTCGACATCGACGGGTAGTTCCATGCCGTCCGTTCGCTCGGAGTTAAGGCATCGTCAATGATTCAACTGGAACGCCCAGCCACTTCGCCGCCGCTTCGCGTTCTTCAAACATCTTGACGTCCAATGGCGAAAAATCGGTCAGGAGGGCGTGGATTTTAACGATTTGGGCAGCTTGCGGGCGCGTAACATAAAACGCACTCTTTACCGGTTCGCGACCGGCATAGGAAAGGCGCCGGTGAAGAGCGAAATGAAAAACATATTTGAAGGTTAGATGGAACGACTCGACGGCCGAGAGATCGCAAAAGCGATTGAATGGCTTGACGGCGGTGGCCTCTCTTCTTACGAGATCTGCTAAAATCTTGTTTACAGCGGCTTCATCAAGGATGCCACGCGGCTTCCAGACAATGAGGGGTAAATCTTCGTGGAACTGGATGTCTGGCAGGATTTCCATGCGCCTCCTCTCACATCACAAGCCCAGGCCGAGCGGCAGTCTCCTGGTGGTAGCTCCTGCTATGCCAGAGAGCAGAATAATAATAGCTACGAAGATCGACTGAGCTACTAAGGTAGATGTGTCAACAGTCATTTACCTTGCGCAATTACGGCAAGCCAGCATCCTAAGTACGCGATTCCCAGACAGAACAAGAAGTAGTTAACTAGCATTAGAACATATTCCATAAGTATTTACCTTGCTGTTCGAGGACGCAATGAGTAGCAGCGATAGACTCGTTGGACCCCCTTCGCGTCAAAATGCCGAACAGTTCCAGAAGGTGCGACTCGGAAGAAAGTGCGGTGGCTGAAACCTCCCACAATGGGCTTGGCGGAATCGTCGCGCAGCTTTGGCGCCGTGAGCGCGCGCCACAGCCAAGTGAGAGTACTGCAAAAGGCGGCACGCATGTGCTTGCGCTGTGTACGGCGCCGGGCCAACTGGAATTCTTTGTAGCGCTGGCGCTCCAGCAACACGGCCAGCAGTCCATTTTGCGTGAGGGTATCATAACGTAGTTTTTCTGTTCCAAAAACTGAAGGATTTTCGCGGGCCCCGTGGGCTCTGCCTATGGGACCTTAGTCCAATGAGAGAGGAGCAAACGTTGGTTTCATTTCCCCTCGAAAGCGAAGATGGTCTTCCAGTCGTCTTTCATGCTGATGACGGTCCAGCCGTCCTTCTTCGCCTCGACCATGAGCGCGTCGCTGAACGTGCCGATCTTCGACTCGGCGCCGTAGGCGAACTCGCGCGCAGCGTCGTCGTGATGCACCAGCATCATCAACCGCGCGCCGCTGCCGGCCTGGGTCCATTCCAGCATTTGCTGATCGCCGTCCGAATTGCCAAACGCCGCGATGGGCCGGCGGCCGATGTGCTCATTGATGCCGACCGGTTTCCCGGCCTTGTCATCTATGAAATTCATTTCCGGCAACCGCATTAGGACGGGCTTGCCGTCGCGCATTTCATATTTCGTTTTGATGCTGCTCCCGACGACCTGTTCGGGCGGGATGCCATATACCTTCTCCGTCCACGGACGCATGAACTCAATGCCACCGCCCGAGACGATGAAGGTCTTGAAACCATTCGCTCGCAGATAGGCAAGCAACTCGACCATCGGCTGATAAATGCATTCGGTGTAGGGGCGCTTGAATTTCGGATGCTTTGCCGTTGCGATCCAATCAGCGACAATCTTCTCGAACTCGGCGGTGGTCATGCCGGCATGAGTGGCCACGATGATCTCCAGTATCGCGTGTTCGCCTCCGGCAAGCGCGCCTTTCACATCACCTTTGAGCAACGAGGCAAATGGTTCCTTTGTTTTCCATTCCGGATGCTGCGGGGCGAGCGTCTTCACACGGTCGAGCGCGAAGAATAATTGGAAATACATTGGCTGCTCGCACCAGAGCGTGCCGTCGTTATCGAAGGTGGCAATGCGCTCCGCCGGCGGCACGAAGTCCGGTGAGCCTTCCTTCGAGACCTTGGCGACAAAGGCGACGATGGCTTGTTTGGTCGGCCCGTCGTTCCATGAGGAGAGCGGGTCTTGGGCGTAAGCGGTCGTTAGGCCAGCGATGACAATCGCCAGCAAGACAAATTTATCGCAGATGGTTTTCATGGGTGTGGTTTTTAGGAATGGGACTAACCGCGGATTACGCGGATGGGGACAGGACTGAGAAGAAGTGACCAATGATGAATGACGAAGAAATCAGCGGTGGTTGTAGCTTTGAATCTTAAGTCAGAATTGACTTCAGGAATCCGTGTTATCCGCGTAATCCGTGGTTAAATCTATTTTGCGATAAGCGTTCACACTTCCGGCGCAGGCATCGGTCCGAAGAATATCCGCAGCACCTTTTCCCTCCCAATCACCCGCACGAGTTCGTGCATCGTGCAGTACATAACAATCAGCACGAACAGAATGATCTGGATCGCCCAGAAATGTGGCCAGACGATTTCCGCCAGCAGCTTTTCGTTGCCCGCGACAAAGCTGCCGGTTTGCCGCCAGAAATCGACCAGGCGCTCCAGATAGTGAATGAGCGTGGCCGCCAGCAGGTAGATCAAGGTTTTCCAGACGACGTTGTAGATCAGCGGTTTGTTTGGAAAGCGATTGATCATCGGCAGCATGTCCGCGAGTAACACTGCCTTACCCAGAATGAGGGCGGCGACGGCAATTGAAATTGAAGAGGTTGGCGAAATCCCGGTGCCCTTCAGCATCAACACTCGAACAAACGCCACGATATGCAGGGCCACGAAAAAAAAGATCGTCGGCGGGAGTAACTTGAAGAACTCTTCTTTCAGTTTTTTCATGTCAGTTGCTTTCGGAGGAGACAGTCCGCGCGCTTCGCGGCCGAAACCTGAAGACTCGTTAGATCATTTTACTTTTTTGCTACGGATTGAACGTGAGCAAAATTCACCACCTTACCCTGGTTGCTCCATCAGTGGGTTAGGCTGACCTCAAATGCCTGTACTCCCATGGAGGAAGCTAGCCCTTCGGTTTCACCGGCAAGGTACATGACGACGCCGTTCCCATTCGTCAGCTTGGCATGCATCTTACCTTCGATCAGGGTAAGTCCCCCGCTGATGCCGCGGTAGGTTCCCGCGAAGTCCCGGAGGTTATTCAGGTTATAGACTTTACCGGTGGCGGTCACCTTCTGACCTCCCATGCCTCCGGCACCAAGACCGGAAATAGTGAAATGATGCCGCTGGCCATTGTAATACAGAGTGCCTTTTCCGGCTGCTGCCGAGCCGTAGTAGGCGGCGGTCCATTCCTGAATCCTGACAGTGGCAGCAGGCGGGGTACTCGGCGCCGTGGTTGTGGAGGCACATCCGCCAATGACGAATGCTGCGAAACAGGCGAGAGCAGGTTTGATGGGTAACTTCATACGAAGACGTATCAATTTTGTTTTCATGGTTTTGGTTTCCTTCCTGGTTATTTGTTGTTAATTGTTTGTTTTCTTGCTGGGCGCCGCTGATGGAGGCGTTTCATTTGAAAGTTAGCGGTCGATCTACGGATTAAAGAAAAGGCGGACGGCCCGTGCCAAGCCGCCCGCCGTGAAGGTCATTTCTGTTACTGGCTGGGGCCTTTGCTCGCGGCCTGAGCCTGTTCCATCTTTTTCGCCATCTCCGCTTTGACAGCGTCAAGATTGAAGCTCGCGCCCCGTTGCATCGGCGGGTAATCGAGGAAGGTCTGTAGTTCCTTGCCCATCACCTGCTGGACGAAGACAAAGCGCCAGAATTGGAACTTGAACCAATCGAAGTATTGCTGCGCGCCTTCTTTCGTCCCATTGTTTGGCCATCCCTGGCGCTCGAATGGATCGAGACGCAGGTTGATCAGATATGGCACGTCAACGTGTGTCTTTTCACCCAGCCAGCCCTGGGGCTGATCGATGAAACGATATTTGTAGTCGTCGATACGAACCGCGCCGACCGAGCTTTCGCCAAGATAGAAGATTTCATGACGCGCGGACGGACCCTTGCCTGTGATGGCGTCCATCTGGTTATACCCATCCAGGTGGTTCTTGTAAGTCCGGTCGCCGAGCTTCACACCTTTAAGCAACTGGTCGGTGATATTCGGGTTGCCAGCGGCGGCGAGGAAGGTGGGGAACCAGTCCAGGCCGGAGAAGATACCGTTCTGAACGGAGTCCGCCGGGACATGGCCGGGCCAGCGAAGGATGCACGGCACGCGGAAACCGCCCTCGAGGACGGTTCCTTTGCACTGCGCGAACGGTGTCGTTCCGCCATCGGGCCAGGTGAAGAGTTCGGTGCCGTTGTCGGTGGTGAAGACGACGATCGTGTTGTCGTCCACGCCCAGATCCTTGAGCTTCTGCAAAACCAAACCGATGTCGTCGTCGAGTTGGGCCATGCCGGCTTCTTCTTCCGACCAGCCATTTTCCGAGTTACGCATCTTCTCGTACTTGTCGGAAAGATGCGTGACGATGTGCATGCGCGTCGGGTTAAGCCAGCAGAAGAACGGCTTGCCGTCCGTTTTAGCCTTTTCGATGAACTTCAAGGCGAGGTCGCGGATTTCATTATCCACCGTCTTCATCCGTTCCGGATAAAGCGTGCCGGCGTCCTCGATCTTCTGTTTGCCGATCTTGCCCCAGCGCGGCATTTCGGTCGCGTCATCGGTGGTCGTCGCCCAGGAGTGGACCATGTTGCGCGGGCCAACTTTATCCAGCAGGTCCTGCGGGTAGTTGGGATGCGCCGGATCTTCCATCGCGTCTAAGTGATACAAGTAGCCGAAGAACTCGTCGAACCCGTGGACTGTGGGCAGGAATTCATTGAGATCGCCGAGGTGGTTCTTGCCAAACTGGCCCGTGGCGTAGCCCTGCGCTTTGAGCGCGGTGGCAATCGTGCAGGCTTCCGCCGGCAAGCCGGTTTTGGCACCCGCCTGGCCGACCGTCGTCATGCCCGTGCGAATCGGAAGTTCGCCGGTGATGAAGTTCGCGCGACCCGCCGTGCAACTCGCCTCAGCGTAGTAGTCGGTAAACAACATTCCTTCCTTGGCGAGCTTGTCGAGGTTAGGCGTCCGCCCGGCCATCATGCCGCGATGGTAGGCGCCGATGTTCCAGATCCCGATGTCATCGCCCATGATGAAAAGGATGTTGGGTTTCTTGTCTTGCGCCTTAGCTGGGGCAACCGCGCTAAAAAGGGCTGCCGTGGCCATAAGCAACGACAAGCCGTTATAGCTTAAGTTTCGTTTCATTTTGGGTTTCTTGTTATTTGGTTTTGGGTTTGTTCTCATGTCGTTATCAATCCTAGGCTGGCGATCGACTATTGGCTCGGGTGGTCCTTGCTCATCTCCCGCACCGTATCGAGCACTTGTTCGAGGTTGTAGCTCGCCGCTAACTGGAGCGGCGGGAAGTCGATGTAGGACATGAGTTCCTTCTGCCACAGGAGCTGGCCGATGGGCAGGAGGTTCCAGTCATACAAGTACGCCGTGCTCGGGGAGGCCAGGGCTCCGCCGGCCGCCAGCGCGCCCTTCTGTTCTGCCCCGACGTTATTCTCGAACGGATCGCGCATGATGTTCTGGATCTGAGTCCAGTGGAAGGTCGTCGCCGGATTAAGTGCAGCGAGGCCGGTCGAGCCCATCATGGTGTAGTAGAACTTCCAGTTCTTGTAGCGCACCGCCGAGGGATCGCGACCCTGGTAGTAGAAGAAGTACTCGCGATTCGACTTTTCCGACTTTCCGGTGACGTAGTCGATCTGGTTGAACCCATCGAGTTTGGTCTTCACGATGCCCTTGTATTTGCCCGCCATGATCTGTTTGTTCAGCTCATCACCCTTCGGCCCGCCGGCGATTTCCACGAACGTGGGCACCCAGTCCAACGAAGAGAACATTTCTTTGAAGATGGTGCCCGGCTTGATGACGCCCGGCCAGCGGATGACGCACGGAGCGCGCATGCCACCCTCCCAGGTCGACAGCTTCCCGGCTTTGAACGGGGTGACGCCGCCGTCCGGGAAGGTTTGAACCTCGGCACCGTTGTCGGTGGTGAAGACGACGATGGTGTTGTCGAGTTGGCCCATGTCTTCGAGCTTCTTGAGGACGAGGCCGATGTTGTCGTCCATCTGCTTCATGCCGGCTTCGTTGATACCCCAATCCTTGCCGCCCTTTTCGCCCATCATGTCCAGATATTTCTGCGATAGCACGGTCGTGATGTGCATGCGGGCCGGGTTGTACCAAACGAAGAAGGGCTTGTTGGTCTTCTTGGGATCGTTGCGGTCGAGGAAGTCAATCACATGGGAGGAGATTTCCTCGTCCACCGTTTTCGAGCGCTCGAGCGTGAGCGGACCTTCATCCTTGCCCGTCTGATTCTTGGCCGTTCCGTCGGGAGACTTCATCCAAAGGACAGGGCGCGGCGGGGTCATGCAGGTGCCGGTCTTAGGGTCAACACCGCCCGGTGGGTTCGGGACCCCAGGGATCGGAATCGTTGCGCACGGCGGCACAACGGTTTGTTCGGTCGGGCTCTTGTTGATGTCCGGGAAGCTCACCTGCTGCATCGCATCGAGGTGATAGAGGTAACCCCAGAATTCCTGGAAGCCGTGTGCCGTCGGCAGGGAATCAGGATGGTCGCCGAGATGGTTTTTGCCGAACTCGCCCGTGCTGTAGCCCAGATTGTAGAGGAACGCGGCGAGCGCCGGCGTGCCGGGGCGCAGATACGAAATGGCGCCCGGCAACTGCGGCAGGACCATGCCCGCGCGGTACGGATGCATCCCGGTGAAGAAGGCGGTGCGCCCGGCCGTGCAGCTCGACTCGGCGTAGTAGTGCATGAACATGCCGCCTTCGCTGGCGACCCGGTCAATGTTAGGTGTTTCCCCGACCATCAGGCCGCGATGATAGCAACTCGGCTGCATCCAGCCGATGTCATCGCCCATGATGAACAGGATGTTGGGTTTCTTGTCTTGCGCCTGGGCTGGAACGACCGCGCTGAAAAGCGCAGCCGTGGCCATAAGCAGCGACAAGCGGTTATGGATTACGTTTCGTTTCATTTTGGTTTAGTGTTGTTGTTTTGGTTTTGCGTGTGTGGAGGGATACCTGAATTAAGTGGTGACTCATGAAACTTGACCAATCTTGCTCATCTAAACCGCCCGACCCCTACTCCCATTCCCATCGGTCCCCAGCCCATGCCCCATCCGCCCCATGCACCCCACTGCATCTCCGCATCTTGGTACATCTCAGCGGTTTCCAGATTCTCGTTCGCAAGGTTATTTGCGGCGCGGAGCTGTAGGTAAGCTTGGTACTCCTTCGGTCCACCGACATACGCCTGGTTATGTGCTGCGTCCGGGAAAATGTAGTAGGTTCTCCCCTTTCTGTTGATCATGGCCACTTTGCCCGGCGGAAGCTGTTGCAGCTTTTGTTGCTGCGCAGCCGTCTTGGGGGTGATCACCTTAAAGCCGGACGCCACGAGCATGCTCTCTTTGTTCTGGGTGCTGCTTGTTGTGGCGCAACCGACCGTCAATGCTAACAGAGCGATGACGCTGATCATGTTGAATGAGGTTCGTATTTGTTTCATTTTTGTTCCTGGTTGATGATTTTGATTTGTGGGTTTCGTCGGTCACTCGCAACCGCGAAGACCAACCGATTCGCCCTTCGGCTTACGCGAGACAGTGCCCATAGAGGGCAAATTGTGCGGCTCGCGGGCATTTACGCCAATGGGACTTTAGTCGTACTACTTTTGGGCAGTGCGTCGAGGGCCAAGGCGCCGCAGCGCAATCGCAATACCTTTTGAACCGAAGCAAGAGCGTATCTGTTTAGTGCCAAAGGCGCAGCGATGCCCCAGGTTCGCCACGGCGAATCCGTCCTCTGGCGGACTAGCATGAGACAGCGCCTTTGGCACTGATCAAATAGGCCACACTCAGAGTCCCAGTCAGATGCGGGGCAGCATGAGCAATTGCAAGAGAGGCAGGCAAAGCAACAGGCAGGCAAGAACCATGAAAACAAGGCGCACGGTCTTGAAACGAAAGCGCTGTCCAATTGCGGTGATTAAAAGCACGGTAGCCAGGAGAACTGTGATACGCACGTACTCGTCTCCGTTCTCTCCGGATTTTGTACCTTGATCGGCTACCTCCGCAGCTTGTTTACTCAAACCAAGAAACTGCTCGTGCTTCGCGTTGTGGTAATCGGGCATGAATATCGGACCGGGTGGCGCTTGTGCATTGTTAAAAGGGTCCGTCCTCAACCAGGCTGTGAAGGCCGGTCGGTATTCGTCGCTAAAGCGCCGCTCGAAGAACTCCGCCGCCTTCTCCTTGCCGTCGAGCTTCGCGGCAACCCAACTGTTGAAAGTATCGCTGTCGTAGATGCGCTCCTGTCCTGCAAGGGTAGCAAGGCCTTCAGCAGTAACTCGGAGCCGACTCGCCTCGGCGTACTGCTGCGCGCGTTTTCCAGCCCACTGTGCCGCTTGATACCCGCTCCATGCCGTGGCCACGGCAACCAGAGCGAGGATCAGCGCCTCGATAATTTCAATTGCTTCAAAACGGGACTGAGAAGGAGAGAGGTTCTCGCGCACCTGGTTCAGTTTTCTAATCACATAGCCCACTGCTCCCACCGCCGACTGTAGCATCGCCAAACTTTCTGTGTCGAAATTACCACTAACTCCTCGTGTCAGTGCAAGATTCTCACGAGCAGACGATCGGATCGCTATAGGACTTTAGGGCAATACCTTTCCGCGGTGGCCGTCCTCTATTTTTGGTACGGACATGCTACCGCTTTGGCAGTCCGGGACAATTAGCTGTGCACCGACGCCGTGCGGCCGAGCTATTGATCGACGTGCAACGCCATTACGGGATGAATTTCCCAGACTGCGTATTTCTTTGATTTAGTTCGTCGGTTTGAATGATCCGGCGACGCGTGCTGGACATCGAAAAAGGCCTGGCCTGTGACCGTGATTATATGCGGCTCGCGTATTTCGAGCTTTTGGGATTCCTTGAAACTGAAAGGAAAGCTCTGCGTCGTCCAACCGAAAACAGTCTGCCGAAGCACACACCATATGGAGCCGACGGGAATTTCAGCACCAACACTTCCCGCTTTCTTGCCCTCGGCATCTTTGAGCACGAGTGTGATGTCCCCGTCTGCTTCGACTTTTACGCCAACAAGGCGGCCAGTGAGGTTATACCATTTTTGTTCAGCTGCGATTCTCGTATCCGTCTCAGCCGTCAAAGGCTCATTCGGAGCTGGCCCTTTCCACTCGCAAATCTGCGACGGCGTAACTGATTGAATAGTGGACTTGTCCAAAGGCACAGGCGACGGATCCGTTTTGACCGGCCAGCGACTACCGCTCTTTTGACCCTGACACTCACAAGGCGAGACGAAAGTCACTTCACGCGCTGTAACGGATTTAGCGAACGCCGAACCAATAACAAAGGCCGCCAACAGAGCGGGGAATAAGGCGACGTTCACAGCAGTGAGTGCACCTGGCGCGCTTACACCACGTCAACATCGATCTTGGAGACGTCGGACTTCCGCAGCTTTGCCCGCACCTCCGCTTCCAATTTCCTTGGGTCGACTTTCGCCGGGATGTAGAGGAGAAACACCATTTGCCCCTTATCCTCGTACAGCGCGGAACTTTGAAGGCGACAGTTGTGGGAGACAAGCAACGACTGCATCATACCAAAGATCGGGTTCGGATCCACGTTGTCATCGAGTCGGATCCTGATCCGACAGCTCGCATGCGAATCAAGCCAGAAGACTAGCAGCCAGGTGAAGCCGGTAACAAAGACAGCCATCGCCCACGATCCCATGCCGCAGGCGAGACCGACTACCACGACTGTGATGGCTTTTCCAGTAAGTTTCGGATTGTCGAGCAGCGTTCGAAATCGCAGTAACGCGCCGATACCGAAAATAACAAACGCGAGGGTTTGGCTGCTCCCGCTTAGTTCGGCGACAACCGCACCGACCATTCCCAGGAGGATAAGCGCCTTGCGCTCCTCGAGGTCGGCAAGTGGATTCGCGAGCGACGAGCGGCGCGGATGCCACGCGATCACCCACGCACAGCCCACAGCCAGACCGAGACTGAGGAAGAGTCGCAGAATGAATTCAGGATGGGCGAATTGTTCGACGCTGTGTTGAATCGAAAGCCACGAATTGCCCTTGGGATCAGTGGTCCCCACCTTAGCCATCTCTTCCGCGGGATTGGCACCTAATGCTGCCGATGACAGCACACTAACAATCGCAATGACAGCGACAACGGCTATGATGGGGAGCGCCGGTCTGAGGCGGCGACCAAAGTAAAAAAGATGTGCCGGCATCAGTTACTGGTTCCTTACCAAAACCAAATTCCCTCCCGACCATGCTGCCGTATAGGAGTAAGTCTGGCCAGCTATTACAGTCAGGGTTTTTCGTCTCGGGCGCGTACCGCCCGGATTGGGATCAACTCGCGCCGTAAGGCGGTGCTGACCTGCCGGCAAGTAGCCATCGTAGTTTTGGCCCTCGCTAAAGCTTCCGACGTCCTTGCCATCGACGGACACGACGAGGCTGAGATTGCTTCCAAAATTTGCGACCCGCGTAATGATCAAATGCCCCGCATTAGGCGGCGGCGCGGTCGCAGCACCCGGCTGAGTCGCGCAGCCGACGGCGATCAGGCAAGCGCATGCCAAACTGAATATGTAAATGATTGAACAATATTTTTTCATGCGTTGAACTCCTTTCGTTCTTTAGGCGCCGATGATGCCCATCGCTCATTCCGGAGTCAATAAGACTTTAGGGCTATATCCGCGGAACGAGCCGTACAACCGGAAAGGAGAAGGGGCTCGACCCGCTTCGCAGCTCGAGACCTGGCAGGCGAGCGGCTGCCCTGTGTTCGTTCCTGTTCAGAACTGTCGTCTCTCCTGGATTCTCATTACTCACTCTGCGCTTATCCGTCAGTGCCCGAGATGAATTAAGGCGTTGCGCATGGGCGCGGGGGAGATCTGGATCACTCCGTCGAAGGGCATGTCCAGTTCCAGGATCAGGAAGATCGCTCCTGCTACCGAGAGTGCGGCCAGCATTACCGCAACGATGACTGTGGCATTCGGCGGCGCAAACAGGACTGCACTCATGAAAATGATCGCCAGCCAAGAGATGAGAATGATTAGCATGGGAAGGGATATCGACGTTTCCGTCTGCTCGAACAGCAACCAGCGCATTTGACCGAGATCGGTGGCGATCTGCACGGCTTGAGACTTGAGAGAGCGCTGCACGTCGTTCTGTGGCGAGAGCTTCTGGATTGCGTTAAAGAACGCCTCGCCCGAGGATACGCTCGGATCCAGTTGCGCAGCTTGAGATGACTTCTTGTCCGGCCACATGCGATTGATCGCACTCCCGACCGAGCCTCGAAGGAGGTCACGGGTCTCCGCAGTCTCAGGGCCGTAATTGGCCAGCACCCGGTCGAGGAAAACGATCTTGGCCGCCATCTGGCTCACCTCACTCTTCTGGGTGTCGTAAGCACCCTTGGTTGAGGCAACCAGCAGTCCGAGGACCAGGGCCGCCATCGTCGCGACCAATCCCATCCCGATCCTGACAGCGTCCCTCGTGTCCGCGGTCAGGTGATGTTCGGGAAGCGCGGCGCGGACGCGCATTCCCAATAAACCGGCCCCAAATAGGCATGCGAAAACGATTGCTCCCGCGATGGTGGAATTCATCGTCGTATCTGCTGCTCGTTAGGTCGGCGAGCTGCCCACCGTCGATTCAAACTGAGTTAGTGAATTTGTCATACGCTTAGTCATCCGAAAGAGTTCACCCCCGGCAAATCATTTGGATCTAGATCACAGCGGGTTTTTTCATGGCTGCATTATGCTTGGCATCGCGCGGTTCGCCAACCGAAACGACAAGCCCACTTCACCAACTCGATCCCGCTCGGGCACTAAGTCTTGCCGAAGAACGACTCTTTCTGCCTGTGGAGGCGCAGAAATATCCTACACCCTCAGTGCTTGGAATGGAACGCCAAGCCACTTCGCGGCGGCTGCGCGTTCCGTAAACAGCGAAACATGCAGTGGCGAATGGTCAGTCAACATGGCGTGCAATTTTGCGTAGTGGGTGGTGGCGGGGCTCGTGACGTAGAACGCTGTCTTGACCGGCGGATGCGACTCAAAGGCGAGACGGCGGTGCAGCGCGATGTCAAAGACGAATCTGAAATTGAGATCGACCGCCTCGAGCGCGGATAAGTCCGCGAACCGGTTGAACGGCTTTTGAGCTCTTTCTTCGGCAGCCTCGACAAACGCGACGATTTCATTCACGAGTGCCTGGTCCAGAATGCCGTGCGGCTTCCAGACCAGGAGCGACAACTCTTTGCGGAACAGAACGTGGGCGGGAAGTTTCAAGTTACCTCATTGGCTTTCTTGTTTGGAGTTCGCTTTGTGGGAAACAGTCCTTTTCGCGAGCGTGGGAGACGACCCGCGCGTTTCGCGATCGAACTGACAGGCTATTGGGGTAACACTT
>Ga0209376_1003612_pt1 | contig 13913 bp, 12 predicted proteins | sample GraSoiAngelo_134_FD_185891 | JGI IMG/M metagenome (GOLD analysis project Ga0209376, IMG submission 185891) | Grasslands soil microbial communities from the Angelo Coastal Reserve, California, USA - 14_0929_05_30cm (SPAdes) (version 2) | ecosystem: Environmental > Terrestrial > Soil > Grasslands ... | reverse complement strand
CGCGACCGGCTGTGTGCGAATGCGGGTGCGTGTGCCTGGTGCCGTTGGCGTGCGTGTGTTCGTGGGTGTGCGCGAGCTGCACGTCAAATTTCACCCCAGCGATGTTCGCCTTTTGTCCACGGGCGACGTGGATACGCCCGCCGTCGAGCTTAAGCTTTTCGAGAGCATGTTCGAGCGCGTGCGCATCGACGCCGAGGTCAATCATCGCGCCGATGAACATGTCGCCGCTGATGCCGCTGAAGATATCCAAATACAATGTTTTCATCGGAATGGTTACGCCGATACATCGTTAAAACGTTGCAACGGAAGCTCTCGCGGTAACGATGCAACGATTCAACGTTTTAACGATTTAACGACTCCGCCGCGAGAGCGTTAATCTGGCTGGCGGCGTAGCCCGCGCCGAAGCCGTTGTCAATATTCACCACAGTCACGCCGCTGCCGCAACTGTTCAACATGCCAAGCAGCGCCGCAAGCCCGGCAAAGCTGGCTCCGTAGCCGACGCTGGTCGGCACGGCGATGACCGGTTTGGAAACCAATCCGGCGACCACGCTCGGCAACGCTCCTTCCATGCCCGCGACCACGACAAGGACGTTGGCGCTTTGGATCAATTCCAGGCGGCTCAGCAGCCGGTGCAGCCCCGCCACGCCAACATCGTAAATCCGCTCGACACGGTTGCCCATGATGTCCGCCGTCACCGCGGCTTCCTCAGCCACGGGCAAATCGCTGGTGCCAGCGCACAGAACGGCGACGGTGCCAGGCCGCCTGGGCAAAGGCGACTTTTCAATCGTCACGCAACGCGACGCCTGGTGATGAACTGCGTTTTTGAACCTCCTGCGCAGCGCGCGCGCATGTTCGCCATTGATGCGAGTGACCAGGATTCGTTGTTCGCGCTCAAAAATTTTCGCGGCGATCTGGACGACCTGGAGTGGTGTTTTGCCCGCGCCAAAGACAACCTCCGGGAAACCCTTTCGCAGCGCGCGGTGGGTGTCCACCTGGGCGAAGCCGAGGTCAACCAGCGGCGCGGTCTGAAAAGCGCGCAACACTTTCTCGCAGCTGGCCTTCCCGGCGCGAAATGTTTCCAACAAGTCGATAGCTTCCTTCGAGGTCACGGGCCGAGGATGCCAAAGCCCGGCCGGCTTGGCATCTCAATTCTCAGTGGCATCCTGGTGAGGTTGATGGTGATGCCGAAAGAGACGATGCCGGTTCTGCAATAGATACCAGACAATGACGACGTTGATCACAAGGATGCCGAAGACCACCCAGGGAAACCGCTCGCGGTTCGCCCGATGCACCAGTTCGTACACCTCGATGGGGATGAAAAAGGCTGATTCACCGATCGACAGCCAGCAGGCCCAGCTCACGCGGAACAGCAATCCCGTTCCTTCGACGAGCGAAAACAGACTGTAAACCAGCGTTCCGGCGGCCGCCCAGAGGACGTTTGCCTCGGTGAGCTCGCCGATTCGAAGGGCGAGGTCAGCGACGAATTTTCTCTCTGGATTCACGCGCAACAAGTGCAGCAAGTGCCGATATTCGGCGGGGAGGTCATTGTCGGAAAGCGTGTAGGCCATCATGGCAAGGCCCACAAACAGCAGTCCTTTCAGCAGCTTGATAGCGATGATGGCATAGAGTGTGGGCGCCCGCTTCGGCTTCAGCGCGTCTGCGGTGGCCGCTGCGGAAATGGTTTTTGGCGCATCATGCACGGTGTCTCAGGCTGCCTTTCTGGATTCGGCCCCATCGCTGGCGAGGTCAGAGACTTTATTTCGTGAAGCCTCGACCTTGATGTAGTGCAACACGACCGGGGCGAGGATCATGCCGGGAATGCCCATCAGCTTTTCGCCGAGCACGAGTCCAAGCAGCGTCAGCCACATCGGGTTCTTGATCCGGTCGCCGATGATTTTGCTGTTCAGCAAATATTCCAGTTTATGGACCACGACGAGGAAGATCAGCGCGAAGAACGCCACCTTTGGAGAGATGGTGAATCCGACGCCGACGATGAGCGTGTTGCTCAGGATATTGCCGATGATCGGCAGAAGGCCGCAAAGAAACGTGATCCCCACGAGGACCATGACGTAGCCGTAGCCGGCCCAAACCAAAAAAGCCGTGGTCAACAACGTATTGATCGTGGAGATGGTAATCTGCGCGCCGATGACTGTCGCGAAGCTGCGGTAAAACGTTCTGCAGCGGAGGGCAAGCTCCTGGCTGACGAGGGCGTACAGGCTGTCTTTGACGGCGTGGGGATCGCCCTCCATTTGCCATCGGGCATCCAGAAAAAGCCCGACGGCGACCACCAGACCGATGATCAACATGGCCACTTGAAGCACAGCCGCGCGTGCGTAACGGCCCACGTTGGCGAATTTTTCTGTGACCGAATTCAACGCGAGCGTCTTGAGGCTCGCGTAATCGGTGAACGGCAGTTCCAGTCCCTGTTTCTCGGCGTATTCCACCACCGCTGGAATGGTTGCGGCCGCGATGGTGGGCAGCTCGATGTACGCCTTGCGGGAGAAATAAAAAAGCCCGTACCCGATGGCGGTCACCGCGATGATGTAAATGGCGACGCCGAGCGCTTTGCTTCGGTTGAAACTGAACAGGCGCAGCGCGAAGTAACCGAAAAGCGTGGTCAGCAACAGCGTCGCGAGGTGCAGGAACCCCACCAGCACGAGCAGAACCGCGACGATCACGTAGGAAATGCGCGCGGGCGTGCTCATGACGGACTATAGCAAGTCAGTGGCTTTTTGCCACTGGCGTTTTATAGGAAGCCGCCTCGGCTTTTGCGCATGCATTGGGACCATAACTAGATCGTCCTCGGAACCGAGTCGGCCAGTCGAGGACGAGTTCGAGGACGAGGACGAAGGGGCGGATCATGGTAGAGGGGAATTCACCGGAGCTTTTCCAGCAATAATGGAACGAGGTCGCCGATCTTCACTCGCTCCTGCTTCATCGAGTCGCGGTCGCGCAAGGTCACGGTGTCTTTCAGTTCCGGCCCTTTCTCGCCGAGCGTCTCGAAATCAATCGTGAGGCCGAACGGCGTGCCGGCCTCGTCCTGACGGCGATAGCGGCGGCCAATCGCACCGGCCTCGTCATAGAAAACCGTCAGGTGCGGACGCAGAAGATCGCGCACTTCTTTTGCCTTGTTCACGAGGTCGGGTTTGTTCTTGAGCAACGGGAACACGGCAACCTTGATTGGCGCAATGCGCGGATGGAACCGCATCACGACGCGCGTTTCCAGATGGCCCTTTTCGTCGGGCGCCTGATCTTCGCAGTAAGCGTGGCAGATCAAAGCGAGGATGAGACGGTCCACCCCGGCGCTCGGTTCAATCACGTGCGGAATATAGTTGCCCCGGGCGAGGCCGTTGGCGTCTTCGCGCGCCTGTTTCGCGGATTCCTCGGCGGCGACGCCCATCTGCGCGAGATATTTCAGTCGCGCATCGTTGTAGTGCTGCCCAAGCTCCTTCTTTTTCGCTTCATCGAGCCTCGCCCAGGCCGCCTTCAACTCGTCGTCGAACACGCCCATTGGTTTGCCGGAAAAACGTTGGTGTTGCGAAAGGTCGAAATCGCCGCGCGCGGCGATGCCTTCGAGTTCCTGCGTGCCGAAAGGAAACTTGTAGAGAATATCGACCGTAGCCTTGGCGTAGTGGGCGAGTTCGTCCTTCTTCTGCCAGTGTTGCTCCAATGAAGCGCGTGGCAGGCCAATGCTCTCATACCAACGGATGCGTTGCTCGATCCAGTATTTGTGCCACGCTTCCCAGCCCCAGTCGGGCTGTGGTTGAGGGTTGAGGGTTGAGGGTTGAGAGCCAGAGGTTGGATGTTCGGCGTTCGATGTTCGAGGTTCGGTGTTTTCTTTCCAAATATCTGCCGCGTTCGCCACCTTCCCGCAGATCGTCTCGACGACCTCATCAGGGCGGATGAAGAACTCCAGTTCCATCTGTTCGAACTCGCGGGAGCGGAAGGTGAAGTTTCGCGGGTTGATTTCGTTGCGAAATGCTTTGCCGATCTGCGCGATGCCGAAAGGAATCTTCTGACGCGAAACTTCGAGGACCGTTTTGAACTGCGCGAAGATGGCCTGCGCGGTTTCCGGGCGGAGATAAGCGACGCTCTCGGGATCCTCCACCGGACCGACGTAGGTCTTGAACATGAGATTGAACTGCTTGGGTGGTGTAAGAAGGCTGCCGCATTCGTTGCAGTAGCGCGTGCTGTTTTTTACTTCCTCGGAACGCTCGCCGCGCGGCACGGGGTTCGCGACGCCGCGCTGTCGATAATACTGTTTTGCGATTTTTCGCGCGCTCTCGGCCGCCTTCCCCAGAACTGCGAATGGGATGTCGCATTGATACTTGCTGGTCGTCTGCTGTTCCAGGTCCTTTCCAATCGCGCGGATTTCCGGCTCCGACGAAGACAGAAGTTGTTTTGCAAAGTTGTGTCTCGTTACGTCGTCTGTCAGTTGTGATAGAAAATCTGCCGAAGGCTCCGTCCCGCCGGTTATTCCAGCAATGGCTGCCTGGCTCCACAGCTTTTCATCAAATGCTCCGACGTAATAATACGCAGTCCCGCTCCGTGGCTCGATTTGGTCCGCTCGAAATCGTTTCTTGCAACCGAGGCAATCCACCATCGGATCGCTGAAGGTGCTGGTGTGGCCGCTGGCCTCCCAGATTTTCGGGTGCATGATGATGGAGGCTTCGAGGCCGACCACGTCTTCGCGCTGTTGCGTCATGTTGCGCCACCAAAGTTCTTTCACGTTGCGCTTCAGTTCCGCGCCAAGCGGACCGTAATCCCAGAACCCGTTGATGCCTCCGTAAATTTCCGACGATTGGAAAATGAAACCGCGCCGTTTGCACAGCGACACGATTTTTTCCATCAAGGGAGTTTCTTTCGGCTCGGCCATGAGACGGGCAGTTTTCTTGAAGCACCGACTGATGTCAAGGGAGGCGCGGAATGGGTAGTGACTCAGTTTGATTCTTCAGAACGTTTTAAGCAACACACAGCACGAATCAATTTTCCTTGTAACACGAAAGGCGTAAAAGATACCAATTCCCATCCTTCCCGTCCGAACCGATCCAAGAACGTTTCAATTTTGTCTGAATCTAAAGTTTCGATGCAAAAATCAATCGTAATCACCATGTAGTCAAATTTCATAGAGTGTGCGACTGTTGTGCGTGAAGCCACCCAAAAGGAATAAGGCGGAAGAAAGAATGTTGTCCATTGTCCTTGGCAATCCTTTTGCAACTACAAGGTATGCAACCGACTCTTCCATTGGCTTACAAACATTTGAGACCAAGAATCAATCAACAGCCAATCCAGCAAATCGTCGGGCTTCTTTGAATGAAAACGAGCGCCAAAAGACAAAAGCCACTCCGAAAAACAGTGGGCGTAAAACAATCGAAAGTAAATATAAAAGGCATCATCTGATGACATGGCGGGGAAAAAACCCGTTTGAATCCATACCCTACAACTTTGAGAAATGGCATCTCGAATCTCAACTTCTCTGGTTATTTTGGAAGAAGCAAACTCGGCTTGATGGTCCTGCGCACTTAATATCTGCCCTTCGACGGCCCACCGACAGGAAGTAATTAGTTCTCGGTCTAATCTATCAAACGCCGATTTTAAGGCATTGGAAGCCATAAGGATTAGCTCACAATATTAACTATTTCCTCAATGCTCCAAACGTGGTCGGAAATTCCCGCTGCCATTGCTGGTGTTATCCTGAGCGTCTGGTGAATCCTAGCAAAGTTGTAGTGCATGAAGTGAAGGGCAATAGCTGCCGCATGGTTTTCCACCTTCTTTGAAAAGGCATTTGTGAGCCGTGTAAACCGGCGTATTTGCATCCTCATCGTGAGATTGTTTCGTTCCGTGTAGCTCGTCGAAACATGCGTAAAATCAGGCGAACCAGACACAACCGCTTTACGTGCGCCCATGCACTGAGCGGGACTGTAGCGGACCTCTGAGCCTTCCGGCGCGGCCCCGTAAATCTTCACCAGTTGAGCGTAATCAATGTCTGAGCCGAAAGCGTCTTCAACAGCTTCAACGTAGGTTCTCAGACCGTCCGTTGTAAGTTGAACGCGCGAAGCGAGCCGGTCTTTGAGATCGTGCATGAAATGGAACGCTGCGTAAGCGTCCCGCGTTCCGACGTACCAGCAAGGCACCAGCTTGGTTTCCGCGTCTAAAGCCGTCCACGTCCAAACGTCGCCCCATCCTTTGCGCTTCTGCTTCACTGAGACGTTCTTTTCTTTAGCGCCCACAAACTGCCAGACTTCATCGCATTGCAGACGCCTACATTTGAGATTGCGAAAAGATTTGTCCTGGTAATCAGAACAAGCACGGCCGGCGTCAACCAAGAGTTTTAGGACTGTGTTAAAGGCTACGTCAGTCAACCGCGAAGTAGCACGGAGACTGTTGCCTTCTACCAGACAGGCAATGACTTTGGTGCGTTGGTCAACGCTTAATTTGTTCATGCTGGCACTATGCTTGAGCGGTCAAGCAATGTCAACTAAATCCTTGCTTAAAGATAAGTTCAGTAATAAGGTAAATGCACTTCAGGAACCGGGCACGTTTTAGAGCGCACCCGGTTCCCTCCGCGTCAGGTCGCCCACCCTAGCCCCGAGCTAGGAGACGACACCAACAGTCGGTCGCAGGGTACGGACTAAAACTCCGTACCCTGCTAAATTGATTCTTAGGCGACTTTCCAAAGTCCGTTATCCTGTTTGAATCTGTGTTTTTTGTCTTTGTGCAAGGTTCTAAACACCGAACCATAGCTAACGCCAGTTTTTGACACGATGTCTTTGATGGATAGTCCGCCGTTGTTGGGGAGCGAAGTTAGCAGTTCATGGACAATCTTCACAGCCTCTCCCTTGCGAAGCCGCTTTTTTGATCCATTTGCACTGACGGAAGCTGCTTGACCATTAAGTTTGGCCTTAAGCTCGGCAAGTGTCCGCCGTAGGCGATCTCGCTCGTCTTCCAGACTTACGATGTGACTTTCAAAACCGGCAATCTTATCCTCCAAAATAGGAATAAGCTCTTTTGCCAATTCTGCGGTTACTTCTATCCTGTCAGTTTGAGTACTTGCCATGCATCCAATTTCACAGAACTGGACTGGTTTGGCAATAGTTGGACAGAAAATAAAATGAGATTTTTCTTATCTGTCCAAGTTGTGACTTTTGGATTCCGGGGTATATTAGAGGTTTTTGTTACTCCACCTTTGGAACGCCGCTTTTCGCGCAATGGCAGACCGTCGTTTAGCGGACAGCTTTGCGGCTCTAGCCTTGCCTCCTTTTAATCCTCCCAACTTACCAAGCGCAACGGCTGCGGGGTTCTTGGAAGCCTTTTGGGCATCGCCTTGAGTTACTTTCTGGACAAGATCGTAAGCGGCTTCGTTCAGGTCTTTGCTTGAGCGTTTAGGCATACGTTCACAATGCACGCAAATCGGGATTGCGCCAGTGGAAAATGGGGTGGCTAAAGTTCAAACTGAGTCACTACCGCGGAATGGCAGTGGTACAGTTCGGTGGGGCAAGGCCCATGAACCGCCCCTTCGTCCTCCTCGTCCTCGTTCTCGACTGGCCCACTCGTTGGACGTTCGATGTTTCCCTCGGTTCAATGGGGGAGAGGGTTGAGGGGGGCAGGTTCATGATCCGTGAGCAGTTCCCAAAGGCCAGCGCTCGACGTTGCGGTACCGGCCGAATTCGTGGTATTATACCAGAAAAATCTTTGCTTTTTCCGTCCCTGGGCGATACTCCGCGTGTCGTTAATCCGGAAACGGAACCCGAAACAAACAGCCGTTCACAACCACTCGAAGGAGCCACATGAGCTGGTATTACGCCGAAGCCGGACAACAACGCGGGCCGGTCACGGACGCCGAGCTGGAGGACCTGGTGCGCGCCGGAACGATTTTAAGCGACACACTGATCTGGCGCGAAGGGATGGCAAATTGGCAGCCCTACGGCCAGGTCAAGGGCGTCGCTACGCCGCCACCCGCGGCGGCCCCGATGCCCGAAGATGCCGTAGTTTGTTCGAGTTGCGGCAAGCTGTTCGGGCGCGACGACGTGATTCGCTACGGCGACCTCTGGGTTTGCGCGGCATGCAAGCCGACGTTCGTGCAACGGATCAAGGAAGGCGCCGCGTTGCCGGGCGTCGTCGAGTACGCCGGGTTTTGGATCCGGTTCGTGGCGAAATTTGTGGACGGATTGATTCTGCGATTTGTCGGAACGTTTATCGGGCTGGCGGGAGGAGCGGCTTTGGCCGGGTTGAGCAAGTCAAATCCAATGGCGGCGTTGGTGTTGCTCTATGGCACGGGGTTCATCGTTGATATGCTCTACCGGACGATTTTCGTCGGGGCCTATGGGGCAACGCCGGGGAAAATGGCGGTCAAAGCCCGGGTGGTCAACGCGGACGGGAGCAAGGTGAGTTACGCCAAGGCATTTGCCCGCAGTCTGGCGGAGTATTTGAGCATAGTGACGCTGTTTATCGGGTATATCCTTGCGGCGTTTGACAGCGAGAAACGGGCGCTGCACGACCGCGTCTGCGGCACTCGAGTGATAAAGAAAATGTCGTGATCGGTTGAACAGCAGATGCGCACGACCGTTCCCTGCACCAAATGCGGCTCGCAGTTGCCGGGCGAATTGTTTAACACCGGCAATCTGATCACCTGTCCCCAGTGCGGCGCGCGACTCCAGTTGGAGGTATTCCCGGCTTTCTTCAAGCCGCTGGAGGTCGGCCAGACCGGGGACCGGGTCATGGTGGAAGTGGAATCGAGTTGCTTTTATCATCCGCAAAAAAAGGCCGTGGTTCCGTGCGAGGCATGCGGCCGTTTTCTATGCGCGCTGTGCGACGTGGAATTGGATGGAAAACATCTCTGTCCGGCTTGTCTGGAGTCCGGCAAAAAGAAAAAAACGATCCATAGCCTGGAAGACATGAGGATGCTGTACAACCGGCAGGCGCTCGTGCTGGCGGTACTCCCGTTGTTCATCACGGGATTGGCCGCCATTTATGTCGCCGCGCGGTATTGGAAAGCGCCCACCAGCCTGGTGAGGCCGATGCGCTGGGCGATGCCGGTCGCGTTGGTCCTGGGCACCCTGCAAACGCTGGTGTTCGTGATCGTGATCATTGCTGCGGTCAGGAGTTAACCGTTGTTATGGCCAACGCCGCTCCGCCTTATCGTCGCCTGTCCGGGACAGGCTACCATTACCTTGTGCCGCCCTGGGCGTTGGTCCTGCTGTTCTTTGTGATGGGCATTTTCGTGCTGTTGTTCCGCGGTCGCCGCACGCAGCTCTGGCTTGGCCCGGAACACCTGTTGTTGGTGGAAACCGATGGCTACCGGGAGTACTACAAGCGATTTAATTACCGCGACATTCAGGCGTTCATCATCCGCAAGACGCCCCAGGGCAAAGCCGTCAATGTGCTGCTGGCGACGATCGCTGCGCTCCTGATCTTTTTCGCGATCGTCGTGGCAGATCCGGTCGGGGGTGGAGTGTTGGGTGGCATCGGCGCATTCTGTGGACTTTTGCTGTTGATCAATGCTCTTCGCGGTCCGACCTGCCATTGCCGGCTTCACACCGCCGTGCAGGGGGTTGATCTGCCTTCGCTCACGCGCGTGCGGCTCGCGCGGAATGTGCTCGGAAAAATCCGCCCGCCGATCGAACAGGTCCAAGGCCGCGCCGGTTTTGAACCCCTCGTCGGGCCAACTGCCGCGAGGCCCGACCCGGTGCGGGAGACGCCCGGCCCAACTGCGAGCTGACCTGATGCCTTCTCTGACCCAGCAGCGTTGCCTGAATCACAGTTTTCGCGAAGCAGTCGCGCGTTGCCCGGGGTGCAAACAGTACTTTTGCCGCGAGTGCGTCACCGAGCACGAAGACCGCGTGCTGTGCGCCGCTTGCCTCAAAAAGCTGACCCGGTCGGGTTCAACCCGGCGTTTCAGGGTCGTGCAGCTTGCGGTGTCGGTCCAGTGCCTGTTCGGCGTTTTGACCGCCGGGTTGTTTTTTTACTGTATCGGACGGGTTTTGCTGGCGATTCCTGATTCCTTTCACGAAGGCACGGTCTGGAAGAGCAGCCTCAGAGACGAGGAATGAACCGGAGAAAGCAAAGGCGCGAAGGGGATGGGGCGCTGGAATTGGTTGAAGAGGCGGCGCACCTGCTTCGGGTTTCGTCGTGGCGCGCCCTGGGCTGCTACTACCTCGGTGGCCTGCCGTTCGTGCTTGGCTTCCTTTATTTCTGGGCGGAGATGAGCCGAAGTTCGTCGGCTTACGAACATTGCGCCCCGGCGTCGTTTGGAATGGCGCTGTTGTTCCTCTGGATGAAAACGTGGCAGACGATTTTCGCGGGCCAGCTCAAAGCGCAGATCGCCGGCCGACCGGCGCCGGCGCTGAGCTTTTCACGCTTCGTCCGCGCGGCGTTGGTTCAGACCGTGATTCAGCCATCCGGGCTTTTCATCCTGCCGCTGGCGCTGCTGTTCACCCTCCCGTTCGGCTGGGTTTACGCCTTTTATCAGAGCGCCACGGCGCTCGGCGCGGAGGACGGCGCGGAAGTGAAGCGCGTTTTCCAAAGGGCCATCCAGCAGGCGCAGCTTTGGCCGAAACAAAATCACCTCTTGCTGGCCATCCTCGCTCTTTTTGGTCTGGTGGTGTTCCTCGACGTGACGATTGGGTTTTTCCAAATCCCGGCCCTGCTCAAAACCGTTCTCGGCGTCGAAAGCGCCTTTACGCGCGGCGGCTGGAGTTTTTTCAACACAACCTTTCTGGCCACCGTCTGGGGCCTGACTTACCTCTTGCTCGATCCGTTGCTGAAAGCGGTTTATCTGCTCCGTTGTTTCTACGGCGAATCGCTGCAGACCGGCGAAGATCTGAAGGTCGAGTTGAAACAGTTCGTGCCGGGCGCGCGCGGGGCGGCGACCGTCCTGGTCCTGCTCGTTCTTTGGATCGGTGCGGGTCCGCTGAGTGCCGCGCGAGTTTCCGAAAATCCGCACCCCGCGCTCCGCGCTCCGCACTCTGAAATCTCTCCTCCCGACCTCGACCGCGCCATCGAGCAGGTCATCAACCAACCCGAATTCAACTGGCGTTTGCCGCGTGAAAAACGCGTCGACGATGCGGGCCAGAAGGGAATTTTCGCCTCGTTCATGGATGGCATGCTGGAAACGATTCGCGCCTGGAGCAAAACTCTGGCGCGGTGGGTGAAAGCGGCTGTGACGTGGCTCGCGGACGTTCTCGATTGGCTGAAAGAGAAAGTCTTTGGCAAGAACAAAAGCTTTTCGACAAAAGGACGCTCAGATTCATCCTGGATGACTTCGTTGCAAATCCTGATTTTTGTTTTACTCGCGCTGGCCGCCTGCGCCGCGGGTGTTCTGTTTTACAGGACCTGGCGACAGCGCCGTCGTCGAACGGAAGTCGCCAGTGAAGCTGTGGTTGCGGTTCCAGATTTGGCCGACGAAAATGTCACTGCCAGCCAATTACCTGAAGACGACTGGCTGAGGCTCGCGCGCGAGTTGTTGAGCAAAGGCGAACTGCGCTTCGCGCTCCGCGCGCTGTACCTCGCCAGCCTCGCGCACCTGGCGCAGCGTGACATGATCAGCCTCGCGAAGTTCAAATCGAACCGCGACTACGAACAGGAACTGCGGCGTCGCGCCCGGGCGCTGCCGGATCTGCAGGACGCGTTCGCCGAAAACGTCGGCATCTTCGACCGCGTCTGGTATGGCCTGCATGACGTGACGCGGGAGGCGCTGCAACGTTTTCAAATCAACCTGGAGAAAATCCAAGCGTGCTGAGTAGAGGATTCAAAGTCCGCTGCCGACCCCGCCTCCGACCCCTCCGAGGCCGGGAGCAACATTCGGGCGCGTCTGGCGAGCTCCCCGCCTGGGCGGGGTTTGGGGGCGCGTGGCCCGATCTGGACCGATGAAAAAAGGCCGACCCTTGCTGTTGCTGCTGCCCGCGTTGCTGGCGCTGTTCGGGTTTGGCGTGGTGCGACTCCTCCAGTTGCGCTTTGAGACCGGGGACATTTATCCGCCTTACTCGTCCTTGCGCGCGGACCCGCTCGGCACCAGGGCGTTTTACGAAAGCCTCGAAACCTTGCGCGGCATGACGGTCCAACGCTTCATCGAGCAGTGGACCAAACTTCGTGAAGGCCGCAACACGACGCTCTTCGTTTTTGGCACTGACACCTTCAGCATGAACGACTCAACCGCGGACGAATACAAAAAACTGGAGCAATTCATGTACGACGGCGGACGCATCGTCGTTTCGTTCGCGCCGTTAAACACCAGGCCCTGGAGGACCCGGCGCAAAGAAGCAAAGGAGCAGAATGGCGCCAGGGAAAAGCAGCCGGACAGAGAAGAGGATAAATCCGATGGCGAAGTGGAGGACAAAACCGGACGGACGAAAAAGAAGCGGCCGTTCGACGAGAACGAAGAATGGCCGGGGACAAAGCGGATTCCAATTAAGGACCGCTGGGGCATTGACTTCGGCTACGCTGACCTGCCCAAAGACGCCAACGGCGTTTATCAATCGGTGGCCGCGCGCAGGAGCGCCGACATGAACCTCCCCGAATCCATCGCCTGGCACACGGCGCTCTACTTCGACAAACCCGGCACGAATTGGAACGTGACTTACAGGCGCGACAAACATCCGGTGCTCATCGAACGCAAATTCGGCACCGGTTCGCTTGTTTTTTCCGCCGATTCCTATTTCCTGAGCAACGAAGCGATGCGCAAGGAGCGGCATCCGGAGTTGCTCGCGTGGCTGGCCGGCGCGAACCCGAACGTTTTGTTTGACGAGACGCATCTCGGGGTGATGGAAGAACCGGGGATTGCCGCCCTGGTTCGCAAATACCGCTTGCATGGCGTGGTGACGGGTCTCGTGCTGCTCGCCGGTTTGTTCGTGTGGAAAAACGCAGTCAGTTTTGTGCCCGTTTATGGCGAGGACCAGGCCGAGGTTTCCGGCGACGCTGTGACGGGCAAGGATTCCGCCGCCGGTTTCGTCAATCTGCTGCGGCGAAGCATTTCGTCGTCGCAAATCCTGCCGGTCTGCTTGGCGGAGTGGAAAAGAGCGAGCGCGCCTGGCCGCGTTGAGCTCGACAAGAAAATGGAGCAGGCGGCTGCCGTGATCGCGGAGGAACTGGCGCGACAGGCGCGGGAGCGGAATGCCGTCGAGTGTTATCGGAAAATCAGCCGCATTGTTTCAGCACGAAAATGAATTTGCCGCAACAGAACGCAAACGCCTCTGGCGGCTGAAATCTTATGAGCGATACCGTTGAGCAAGTTAAGGACACCCTGACGCGCGCCCGACAGGAAGTCGGCAAAGTCATCATCGGCCAGAGCGAGGTGGTGGACAAGGCGCTGATCACGATTTTCACCGGCCACCACGCGTTGATTGAAGGCGTGCCCGGCGTCGCCAAGACGCTGCTCGTGCGCACGCTCGCGCGCGTGCTCGGCTGCGACTTTGCCCGCATCCAGTTCACGCCGGACCTCATGCCTGCCGACATCACCGGCACCAACGTGTTCAACCTGCAAAGAAACGAATTCACACTCATCAAAGGCCCGGTCTTCACCTCGTTCCTGCTCGCCGACGAAATCAACCGCGCGCCGGCCAAGACGCAGTCGGCGCTGCTCCAGGCGATGCAGGAACGGCTCGTGACCATCGACCGCGATACCCACGCGCTGCCGCCGAACTTTACGGTGTTCGCCACGCAAAATCCGATTGAATACGAAGGCACTTATCCGCTGCCCGAAGCCCAGAAAGACCGTTTCATGCTGAAGATCACCATGAACTGTCCGGAGCGCGACGAAGAACTGACGTTGGCAAAACGGACCATGGGCGCGGAATCGCCGGAAGCAGTGCTGGCCGGCGGCGCGGTGCGACCGGTGATTACCGCCGAAGCGCTGGCAACGATGCGCTGTCAGTTGAACAACGTCGTCGTTCGCGACGAACTGGTCGCTTACCTCACGG
>Ga0209376_1003609_pt1 | contig 13920 bp, 7 predicted proteins | sample GraSoiAngelo_134_FD_185891 | JGI IMG/M metagenome (GOLD analysis project Ga0209376, IMG submission 185891) | Grasslands soil microbial communities from the Angelo Coastal Reserve, California, USA - 14_0929_05_30cm (SPAdes) (version 2) | ecosystem: Environmental > Terrestrial > Soil > Grasslands ... | reverse complement strand
TGTCGCCACAGGCGCGGGTCACACGGGACTGTTTCTGGCGAGCCTGGGTCATGATGTAACGCTGACGGACATCGCCGCGCCGATGCTCGAACGCGCAAAAGAAGCCGCAACGCGGCGCGGATTAAAGGTACAAACGCGCCAGCATCCGGCCGAACAATTCCCTTATGCCGACGCCAGTTTTGATCTCGTGACGAGCCGCGTCGCTCCCCATCACTTCAGTTCGCCGGAGAGTTTTATTCGTGAAACGGCCCGGGTGCTCAAACGGGACGGACATTTCCTGCTCATTGACGGCAGCGTCGAGGACGACCAACCCGAAGCGGAGGAATGGCTGCATGCGGTGGAGAAACTTCGCGATCCGAGCCATCACCGCTTTCTCACACCCCGCGGCTGGAGGCGGATCTGCGAAGGCGCCGGATTGAAAGTTCTGCACACGACGCTGACTCCGTTCAAACAACCCGACCTCAACTGGTATTTCGACACCGCCGCGACTTTGCCGGAGAACCGCAAGAAGGTCTTGGAACTCATCGCCAGGGTGCCTCAATCCGCGCGCGACTTGTTTCTGCTCGGCGAAGAAGACGGCAAAATTGTCTGGTGGTGGCAGCGGCTGACGCTGGTGGCGAGGAAGCAGTGATTTTCTCCACCGTAGCCGCCGAGGTAACGAGGCGGATGCCCCTCACCCCGTCCCTCTCCCCTTCCGAGGGGGAGAGGGTGCCCGAAGGGCGGGTGAGGGGGGATGTTCATGGCTGCGATGAGCGGTTGGAAAACCGTGGGAACTTTCCATGAACCAACCCCTCTCCCGGCCTGCGGCCACCCTCTCCCCGCAAGGCGGGGAGAGGGCAGGGAGAGGGGTGCCGATCTGGTTCATGGCTTCGATTCACGTCCGAATTTTGGAGGTGTCCCCTACCCATGAACCTGCGGAAAACGTTCAACGCTCAACGCCCAACTTTGAACGTTCAACGTCGGATGTTGGACGTTGAACGTTACCTGCGGGTTCATGGTCCCGATGCATGCGCAAAAAACGAACGGTGGCTTGAACCTCGTAGCCGCGGACGTCAGTCCGCGCGCTCGCAAAACAAGTGCGCCGACTCACGTCGGCGGCTACCGACCCAGGGGACGTTCGAGGCGTTTCTGAACTTCGCTCACAACTGCGACCTGAACGGCGCGAGGATTCGTTCCAGCAGCTTGGTGCAGAGCCCGCGGTTCTTCCATTCTTTGTGCGAGATCAACTTCGCGCTGGCCTTGTCCTCCTCAAAAGCCCGCGCCTGCTCCGCGGCAAATTCCGCCGAGTAAACGTTCAGGTTCGCCTCGTCGTTGAGCCTGAATGAGCGGTTGTCAAAGTTGGCCGAACCGACCGTCACCCACACATCATCCACGATCAGCACCTTGCAGTGATACATGGTCGGTTCATATTCGTAGATTTTGATGCCGGCCTGGAGCAGCGGCCCCCATTTCGATCGCGAGGCGTAGCGCGCGATGGGCACGTCGGTTTTCGCGCCGGGCACGATGATTTCCACGTTCACCCCGCGTTTGCTGGCATCCACGAGTTCCTCGGTCGTCAAGGCGCCGGGGACAAAATAGGATGCGGACAATCGGATGTTCTTTTGCGCCGCGGCGATGGCCAGGAGATACATCAAACGGACCGTTTCCGTTCCGTCGCGCGGTGAGCTGAAGAAGACCTGCGCATAATGGTCCCCGGCAGGTCTCAGTTCGGGAAAATAGTCCTCGTTGTCGAGCACGCGTCCGGTCGTCTTTGTCCAGTTGTCCATGAAAGCCGCCTGCATTTGTCCGACCGCAGGGCCTTCGAGCCGAAATTGCGTGTCGCGCCAATGCTTCGGGGCGTCGGCGTTGCCCTGCCAGATATCGGCCAGCCCTGCTCCGCCGATAAAGCCAATTTTTCCATCGACGATGAGCAGCTTGCGATGATCGCGGTGATTGAGCCGGGCCAGATTGAACCAGACGAGCGGGTTATATTTTTCGACCTCGACGCCGGCTTCGCGCATCATCGCCAGATCGCGCGAGTCCACTTTGCGCGAGCCAATCCAGTCGATGAGCACGTGGACTTTCACGGCCGCGCGCGCCCGCTCGGCCAGCGCCTCGGCGAATTGCCGGCCGATGTCGCCGGACCAATAGATGTAGGTTTCCAGGTCGATGGATTTCCGCGCGCCACGAATGGCCGCAAGCATCGCCGGAAAAATCCGGTCGCCGTTGATAAACGCGGTGACGCGGTTGCTGGCCACGATGCCGGGGCCGACCAGTTGGCCCATCGACCGGAGAAACTGCGGATCGTGCACGGAGTATTCATGGTCGAGCTGGTAGCGAATCCCTCGTCCGTGAAAGCTGGAGCAACCGGAAACACCGGCAAGAAAAAGCAGGAGCAAACCCACTCGAAACGCAACCCGCCTGGTGGAATCCGGAGCAGCGCGCCTGTCCATTGCGAGCGAATCGTAATCGCACCGCGGGAATTTCCAATCAAAGAAACGTGACGCGCCGATGACAACTTCCGATACCGGCCGGGGAAAAGAGTTGTTGTCGGTAGTGTCCTAGTTTGGTGGCGGCGGTGCTGCGGCACCGCCGTGCGCCGCGGCAGCGGCGCACCCACCTGAAGCAAATTAGGACACTGCCTTGCCGATGGCTTCGCGACGCGCTATTCTTACGGCGTTGCGGTCATGAAACCTGAGCCGAAAGTCAAATGCCCGACGTGCCGGAAAGAGGGCGACTGGTTTGCCGGTCGCAATGGGCCGTTCTGCTCGCAGCGCTGCAAGCTCATTGACCTCGGCAAATGGTTCAATCAGGAGAACGCCATCAGCGAACCGCTCCGACCGGAGCATCTCGAAAAATACGCCGATTTGCCGTCGGGCGAACACCTGGATCGCGCGGATACGGACGACAAAAATCAAGCAACGTAGTCGCAACATTCGCATGGAGGATCCGCAATACAGCCTCGACAAAGTTGGTCGGAGAATGAAAAATGCAATCTGGCTGCTGCTCGTGTCGGCCCTCATCACGGCTCGCGCAGACGGACCCTCCGACAAGAAAATGAACTCGACCAACAAAACTGAGCTGGCCACCTTCGGCGGCGGCTGTTTCTGGTGCCTGGAAGCCGTCTTCGAACGATTGGACGGCGTGAAGTCCGTGACCAGCGGCTACGCCGGCGGCACAAAGGAGAATCCGACTTACAAAGAGGTCTGCACTGGCGTCACCGGCCACGCCGAGGTCATCCAGATTGAATTTGATCCGCACAAAATCTCGTACGAAAAGCTCCTGGAAGTTTTCTGGGAAGCGCATGACCCCACCACGATGAACCGGCAGGGGGCCGACGCGGGAACGCAGTATCGTTCCGTCATCCTTTACCACAACGACGCCCAGAAGCAGGCCGCTGAGAAAGCAAAAGAACTGGCCCAGTGGCGGTTTCCTCGCCCCATTGTCACTGAGATCGTTCCCTTGACCAAATTCTTCAAGGCGGAGGAATACCACCAGGACTATTTCCGCAAAAACCCCAACGCGCCGTACTGCGCGGTCGTCATCAGCCCGAAACTGGAAAAGTTGAAGCCGAAGCTGGCGAAGCCGTGAGGCCGTCCTCCAGAGAGAATGGGCGCGGATTTGGACGAACCCACTCCACCGGACTTAACCTCCGCCAAAAACGAGGCGGCAGACAACCACCGAAGCGACGACTCCCGCCGTATCCGCAATCAAACCCGCAGGTATCGCATGGCGCGTGCGCTTCACACCGACCGCGCCGAAGTAAACGGCAATGACGTAAAACGTCGTCTCCGTGCTGCCGTAGATCGTTCCTGCCATGCGGACGATGAGGTGATCGGGTCCGAGCAGTTTCACCAGATCGCCGAACAGCGCCAGGGTCCCGCTCCCGCTCAACGGTCGCATCAGCGCCATCGGCACCAACTCGGAGGGGAAATGGACCCGGTCAAGCGCCGGCCTCAACAGATTCGTCAGCAAATCGATCCCGCCAGCGCCGCGAAACATGCCGATGGCCACCAGCATGGCGACGAGATACGGGATGATGCGCACGGCGACGTTGAAACCTTCTTTCGCTCCCTCGACGAACTCTTCGTAAACGGGAACACGGCGCAGCGCGGCGTAGAGCGGGAAGAACGCCAGCAGGAACGGGATAGCGAGCAGCGAGATGGCATTGATACAACGAACCGCCGCGCCTTGACCGAGCTGTTCTGGCGAAGGCGGGCGGTTGAACCGTTCCGGGAAACCGAGCCGGAGCAAAAACCAGACAAAGCATAAAACAAAACCCACCAGCACGAGCCGTTTCCAGGCGTCCACAGGCGCGAATGCCGCAGATTTGCCGTTGGCTGACTCCAGTGGAGTTGCTTGAGTCGCACCCACGCTTTCGCTTGCCGTCGGCATCACGGGCGTTTGCGGGAGGCGAAAGGCCCGCACTTTCTCCAGCGCCTTCACCGCCACCAAACCCGCGGCAGACGAGCAAGTCGTCGCCAGCAACGCGGTGGCGACGATGGCTGAAGGATTCTTCGATCCAGCCGCCGCCAGCACGGCGATGGCAGTGACGGGAATGAGTTGGACCGAGCCGGTGTTGATCGCGAGAAAGGTGCACATCGCGTTCGTGGCCGTGCCGGGAAATTTGTTGAGGGTTTCCAAATCTCTCATCGCCCGGAGGCCGAGCGGCGTGGCGGCGTTCACGAGTCCCAGCATGTTGGCGGCGATATTCAGCACCATGGAACCCATTGCCGGGTGCTCCACCGGCACGTCAGGAAAGAGCCGGCGGAGCACTGGTTGCAGAAAACGCGCGAGCGCCTGGACCAGGCCGGCCTTTTCGGCCAGACGCATCAGACCCAGCCAAACCGTCATCACGCCGATCAGCCCCAATGACAGCGTGACCGCCGATTCCGCTCCCTTCACAGCCCCGTCGGCGACTTCCTTGAGCTTGTTGTCGAAGCCGCCGATCAGCACCGCGAGCAGGATGAGCGCGAGCCAAATGTAGTTCAGCATCGTCGGGAAACGTTTTAGGCGCTGACACGGGCGCTGGCCAGCGTGAAACGGTGAATTCGCTTGTTTCGCCGACCCGGCAACCGATGCTGTTGCGCGATGAAGATTCTGAAACCGCCCCGACTGCGACGCGGCGACGTCATCGGGCTGATTTCACCGGCCAGCGCGCCATTGCCTGCGGAGAAAATCGAGAAAGGTGTCCGCTACCTCGAACGGCTCGGTTACCGCGTCAAACTTGGGGAACACGTGGCGGCGCAGCGCGGTTACTTCGCAGGGACGGACGCGCAGCGGTTGAGCGACCTCAACGCGATGCTGAACGATCCTCAGGTAAAGGCGATCTTCGCGATCCGCGGCGGTTATGGTTCGCCGCGTTTGTTGCCGTTCGTGGATTATCGCGCAGTGCGGCGTCAGCCGAAAATCTTTGCCGGCTTCAGCGACCTCACCGCGCTGCAACTGGCGCTTTTCAGGCGCGCTGGTCTGGTCACGTTTTCCGGCCCGCTACCGGGAGTTGAATTCTGGCAAAAGCCCGATCCTTACACAGAGGAACATTTCTGGCGGCTGCTCACCTCGACGCGGCGCGTCGGGTCACTGCCCAATCCGGAAAAGCAACTTTTGCGAACGCGAGTTCCGGGTCGCGCCGAAGGACGGTTGCTGGGCGGCAACCTGTCGCTGCTCGCGTCCAACCTCGGCACGAAGTTCAGCCCCGACTATCGGCGCGCAGTACTCGCGCTCGAGGAAGTCGGTGAAAATTTTCATCGCATTGACCGGATGTTCACGCAGCTTCGCAACGCCGGGATTCTCGACCAAGTCCACGGCCTTGTGCTCGGTCTGTTCACCGACTGCAAACCGAGCGACCCGGCGAAGCCGCATCTCATGCTGCCGGAGATTTTCGACGAAGTGTTGTCATGGGTGAAAGCGCCAACCGTTGAAGGATTTCAATACGGGCACATGGCGCGCAAGCTCACGTTGCCCATCGGACTCCGCGCGCGATTGGACGCCGATCGCGCAACATTGACGGTGCTCGAAGCGGCAGTCGAATAGGCAGGCTGCCGCGGATTGGCCCCGGAAGAATTGCCAGCCCGACCTTCGCTACTGGGCGAGGACAAAGCCACAAGTGTCTGAGAACACGCACTCGACTCAAAAAGGTCTGCACCAAGAATCAATCTTTGAGCAGTTGGCCTTTTTGTGTGATCCGGGGCGGAGATTGCGGCGGCAGTTCCCAACTCAATTGGCTCAAGCGCCGCTCGACTTGAGCCCCAGTGAGAAGCCGTCTGGCACGAACAGCTCAATGCGCGGCGTAAACCCGGCGCCCCCTGACAGCTTGGAAATCTGCACTGCGATTCTGTCGCCCGGATTTGCCGCGATGGTCCAGGTGTCCGTTTCGCCGGCGGTGGAGATGGCCCTGTGTTCGCCCAACCGTTCGTGAGCGCGCCCTGGGCGCGGCCCGTGAATGGAATGAGCGCTGCCAGACAGAGCCCGAACGAAGCAAAGACGACCATCCGGAGAGAACGACGCAGGAATTGACGAGTGCGGATTGGGTCCGTCGAAATGCTTTTGGATTTTACGCGGATAGTCCGCCGCCACTCCGAAGAGGTTTTCATGATGTTTATCTGTCCTCCAATTGAGGTACTTTTTGCTTGTCGTCAGCTTGCCTGTCGAGATGAGACGACAACAATTCGCACCTCATCACCGGCACGTTTTTCATCGGGAACCCCGCAAGTGGAACCTAAGCGGCCCATTTGGTCAAGCCATATGTTGGTGATTTGCGTTGGGCACATCTCGGCGCTACCACCATATCGAGTCCGGTCTGCAAGATTTCCGAAGACCCCTCATCCCTGTCCCTCTCCCCATCCGATGGGGAGAGGGTGGCCTTCAGGCCGGGTGAGGGGAAACAATGTACGTCCATCAGCTTTGTAGTGGTGTTGACACTACCACCATTGCACGGCTGCTCTCCCTCTCCCCGCGAGGGACGAGCGGGAGAGGGACGGGGAGAGGGGCTGTAAGAACAGAGCTATTGTGATCATCGGATTTCCCCTGCCCATGAACCGCCCCTCTCCCGGCCTTCGGCCACCCTCTCCCCGCCTTGCGGGGAGAGGGCAGGGAGAGGGGTGCCAATCTGGTTCATGGCCTCGATTCACGTCCGAATTTTGGAGGTGTTCCCTCCCCTGACCCTCCCCACTCCTTCGTCGTGGGGAGAGGGAAATATTTCCGGCCCACTTATGGTGGCAGTATTCGAGTTGCGCCTTCCTTTGGTCGCGAATCCTTGTTCTTGTTTCCCGGTGAAGAGGGTCCACACTCGCGGCATCGCCTATGAGTCGCTGCAAGCTTTTCCTGCTCTGGATTTCGTTCGCTTTGCCGTTCTGCCTCTGCCCGTTCGTCGACTTCGCGGCCGAGCGCCCAAAAAAAATCGTGCTCGTCGCCGGTCCGATCACCGGCCACCCGAAAGAAGCGCACGAATACGAAAAAAACGTCATCCTGCTCAAGCATCTGCTCGACACCTCGCCCGACCTGCAGAGCGAAGTGCGTGTCGAGGCGCATTTTAAGGGCTGGCCAGACGACCCCTCAACCCTCGATGATGCCGACACCATTTTCCTGACCTCAGACGGCACGGACCGCGAGGAGAAGAATCATCCGCTTTACGTTGGCAATCACTGGCAGGTCATCGAACGGCAGATGAAGCGCGGCTGCGGCCTGGTTTTCTTCCACTGGAGCACGTTCAGTCCGATGCGCGTGCATGACCAGATCACGGAGTGGGTCGGTGGGCATTTCGATTACGAAACCGGCAACGCCCAAAACCATTGGTATTCCGCCATTCAAACCTGGAAGGCTGAATCCAAACTAGCCAAGCCGGAGCATCCGATTTTGCGCGGCGTGAAACCGTTCACCACGCAAGAGGAATATTATTACCGCATTCGGTTCCGCGAAAATGATCCGCACTTGAAGCCAATCATCATCACGCGCCCCCCGAAGGAGACGAACGACTTTGCGGTGGGCTGGGCCGTCGAGCGCGCCGACGGCGGACGCGGCTTTGGCTTCACCGGCGGCCATTTCTACGCGAACTGGTGGAATCCGGATTTCCGCAGGCTAATCCTCAACGCAATTGTCTGGACGGCGAAACTCGATGTGCCTGAGGAAGGCGTGCGCTCGGAGCCGTTCGAGCGTTTCAAAGCGCTCATCCTCACCGGCCACAATCATCCGGCGCACGACTGGCGCGCGACCACCGCCGCGCTCATCCTCGCGCTGGAGCAGGACCCGCGCGCCATCGTCCACGTCAGCGAAAACATCGAAGACCTGGCCACCACTCCTCCTCGCAGCGCCCGACGTGAGGACAAATCCACTCCGCCTCCGCACGTCGGCGGCTACAACATTTTTGATTACGACCTGCTGGTGCTCAATTACTGCAATTGGGAACGGCCCGGCTTGAGCGACGCCGCGAAATCAAACTTCATTCGCTATCTCAAGAACGGCGGCGGACTGGCGATCATCCACTTCGCGAATGGCTCGTGGCATCCGTCGTTGCCGAAGGCCGGGCCTGAAGACGCCTGGCCGGAGTTTTACACGGGGATATGCCGCCGCGTTTGGGAGCATCGCCCGCCAAACGCCAGCCGCCACGATGCGTTCGGACCGTTTCGCGTCGAGATCGCGAACCTGAAGCACCCGATCGCGGAGGGCCTGCAACCCTTCGACACTGTGGACGAGCTTTATTTTCATCAAGCCGGCGACCTGCCGATCGAGCCGTTGGCTCATGCGGTGTCGAAGGAAACGAAGCAGCGCGAGCCGATGGCGTGGGCTTACAGCTACAAGAAGGCGCGCGTGTTTCAAACCGTCCTCGGTCACTCCGATGAAAGTATTCGCCGCGCCGCTGCGTTGATTCGCCGGGGTTGCGTCTGGGCCGCTGGCCGCGATGAACTTGACTTCGATCCACCCTGGCAATTGACCGAAGGCGCGCTGTTCCGCGAAGGCAGTCCGTGGACGCCGCAGGACTCGCAAAAGCGTGCTGCCGTCGTCGCACCGACAGAGAAGACTGCGGTTGCAAGCGGTGCCGATTCAAAGGTAGGGCGCGCTGTCCCCAGCGCGCCGCCACCATCGGCAGTTGTCAACGACGGCGCGTTGAGGTCAACGCGCCCTACCAAAACTCGGTCCTCCGGCACGCCCGCCATCGCTGATCGTGAACCGGGCACGCAGGACGAGAAGGATTGGATCGACAATCGCTGGAGCCGCACCGAGGTCGGCCAGTTTCTCGCCTCGTCTCTCCGCCTCCCGAACGGCGCCGTCACCAAAGCGCTGTCCATTCGCGTCGGTGATCGCGACGAAGCCGGCGTTTGTTTCGACACCGCCAATCTCAACCTCCGCGCCGGCTGGACCGGAGGCTTCCTCAAGTTCGATGCGGCGCGATTTGGTTTGCTCAACCTGCCGAAGATTGATGGTCAGATTCAGTTCGTTGCGACCGGCGGTCCGGGTTGGATCGGCGCAACGGGACGATTCACCGGATTTCACGTCCACGGCAAACGTGTCGTGCTGGAATACGAGATTGGCGATACAACAGTGCGCGAGTCACCCAAGGCCGAGCCGGTCGGCGGTAGCACCGCTTTTATTCGCACAATCGAAATCGGGCCGCACGGTTCACCCCTCGAATTCAGATTTGCTTCCGCTTTGAACAACCCGTCAATCCATGAAGAGGAAGACGATCTGAGTGGCAGGGCGGCACCGGTTCATCGTCTTCGATGTAGCTCAACCAACGCAACAGGTCTGGCCGTGACCTTCCTCCAAGGTGTAATTGGAAAAGATCTCAAGGTGCGGAGTGACAAAAGTGTTTCGGTATCGCTCGAAGCCAGCAGGAAGCCCATCCGCCTTTGGTGGGCGGTCTGGAATGGTCCGGCTGATCGCGTTTCCGACGCAGACCACTGGGCAAAGACACATACCCCGTCCGATGACTTGAACGATTTGATCAAACCGGCTCCCGCACGCTGGCTCCCCGCGCTCGAGACCACCGGCCATGTCGCGCCCGACACCGGCCCGCTGGCGATCGACACGCTGACCGTTCCCTACGACAACCCGTGGAACGCGCTCATGTTTCTTTCCGGCGTGGAATTCACCAGCGACGGCGCGGCTTACGTCTGTTCGATTCACGGTGATGTCTGGAAGGTCACGGGAATTGACAACAAATTAGGCAAGCTGACCTGGAAACGTTTTGCCACCGGCCTCTATCAACCGCTCGGACTCAAGGTCGTCAACGATCAGGTCTATGTTCTCGGCCGCGACCAGATCACGCGGGTGCGCGACGAAAACGGCGATGGCGAAGCGGATTTCTATGAGGACTTTTGTAATCTCATCGAGACTTTCCCGGAACCGCACCATTACGTCACCAGCCTCGAAACGGACGCGCACGAAAACTTTTATTACGTGGACCCGGTCGGCGTGCATCGCGTGTCGCCGGATGGCCGTACCATGGAGACGATTGCCACCGGGTTCCGTAATCCCAACGGCATGGGCGTCAGTCCCGATGGCGGCATCATCACCGTCGCGCCGCAGCAGGGCGAATGGACGCCGTCGTCCTTGATCGTCGAAGCCAAACCTGGCGGATACTACGGCTACGGCGGACCGAAGGTGACGCCTGATCGACCGCTCGGTTACGATCCGGTGCTCTGCTGGATTCCGCACGGTGTGGATAACTCCGGCGGCAGCGAGGTCTGGGTTCCGCAAAGTAGGACAGGCGTCCCGCCTTTTCGTGAATTTGGTAGGGCCGAGTTGCCGCTCGGCCCTAATTTCGGGGACGCGCGGCAGCGCGTCCCTACCGCCGCCGACTGGGGCCCGCTCGCCGGTCACCTGCTACATTTCTCCTGGGGCCGTTGCATGATGATGCTTGTGTTGCGCGACGTGGTGGACGACGTGCCGCAGGCCGCGACGGTGGCTTTGCCCGGACGCTTTTTGTCCGGCGCGATGCGCGGCGCGTTCAATCCGCGCGACGGCCACCTTTACGTCGTCGGCAGCACCGGCTGGCAAACCAGCGCGCTCAAGGACGGCTGTTTCCAACGCGTCCGTTACATCGGCAAACCGCTCGACGTCCCGGTCGCGTGGCATGTCCAAAGCAACGGACTCACGCTTACGTTCACTCAAGCGCTCGACAAGGAAACAGCCGAGGACGCGGGCAGCTACGGCGTCGAGCAATGGAACTATCGCTACGCTGCGCAATACGGCTCGAAAGACTGGTCCGTCGCCAATCCGGACAAGGAAAGTCACGATCAAGTTGCGGTCCGTTCAGCTAAACTCCTGGCCGACGGTCGCACAGTGTTCCTGGAAATTCCCGATTTGAAGCCGGTCATGCAGTTGCAGCTTCAGTACAATCTGAGCGCCAAGAAAGGCGCTTCGATGCGCGGCAAGGTTTACGCGACGATTAACCGGGTTCCATCGGCAAACGTCGCAGGGCGGCACTAACACTTCTCGGCTGTTTTTCTGTGTTTTTCTTGCCTATTTGCTTGTGTCGGCAAGCTACAAATGCTTATTCTATCCCAGGAGCTACAAGGAACAAACAAGATGGCACCAAATTCGAGCCGATCATTTTTGACTGTCAGGCCGGCGAGCCATTCCAGATCGGGGCCTTCGCGCTGGCCGGGTTTGGAGGCAACGTCGAATTTACGCTGACGCCCGTGGAAGCTCCGGCATTGAGGTTTGGGGGCGTGATTGAAAATTGGTTCTCAGGCTATCGCTCGCTGACCATGCAGTTGTCGGACAATTCCGGCCTTCCATACGTGGTGGAGCGTTCGGATGATCTTACCGCCTGGACGCCGGTTCTGACCAATGCCAACGCATGGTCTCATTGGATTACGCTTCAAACGGAGTTGGCGAAGCCCAAGGAATTTTTCCGGACGCGACTTCAGGACGCCGGAGCTCCTTGACCTGAATCGGTCGGCGCGCTTTCGTCGTGTCCCAGTCCGCCGCCTCCCTCGGACAACAACGCGAGAGGATTGTGGATGTTAGCAAACTTCCCGGTTTCACATTTCCCATCTTCGGTTATCTTCCCGGCGTGCCGACGCTCTCCGAAAAGCTCGAAAGTCTGCCCGCCCTGAACCAGGTGGTCGTGCCCGACCTCTGGCAACAACAGGCCGTGGCCGCGCTGCGCGAGGGCAAGGACGTTGTCGTGCAGGCGCCCACCGGCGCGGGCAAGACGCTCATTTTCGAGTTGTGGTCGAACCAGGGCAAGAACCATGGCCAGGCCATTTACACGGTCCCTACCCGCGCGCTGGCGAATGACAAGCTCGCTGAATGGCGCGCGCGCGGATGGGATGTCGGCATCGCCACCGGCGATCTCGCGGAGAATCTTCACGCGCCGATCCTCGTCGCGACGCTCGAAACGCAGAAGCGCCGGCTCATCGAAGGCGACGGCCCGTTGCTGCTGGTGGTGGACGAGTATCAAATGCTCGGCGACGCCGACCGCGGCCTGAATTACGAACTCGCCATCGCGCTCGCGCCGCCGAAGACGCAACTGCTCCTGCTCAGCGGCAGCGTGTCCAATCCGCAGGACGTGGTAAAATGGCTGCGCCGGCTTGGGCGCGAGGCTGTGCTGATCAAACACGAGCAACGTCCGGTGCCGCTCGAGGAAGTCCATGCCAACAATCTGAATTTTCATGTTCCGAGCGAGATTCGGGGTTACTGGCCGCGGCTGGTGGCCAAGGCGCTGGCGGAAGACCTGGGCCCGATTCTGGTTTTCGCTCCGCGCCGTCAGGCCGCTGAATCGCTCGCCGCCGAGCTGGTGCGCCATTTGCCGACTCCGAACCCGCTTCAACTCGGTCACGAACAAAAACTCCTCGTGGGCGAACATCTCGCCAAACTGTTAAGAAGCCGCATCGCGTATCATCACAGCGGACTCAGCTACGGCGCGCGCGCGGGTGTGATTGAGCCACTCGCCAAGGCCGGCCAACTGCGCGTCGTCGTCGCGACGATGGGCCTCGCGGCCGGAATCAATTTTTCGTTGCGCAGCGTCGCGCTCGCCGGTGAATCGTATCGGCGCGACTACACTGAACAACCTCTGCGCGCTGACGAGATTCTTCAAATGTTCGGTCGCGCCGGCAGACGCGGCATCGATGAAACAGGCTTCGTGCTCGTTTCGGCGAACGAGATCCGAATGCGCGACGGTTATCCGTGTCAGCTTGCCCGCAGCGGCATGGTGGACTGGAGCGCGCTGTTGGGTCTGATGAGCGTGGCTGCTGACCGTGAAGAGAATCCGTTTGCCGAAGCCGTGCGCGTGCAGGAAAGATTGTTCTCGACCAAACCGATTTTTCTCGGCGTCGAGGAGTCCATGAAGCATCCCGTCGCCCCGTGCGGTCTGAAGACCGACGCCGAGCGCGCCCGGCACGTGCGCCATCGCGTCCGCGAAATGCTCAACAGCGGGGGCGAATGGGAGCCAGTGCCGCCGCTGACGGAAAAGCCGCTTCGCGAAATAATGATTTTGGTTCGCCCTCACCCCGGCCCTCTCCCCCAGGAGAGGGAGAAACCTCCCCCGTCGTCTGGAGAAGCGCGTGCGGCGATTGGCCGTACGCGCGTGGAATTTCCGTGGGCAGCGCACTCGCTATCCCCTCTCCCTGGGGGAGAGGGTCAGGGTGAGGGCGAGCGTAAACTGATCCAAAACCCGGTATCCGAAGCAAAAGACACAAGGCTTCGTTCGGTTCTCACGGAACCCGCCGCGCTCGAAAAAGTCGGCACCGGCACACTCTGCGTTTTGTCCGAGGACGACGAGGGTAAAATCTACGGGCGCGCCATCACCGTGGCCGACAAGCTCAACGACGAACGCGTGGTCATGGGGAAATGGGTCCGACGATTGACCAACTGGAACGCCCGCCAGGCGCCGCTGAACGTTTGGAAGGAAAAGGTCATGCCGCTGCTTGAAAAGAAGCTTGCGCAGCAGAAGACGCCGGTCGTCCGATTCACGAATCATCCGCACAAAATTGTGGC
>Ga0209376_1003600_pt1 | contig 13933 bp, 10 predicted proteins | sample GraSoiAngelo_134_FD_185891 | JGI IMG/M metagenome (GOLD analysis project Ga0209376, IMG submission 185891) | Grasslands soil microbial communities from the Angelo Coastal Reserve, California, USA - 14_0929_05_30cm (SPAdes) (version 2) | ecosystem: Environmental > Terrestrial > Soil > Grasslands ... | reverse complement strand
TTCGTTACAAAATCCACGAGCGTCTGGTCCAGCAAAGGAACCCGTGACTCCAAGGAATGAGCCATGCTGAGCTTATCCTCGATGACGAGCAAGCCGTGCAGGAAGGTCTTCGCTTCAAAATACAGCGCTCGACGGATCGGATCTTGGATGGTCCGCGCGCCTTCGGCGACACGAAGGAAGGAGTCATAGGGGTCATGCCCGCCCGAGGCGCGGATGACGTCAGGTGTCAAGAACTGGGTCCGATGCTGATGCGGCACCAAGCGATTCCAGTACTGGTAGTAGGAAGAGCTGAAGTCACCGAAAGAGCCGGTATCCTCCACGACTTTATAGCGCCAGGGATACCCGGCGAAGACTTCATCGCCCCCAGTCCCGGCGAGCACCACTTTCACGAAGCGGCTGGCCAGCCTTGCCGTGTAATAGTACGGATAACACATCCCGACCCTGAGATCTTCGATGGCCCAAATGACGTGCGGAAGCGCCCATTCCAAGTCTCCGGCATGGAAGACCATCTGGTAATGCTCGGTGCCGAACAGGGCTGAAAGGACCTCGGCGTCTTTTCGCTCGTCGAAGCCAGCTTCAAAGCCGGAGACATTAGTGAGATCAAAGCCACCGGTGAAGGTCATCAGCCGAGGAATGCTGTGGGTCGCGAGGGCCGTGATCGAGCCTGAGTCCATTCCTCCGCTGAGGTAGGCCCCTACCGGGACATCGCTGATCAGTTGCCGTTTGATCGTGTCCTCAAGCAGGAAACGAAGACGCTCCCGAAACCGCTCCTCTCCAAGATCCTCCTGGGGATCAAAATTGAAGTCCCAGTAGCGGCGCCGCTCGACTCGGCCATCTTCTACTGTCATCGTATGGCCTGGTTCGAGGAGGTGGATTCCCTTAAACAGCGTCGTGTCCCCGAACGTATTCTGGAAGGTAAAGTAATCCATAAGGCCAGGGAGATTGACCTCACGCGGAATCCAGGGAAGATTCAGCAGGGCCTTGGCCTCGGAGGAAAATACCAGGGTGCCGTTGACTTCAGCATAGTACAGCGGTTTGATGCCATATCGGTCCCTGGCCAGTACCAATGTCTCGTCCCGGTCATCCCAGATCGCGAACGCAAACATCCCGTTCAAGCGCTCGACGCAAGCTGCCCCATGTTCCTGGTAGAGATTGAGAATAACTTCCGTGTCCGTCCCGGAGACAAACTCGTAGCCTTTCTGGATCAACTCCTTTTTCAGCTCCTGGTAGTTGTAGATCTCCCCATTGTAGGTAATCCACACCGTCCGTGTCCGATTGGCCATCGGCTGGTGGCCTGCGATCGAGAGGTCGAGAATGGAAAGCCTTCGATGGCCGAGCGCCAGACGAAACGCCTGCTTTCCGCTTGGCGGCTTGGCTCGGGCCAGCCCACGGATCTGAAGATCCGGCAGAGAGCGGGCAAGATCGTGGGCCGTGAGCTCCCACCATCGCGATCCTGATCGCCCATCGGTTGGAGCCAGCAGGACGGAGCCGGCATCATCTGGACCGCGGTGCGCTTGAGCATCGCACAGCCGCGAAATCTCAAACGGGGCAATCGCCCGACCCGTCAAACTGTAGATGCCCGCGATGCCGCACATCAGCCGTTCATCTCCTGACCAGTTCTTGCAAACCCTCGCGCAATCCAATGGTCGCCTGGAACCCAAGCATTCGCTTTGCCTTTTCATTGCTCCCGACTCGTCGGGTCATCATGCCTGGCGCCCCCGGTTGGTATATTGGGAGCAAGGACGACCCTGAGAGTTCCAGCAGCATGGTCACAATCTCCTTGACGGCCACTTCTGTCCCGCTTCCGACATTGAACGCTTCCTTCGTCACCTCGCTCTCCATCGCCAATACTGTGCACCGAGCGACGTCCCGAACATGCACAAAATCAAAGGAGGCGGAGCCGTCCCCTGTGATCACGGGCGGCTGACCCGACCTGATCTTGGAGAGAACGGCAGGAATCAGGCCCCCGCCTTGCCGTGGGCCATATACATTCATATAGCGCACAATTGCGTAGGGTAACTTCTCATGAAACGGTCGAAACAGAAATTCGGCGCAGAGCTTACTGACTCCATACATTGTCCAAGGATCGAACGGATGCTGCTCATCCATCAGCTCCTGCGTGTCTCCATAGACTGATGAGGCAGACGTGTATACTATTTTACCTACGCTAGCTCTCACCGCTTCCTGGATGACATGGAATGTCCCACGAATATTGACCTCAAACGCCAACCCCGGATCTTTTTCGCAGGTACCGAGCGGCAGCACAGCCATGTGGAACACGCCGTTCATACCTTTCAGCGTATGCGCGAGTGCGTGCTGGTCCAGCACATCACCCTCAACAACCTGAACCCGAGAGTCCTGCAGAAGGCCCGTCAGGTTCTCGCGCCTGACCACCTTGTCATAGACCACCACCTGTTTGGCTCCACGCCGAAGGAGCTCCTCTGTCACATGCGATCCCACGAATCCACTGCCGCCCGTGACTGAGAACCTGTTGTTCTCGATCTTCATGGTGCGCGCTTTCCGTTCAGGAAGGGCGTGCCCCCCTCTTACTAAAAATCACGTCGTTGGAAAACCGCACAGGCTGCAGAAATCAGAAGGGCTGCGTAGAGCAGCCCATAGGCAGAAGCCCATGCTTGATAGGACAGAGGCACCGATGCCCCCATTGCAGCCTGTCCCTTCATATTGAGCATCTCAAGATTGGGGCAGAGATAATAGATGCCCGTCATCACAGCCTTGACCGCCTCGCTGTGACTTTTCTGGGCAATGCCTTTCAGATCAGTGGTCAGGTGGCCGATCACGTAAAACCCGAGCGTCATGATGGCGCTCAAGGTCGAGGTACTGAAGGTGGAGAAGAACAAGGCCAGCGCAGTCACCAACAACAATTCGACGAAGATCAGTTCGATCGCCTGCAGTAACGCCCAGGGGACGGGCGCTCGATAGACCTGGAGAGTGGCCAAATAGACCACTACCATGATCAAAATATTGACGAAGAGGGTCAACATAAGTCCCAGATACTTACCAAGGATGAACTGCGTTCGGCTGATCGGCCTCGCCATGATCGTGTAGACAGTCCGCCGCTCAATCTCCTTGCTCACCAGACCGATCCCGACAAAGATGGCGATGATCACCCCCACCAAGTTAATGGCGGCCAAGCCCATATCCGTGACGATTTTTTGATGCTCCATGATCGTGAGGTCGGCCAGCAGCACCGAGAACCCGATCAGCAGCACAGCAAAGAACAAGAGATTGTAAAGAATCTTGTCCCTGAGGTTCTCCCTAAACGTGTTCAATGCGATCACGACAACTTGTCTCATAGTTAGACCTTCGTATCGCTTCGAACGCTCACTGTCATGTCATCTTCTTTGAAAAACAGTTCTTCTAGCGAGCCCTTTTGCGGCGTGACCGACACCAGCCTTCCACCACGAGCCCTGATCATAGCAAGAACGTCCTCGAGTTGATTTGGTTCGGGCAACGCCACGAGACAGTGCCGGCCTCGCTGCAGCACTCGAGTGGCCAAGGCGGTGATGGACGGTACCTCATCGGCCTTGATGCCTTCGCACACAATTTCCACGGATTGGGTATGCCCATGACTGACAAGCTCATCCACACGGCCGGAAGCCATCAACTTTCCCTTGACGATGATCCCGACCCGGTCACAAATCATCTCCACGTCTGGAATGATGTGCGTGCTGAAGAATACCGTTTTGCCCTGATCGCGCAGGCCAAGGATCAGGTCGCGGACATGCTTCCGCCCCAAGGGGTCGAGTCCCGACATCGGTTCATCCAGGATCACCAGCTCCGGGTCGTGAATGAGTGCCTGGGCCAGACCCACCCGTTGGAGCATGCCTTTCGAAAACTTCCGGAGCTGTCGCGTCCGTGCATCCCTCAGCCCTACAACCTCCAGAAGATGATCGATCCTCCGGCTCAACTCGCCTCGCTCCAAGCCCGCCAAGTGCCCGTAGAAAGCCAAGAACTCTTCCGCCGTCAGATAATCGTAAAAGTATGGGGCCTCGGGAAGGAATCCGATCCGCCGGCGGACTTCCAAGTCGCCGGCCGGCTTGCCCAGCATTTCGACCTTTCCGCTTGTGGCGCGCATCAAACTGAGTAGAATTTTCAACGTCGTGGTTTTTCCGGCACCGTTGGGACCAAGAAAGCCGTAGATCTCTCCTTTATGCACAGAGAGTGACAGCCCAGCGAGGGCGGTGACAGGGGGCAACCCAGGCCACCCTGGTCTGAATTTCTTGGTCACCTCTTCAACTAAGATTGCGTCCATACGTCCTCGCGAGTTTATTGATGAAGCAACGCGCAATGCTTCAACGGGAGAATCCCCCCGTATAGTGTCGATGCACGCGTAGCCGTTGGCGCAAGCCTGTGCTGGCCACCGTTCCCTCGGAGGCTTTCAATTCGTAGACACCTCCTAAGGGTTCCTCCGGTATCTGTTGAATGATGCCTTTGGTCACCAGATCGTTCAGGCTGGCTGGGAGTTTGCCATAGCGCGCCTTGTATCGACGGACCCCTTCTTCCAGAAACCGGATGTCTCGCTCCGCGATCACTTCTTTCATCCGCTGTACCAGGCTCTCTCGCAGGCGCTCGTCCTGCAGTTGTTGGTAGAGCCGTTGCAGAAATTCGAGTGCCGCATCTGGATCGCCGGCTTCGACCGTCATCCTGGCGGCCAGTTTGGGCAGGTACGCCGGCGCGCCCGGCAATTCGGATGCGATCCGCAAGTATTTCGCCGCTTGGACCGGGTCATGAAGCTCATAGAAATAGTCATACCCCACATAGAACGGAAGCTGCCAAACATCCGGGTTATGGCGTATGCCCTTCGTCAGCAGTGCGATACTCTCTTCGGGCAGATTTGCCCAGACACCCAGAACGACCCCGGCCGCTTGGTACGCAGAGGTAAACTTAGGGTCCACATCGGTGAGCACATCCACCGCATGATACGCCCAGAGATACCCTTCGGTCGTTTGCTTCCGTTCGCCGAAGTGTTGAACTGCCTTGAGCCAAATCAGGTCTGCGGCGATCTGCCGGTAACCCAACACTGCCACTCTGAGGTACTCGCCCTTCGGCAGAAAGGCTAACTCCGCAGCCCTGACCATTGCCGGTCGTTGATGCTCAACAACTGCCAGCGTTCCGGCCGCGGCGCCTCCAAGGACTAAGAGCAGACTCCCAGTCAGAAGCCAGCCGGCCACGGATTCTGTTCCGGCCTTCAGCTTCATGTGGGCGGCCTGATCCGTTTCAACTCGACGTCGAGGGCGGTGGCGTCAGCTTTCAGGAATCGTTCTTCATGGCTGTCTTTGTTCCAGCCTGCATATCGATGCTGACGCTCGATAATCTCTTGATATTCACGCGTCGCCTCCTCGATTCGCTGCGAGTCCAGGTAGAGTTGAGCCAGCCACTGTCGCCCCGGAAGAAAGTTTGGCTCGATCTCGACCGCCCGTCGGACATGGGTTTCACCCAGCTCGGGATCACCAAGCCCCATGGCCAGACGTCCCAACTCAAGTCGGTAAAACGGATTGAACGGTTCCAAATCGGCAGCGCGCTCGTACGCCGAGCGTGCTGCATGGAGCCATGCTATCCGCTGATCACTCTTCAGTTCTTCTAGTGGCTCCGAAGAAGTTGCGGAAGATGACAAGGAACGATACACATGACCCAACAACCCATAGAGCCGGCCATCCAGCGGATTCAGCGCAAGAGCGGCTTGCAACTCAGCCACGGCGGCCTGCGCCGCCGCATCATCTCGCCGACGCTCAAAGAGCTGGAAATACGAGGCGGCGAGCGAGTTGTGGTAAAGAGCCTTCCCAGAGTCCAATGTGATAGCGGTCCGGTAGTCGGCGATTGCTTTCGCGAAATCTTGTCGAGTGGCCGCGCGTGAACCGGATTCAAAGGCCATCCAGGCAAGCCCCAGTTTGAGAGTCGCTGCCATCAGCATCCCAATCATTGCGACAGCCACAGCGCTCCAGACCATCCGAAACCGAACCGGAATAGTGCGCAACGGCTCAACAACTTGCCCGGACAACCGCCGGGCCGACATGATGAGGCCGACACAGAGCGTCAACAGAATGGCCAGGGCCGGCTCATGCAGGTTTGAGTCCACCCCTGCATGCGCCAGAATCCCGGCGATTGCTCCGCTTGTCCCCACGACCACGCCGCGCTGCCACCGCCGGATCCGCAGTTTCAGCACCGATGCCGCCTCTCGAGCCACCATGACCACACCCCAGCAGAAGACCAGGATGCTGGCGACCCCGAGTTCAACTCCCATCTGAAGGTATTCGTTATGCGCTGAGTGCGCAATCTTTCCGTACCGTGCGATCTGACCATCCACAGGAAACGCGTAGCGAGGGTAGCCATACTGATACAGTCCGAGCCCGATGCCCAACGGTTGCTCCGCCATCATGTGGATCGAGCTTTGCCAGATCTGCCAGCGAGCATACCCCACCGGGTTGACGACGTGCTCCGCCCAAAGGCGATCGCGGAGCGGATTCGGCACCAGCAACCCCACCACCAACAACAGCAATAAGACAGCAAGCGCTCTGCGGCCATACCTCACTCCGATCACCACTGAGGTCCCCACCGCAAGCGCCAAGACACCTCCACGCGATCCGGTGTACACCACGGTAAGTAAGAATGTGCCAAGTATGCCGATCGGCACGATCAGACGGAGGCTACCTGCGCGCAGTATTCCTCCCTGGCCGACACGGGCGTAGCAAAGGTAGCCCAGCACGATGGCCCAGACCGCTGCTAAGTAGCCGGCCAGAAAATTTGGATTAAAAAATGTGCCGGTGGGTCGAGCTGCACCAAGCCACCACGCCTGAAGGAGTGCCCACCCGGCTTCACACAACCCCAGCCCAGTGAGGACCACAAGCAGCTTCGCAACATGATCCCATCCCACGATGAAAGACACAAGCAAATAGAGCAATCCGGCATAACTGCTCAGCACCACCAGCCACTGCCGACTCTGGTTCGTATACGGCGAAATGGCTGTCGAGAAGGAGGCCAAGCACAGATAGACCAGTATTGCTGGAGCCACCCGAATAGAGGGAACGACAACCGACCCTACCCGGATAGCCTGGGTCAGGTACAAGCCCAGGAGCAGGAGGATCAACAACCGAATGAGCATGACGGCGAGGTGGGTTGTTCCGCCTTCGAGTAAGGGCGAGAAGATCAAAAGGCCGCTAAGAAGGATCAGCCAGGCAGCGCTGGCTGACCGGAACCGTGCCAAGACAGAATCAGTTTGCGTGTGCAGCGGTGAATTCCCGATCGCGAGGTCTTTCAAGTCTGGGAGCATTCACCGGCTCACATGATCCACATCGACGATCGGCTCGACCCACTCATCGAGCATCCGTTGAAACAGACTGGCGGTTGGAAAGGAAAGCATGGCGGAATGCGAACGCGACTTGTGAGAACGGCTCCCCAAAGCAAAGACGGGGAGGGTAATCCGTCCCTCCCCGTCCGAGATCAGCCCTGCTAAGCCGGTTACCGGTTAGACGTCGTTGCTGTCCGCAATCTGCAGGTTCTGCTTGATGTCGTTCACATGCCACTGATCCAACACGGCATCTTGGTCCAGATTTCCCGCAGCGCTGGCAGTGAACCCCTGCGAGGTGTTATTCGCGGGCACAGCCCCTTCGGCGTCGCAGCAGACTCCAACACCCTGTGGGATCCGGTCGACGGCGTTAGTATTCGTGGTTGCGCCACCGTTTGCGCCGGTACCAGGATCGGCACCTCCGCTTCTATAGGTGTAGCGGTTGGCGGATCCCGCTAGCGCGTATCCTACTTGCTGGAAGTTTCCATAGTTGTTTCGCTCGCCAAAATACGAGGTCTCGGCGACAAAGATCCCACCGAGGTTGGTTTTTGCCTCAGACTGGCGAGATTTCGCCTGGTACTTCAGGAAGTTCGGAATGGCGATCGCCGCCAGAATCCCGATAATGGCCACCACGATCATCAATTCGATGAGGGTGAAGCCTTTTTGATCACGAAATTTCAACATTGCTTTCCTCCCTTTGTTGTGCCCTGTTTTGGGTCTCACTACCGTCCCTGTGATGAACTTAAAACTCTGCTCTAGGAACCCCTGGACGCTCACAGGACACAGAAGCAGGTTCTGTGCCTCGCTGTTTCGTTGTTAATGACCATTTCTTACCTATTCAATATCAATGAGTTATGAAGCAGGACCGTCTCGGACCTTAGATTGAATAGACGGGAGAGATCCACTTTCTGTTTCGAAGTGCCGAGATTTGGCACATGATACCAAGTCAGATCGAGGGTCACACCTTGTGAAGCCCAAGGCAAGCAGCGTGGTGGAAGTCGGCCTGAACTTAGGAGGCGTCGTTCGTATCCGCGTTCTGCAGGTCACGTTTTTTATCATTTATATGCCACTCGTCTGGCGTCGGATCCACGTCAATATTTGCTGTGGCAGTGGCCGTGAACGAACCCCCGCCTGCACCTGACGGGTGGACTGTGTTCTCAGGCGTGTTACCGCCTACCGCGGCAGGGATCAAGTCTATACCAGGCGTACCACTTGAAGTAGCGGCGCCCCCATTTGCCGGACTTCTGTAGGTATAGCGGTTGGTTGTCGCTCCCGATGAAGTTGCCAACGTATACCCAACTTCATTAAAACTGCCATACCGTGAATTCTCCCCGTAATACGAGGTCTCCGACACAAAAACTGCGGCTAGGTTGGCTTTGGCCTCAGATTGGCGGGATCTGGCCATATACTTCAGGAAGTTGGGGATGGCGATGGAGGCCAAAATTCCAATAATGGCCACCACGACCATCAACTCGATGAGGGTAAAGCCTCTTTGATTCTGCAGTGACTTCGCCAAATCCATACTCTGCCTCTTCCATACTCTGCCTCTTGATGCTCCCCCACCGATGTCAATCATACATACAAGTTGCACAGGGCCCACCAACCTTAAGCCTATCCATCTGTTAAGATAGCAGGTATTGTGCCGTAAAATGTTATCCTTGCAAAGAATTATATTTTTCTTAGCAATACCAAGGTATTAGAGACATGACGTCGGATTCCGAAACACGGAGCTGAACTGGGCACCGTCAATTTGTTCTCAACAGGTACAAATTTTGTAACCCAAGCGATTCCCAGGCAGGTTTTGGCGGGTTTTGAAGGAAGTCGATCTTACGGGATGGCCTGCTGGGGAGATGTGCGCTCCGTGACCCGACGCTTGGCCTGACGCACACGTTCCTCAAGGGTAGGATCCCCCATCCCACGCTCCCGAAACCGCTCGATCAATTTCAGGTTGGATGGATCAAGCTCCAGCGAGCGAAGCCAGGCTTCCCTGGCATCTTTGATCAGGCCCTGCTTCAGATAAATCTCGCCGAGGTGCTCAAATATAACCGGGTCGTCTCCCACCAGCGACCCGGCCCGCTTGATCTCCGCCAGTGCCTCATCCAGAAGGCCCATTTTGAAGAAGGCCCAGCCGAGGCTATCGACATAATACCCGTTGTCTGGCTTCAATGAGACCGCCCGTTTCGTGAGCAACACCGCCTCCTCAATCTTGATGCCCCGTTCCGCGTAACTGTACCCAAGGTAGTTCAACGCATCGGCATGTTTGGAATCGAGCCGAAGGACGGTTTCCATCGCCTGTACCACATCGTCAAACCGATTCAATTTGTCGTAGGCCGTACCCAGGTTGAAGTGCAGATCCGGATTCCCGGGATTATGGAGAATCCCAGCCTCGAAGGTTTGAGAGGCAGTCTCATACTGCTCGGTTTGAAGGTAGGTCAGGCCCAGCAAGAGGTGCGCATCGGCCTGCTTCGGACTCAGCTTCACCGCGTAGGTGAGATGCGAAACGGCATCCGGGAACCGCTTCAGCCGGTAGAGCAGAAATCCCAGGTGCATATGGCCCTCAAAATAGTTGGGCTGTAGCTTCAGGTTGTGCTCGTACGCTCGGATCGCGCTCTCATGGTCTTTGCTCTCCTCGTATATAAGTCCTAGATAGTCGCGCACTTTCAGTTCATCCGGCCGCACCGTCAGGATCTGGTTCAAACTCGAGATGGCCTTGGGATAGTCCTTCAGTTCACCATAGATCAAGCCCATCCGAAGCTGGGCGTCTAAATCGTCGGGGTCCTCTTCGAGAATCTTATCCAACTCAGCAAGCGCTTCGTGATACGCCTTGCTACCAAGATGCATCCTCACAAGATGTTGACGGATCTCCTTACTTCGCGGGTTCACCGCTTGAAGATACTTGTGATAGAGTGCAATCGCCTTACCTCTCTCTTGCTGGGACTCATAGACCGAGGCTAAGGCCACGTACGCCGGCTCGAACGCGGGGTTGACCCCGATCGCCCGCTCAAAATTGGCAACGGCTCGGTCAAGTCTTTTCGATTCGACCCCGACTCGACCCAGGTAGTAATATCCGACCGAGGAGTCTTTTGCACGTGCAATTCCCTCGGTGAACGCGAGTTCCGCCTCGTCGAACCGTTTTTGATTGGCCAGCAGAAGTCCCTTTGAAATATGGGGCTCGCTCATCTCCGGATCCTGTTTGATGGCCCGATCATACATTACCAAGGCTTTTTGGGTCTGTCCCGCACCGGCATAGATGGCTGCCATCTGGGTCAGGATCGGAGCCTGATGCCCGGCCGCCTCCGCCGCTTGATCAGCGAATCGAACAGCATCAGCCACTTCCCCCATCAAGAAATAGAGCGAGGCCAGGCGCGCTTTCAAAAAGACAGACGACGGGTCGCTCTGGAGTGCGCTCCGATACTCCCCGACTGCTCGTTCGGAGTCCTGAGCGAGTTCCGCTTGGTGTCCGAGCATAAAATGGTAATAGGCACTGGGATCGGTGGGCGGAGCAGGTGTGGCTGCCGAGGCGGGAGGATGGCCGGATGCGCGGTTCGCGGCGCTGCCCCCCTGCGGGACGATCCCGCAGGACACGACAAGCCAAGGGATGACCAAAAGGGTCCACGCCCTCCGGTCCCATCTCGCTCCGAGGAAGCGTTCACTCACTGTGCGACGCCAGCAGGTGGGTCCTTTCACGACAATTCCTTCTGAAGGCTGATACACAAAGCCGTCAGGGGCTTAATGGGCATGTGAGCCGAATTATACCCAGGCCTACCGAGGGGCGTCAAACGACTTCGCGGTTTTCGAGACTTTCGAATCTCGCGAACTTGTCGTGGAAGAAGAGCTGTTTTTCGCCGGTCGGGCCGTTTCGGTGCTTTCTGACCAGGATGTCGGCGATCCCCTTCTTATCCGAGTTTTGGTCGTATTGATCCTCGCGGTAGATGAAGATCACTACATCCGCATCCTGCTCGATCGCTCCGCTTTCCCGAAGGTCGGCCAGCATCGGGATCGGCGGTTTGCGGCTCTCCACCGCCCGACTCAACTGAGAAAGCGCGACGACAGGAACATCCAGCTCTTTGGCGAGTGCCTTGAGAGATCGGGAGATATCGGAAATCTCTTGCTGGCGAGACTCGGCATCGCTGCGACCCTGCATGAGTTGCAGATAGTCCACGATGAGCAAATCGAGCCCGCTGTCTGCTTTCAGTCTCCTGGCCTTTCCCCGCATTTGCTGGACGGTCAGGGCTCCTGAATCGTCGATGAAAATGGGAGCCTGTTCGAGTCTCCCGGCCGCCTCCGCCAGCCTCCACCAGTCCTCCTTCTGCAACTTTCCGGTCCGCAGCGCGTGGGAATCTACGTGCGCCTCAGAACTCAGCATCCGCAACACCAACTGCGCTTTAGACATTTCCAAACTGAAGATGCCGACCACCTTACCGTGGTGAATCGCGGCGTGCTGAGCGATGCCGAGCGCGAGGCTGGTCTTCCCCATGCTGGGACGTCCGGCAATCACCACGAGATCCGATGCTTGCAAGCCAGCGGTCAGGTCATCGAGGTCATAGAAACCAGTTGGAATCCCCGTGACCCGTTCCTTTCTTTTGGAGAGACGATCAACAAGGTCAAGGCTCTCTTTGATGATATAGTTGAGCGGAGTAAACGAGCGCCCGAGTTTGCCTTGGGCGAGGCTGAACACAGACCGTTCCGCAAAATCCAATAGATCGTCCACCGGCGCGGCACCGTCGTATCCGCGAGTGATTACTTCGGTCGAGGTGCCGATCAGGCCTCGGAGCAGCGCTTTGTCGCGCACAATTTTGCAATGGTACTTAATGTTGGCCGCGGTCGGCACCGCCTGGACCAGTTCCGCTAGATAAGCCGCTCCTCCGACGGATTCCAGCTCACCTTTTGCCTTCAAGCGTTCCGTCAGGGTGATCTGGTCAATCACCTCTCCATGCTCCGAGAGGTCCAACATGCCAAGATAGATTTTCCGATGGGCAGTTCGATAGAAGTCCTCATCCGTGAGCACTTCCATGGCCCGCGCCATAGAGGCGTTTTCGAGCAGGATGGCTCCTAAGACCGATTGCTCCGCCTCCAGATTCTGGGGTGGGAGCCTAGGTTCTGACAGATCCCGGGGAGGCATCAATCTTGATCGCCGGCGACATGGTCCCATCAGGAACCACCGCCAGCAAATTGGGAAGATCTTTAACCTTGATTCTCTTACCTACCATCGTATCGGAGCCGGCCTGGCGCAGAGCCGCTGAGGACGAGGCCACGATCAGGGCCTCATCGGGAGCGACCCTCGTTCCGGCCAGCATCGCCACCACCGAGGCTCCCTGCGCGTCCCCTTCTTCCACCAAGGACCGGATCCCGGCCGAATTAGGTACACGCAACGTCCGTTGGACCACACGAAATCCTGCATTGCGTAGCATCTGCGACACCTGGAACAGGCGGTCGCTGCGAGCCACCGGCGCTGCGATCAGAAAGTCCACCCTCGCACGCGGGAGCCCCCCCTCAAGACATTCCATGGCTCGGAACAGCCGATCCACATCGAACGCAAAGCCAGTGGAGGGAAGATCTCGGCCAAACCGACCGATCAAATGGTTGTACCGGCCGCCGCCGCCCAGTTCGCAGCCGACGCCGGTGGCGAACACATCGAAGACCACGCCGTCGTAATAGTCGAACCCCCGGAACTCTCCCAGATCCAGCAAGAGATGGTCTCTCATGCCGGCCGACACTAACAGCCGGTAGACTTGGGTCAGCCGATCAAGCGTCGCGCGCAATTGCTGGTCACGACCGGCAATCACCCGCCCTCGTTCGAGCACTTCGTCCCGGCCATAGAGACCAGGCGCCTCCAGAATGGCCCGCGCCTCCCTGCCCGGCACTCGCTCCGCGGATAGAATTTCTTCGAGCCGCGGTAGATCCTTCCGCGCCGCGGCCTGCTCGGCCCGTTTCTGCCCGTCCAGGGACATGCCTGATTTCGCCAGCAGCGCCTTGAAGAACCTCACGTGCCCCAGGGATATCTTGAACGCCGGGAGACCGAGTTGCTTCAAGCACTCCACCATCAAGGCGACAATCTCACTGTCCGAGGCCACATCGTCGAGGCCGATCAGCTCGGCGCCGACCTGGAAAATTTCTCGATCGCGCCCCGCATGCTCCGGCTCGTAGCGAAACACGGTGGTGCGATAACAGAGCCGAAGAGGGACGTTCCGCCCCACCATGCCCATGGCAACAATCCTCGCGATCTGCGCGGTGACGTCAGGCCTGAGCAGGAGGATCCGGCCAGTGGTTCGGTCAGCAAATTTGTAACACTTTTCGATTACATCCGGCTCCAACCCCGCCGATAGGACATCAAGGTACTCGAAGGTCGGCGGGATAATTTCCTGGTAGCCCCAGCGACCCAGCGAAGTCATCAGGGTTTTCTCAAGATGGCGGACGCGCTGCGCGGTGTGCGGCAGAATCGTGGCCATCCCCACCGGCACCTGTGAACGCTCGTGCCGCTGCATCGACGATGTCTGACCGGCAAATGGCTTGGACGTGGGGCGGGACATACAGTGCGGAGGTGGCTCAGAGTCCTTTTGAGAGGTCGGCCAACTTGACAGAGAGAATGTTCTTCCCCTTCTTGATGGTCTCGAGCATGCCGGTCGGCAG
>Ga0209376_1003598_pt1 | contig 13935 bp, 7 predicted proteins | sample GraSoiAngelo_134_FD_185891 | JGI IMG/M metagenome (GOLD analysis project Ga0209376, IMG submission 185891) | Grasslands soil microbial communities from the Angelo Coastal Reserve, California, USA - 14_0929_05_30cm (SPAdes) (version 2) | ecosystem: Environmental > Terrestrial > Soil > Grasslands ... | reverse complement strand
AGCAGGTAGCGGAAGCTGCGGCGGTCGCCGACCAGCGAGCTCGTGGCCCCGGCGACGATCCCCGCGAGCACGACCAGGGTCAGGGCGGCTTCGTCGAGGCCCAGCGCCGGGATCGCGGCGGCGGCGCCGAACCCCCACGCCAGCCCGACGCCGGCCACCGTGAGGCGGACGCCCCGGAGGGCCTGTTCGGGGGACGGCGCCCGCTGAGCCAGTTGCAACCGCCACCACGTCCGCAGCCCGGCGGCCGCGGTGACCGCCCCGACCCATCCGATCGTAAGCGCCAGCGGAAGGGAGTTCCACACCAGCGCGGCCACGACCAGCACCAGCACGACGTGCAACGCCTCGGCGAGCGGCCCGCCCTTGAGCAGCTGACTGAGCGCGGCGCGCTGCACTTCGGCCTCCACACGCGGCTCGTGCTCGGTGCCGCGCGCCACCGGATCCACGGTCATGGGTCTATATGGGCTCGTCCCGGGTGCGGGTGCAACATTGCAGGGCTCGGGATCCGGAGATAGGGTGTTTTTGCGGCACGGAGGGGTGACTTTGCGGCAGAAAAGACTGCGGCCTGGGGCCGTCCGCAAATGAGGTGGGCGTGCGGTCCCACCATCGTGACCTTCTGCGGACACCCCAGGCCGACTGGCCATACGGTGGGGCATGACCCTATGGTCCGGCAATCGGGGAAAACCCCGAACTTTGGCGGTGAACCTCCGGTGACTCGGCTTAGGACTCGGGGCTGACCACTCCGGCGCGGATCGCCCAGCGCACCAGACCCGCCACGTCGTGGATGTCGAGCCGGTGCATGATCTCGCTGCGGTGCGTCTCGACGGTCTTCACGGTGAGCTGGAGCCGCTGGGCGATCTCCTTGCTGGAGAGGCCCTCGGCCACGAGCTGCAGGATCTCCCGCTGGCGCGGGGTGAGGAGGTCGAGCACGCCCGGCTCGCCCACCCGTCGCAAGTACTCGTCCACGACGTGCTTCGAGACCGTGGGCGTCAGGTACGTTTCGCCCCGCGCCACCGCCTTGAGGGCGAGCTCGAACTCGGGGACGTCGGCCCCCTTGAGGAGATAGCCCGAGGCGCCGGCGCGTAGGGCCTGCGCCACGTACTCCTCGGTGGCGTGCATCGAGAGGATCAAGACGCGCGTGCGCGGGGACTCTTTGGTGATGCGGGCGGTCGCCTCGAGGCCGTTGAGACCCGGCATGGCGATGTCCATGACGACGACATCGGGGCCGTGGAGGCGTGCCAGCTCGAGGGCTTCGCGCCCGTCCGCCGCCTCCGCGATCACGTCGATCCAGCCGACCTGGCGCAGCACCGCGCGGATGCCCTTACGAACCAGGGTGTGGTCCTCGGCGAGCAGGACACGCAGGGGAGTGGCGGTCATGGCTCGGTCAGGGGAAACCGGGCCCACACCGTCGTCCCGGTCCCGGGTTGGGAGTCGATCCTGAAGTCGCCGCCCAGCAGCCGCACCCGCTCCTCCATGCCGTCGAGCCCGATGGAGCCCTCCGCCGTCGTGCCGCCGCGCACCGCCGCGACGTCGAAGCCAGTGCCGTCGTCGCGCACCGTCAGATCCAACGTCCCGTCCTCCGCCCGGGCATCGACTTCGACGCGCTTGGCGCCGGCGTGGCGGGCCACGTTGGTGATGGCTTCCTGCGCCACGCGAAAGCACGCGGTCTCGAGATCGGAGGCCAGCCGTTCCGTGGGGAGCTGCGTCCGCACGCGGACGGCAAGGCCCGCGCGCCGCCCCTGGCGGTCAGCGTACCAGCGCAGGGCGGCCGCAAGCCCGAGGTCGTCCAGCACGGAGGGCCGCAGCTCGAGCGACATGGAGCGCACCGCCTCCATCAGCTGCTCCACGATCGCGACGCTCTCGTCGAGCGGAAAGGCCTTGGCGCCACGCCCCCCCCGGGCGCCGCTGCGGAGCGACTCCAGGTTCAGCTTCACGGCGGTCAGCGCCTGGCCGATCTGATCGTGCAGCTCCCGGGCGATCAGCCGGCGCTCGTTCTCCTGCACCTTGAGCAGGCGCTGCGACAACGCTTCGAGCCGTTCCCGGCTGCGCCGTACCTCCGCCTCGCGCTCCCGGACGACCTGCTCGGCCTGGCGACGCTCGGTGATGTCCCGCACGATGATCTGTCCGCCCTGCCGGCCCGCGAGCGTGATCGGGATGCCTACGACCTCGACGTCGAGCACGGTGCCGTCGACCGCGATGAATTGCTGCTCCAGCAGCGGGGCGGGCTCACCCGTCGCGAACTCGCGCTCGATGCGCTCGCGCACGATGGCGCGGTAGTCGGGGTGGACGATGTCGAGCGTGGCGCGGCCCACGAGCTGCTCGACGCGCGCGGCGTGCAGCAGCTTGAGCGCCGCCCGGTTGGCGATGATCCAGCGTCCGTCCTGATGGACGAGGATCGCTTCGGGCGCGTTCTCGAGCAGGGTGCGGTAGCGCTGCTCGCTCTCGCGCGCGGCCTGCTCCGCCTGGCGCCGCTCGGTGGTCATGGCCGCGAGCACCAGCCCGGTGACCGACAGGAGCGCGAGGTACATCTGCAAGAGCAGCAGGTCGTGCGTCGGCGTCGAGCCCACGAAGGAGCCCTGTCCGTGGACGGTGAACCAGATGGTCAGCGCGGCGACGATGCCGGACGCGGTCGCCGAGCCGAGGACGCCGAACCGCAGCGCGGCCCAGATGATGAGCGGGAAGATGGCGTATTCATCCCCCGTCGGCGGCCGCAGCAATACGGCGGTGAGGCCAAGCAGGCTCACGAGCAGCACGCCTGCCTCGGCCGCCCGCGCGGGGGGCCACCGGGTCCGCCGCGCGTGCGCCCAGGCGAGCAGCAGGGGAGCGATCAGCAGGTCGCCCATCGCGTCGCCCGACCACCACACGAACAAGAGATGCCCCGCGGCCGCACGCTCGATCATGCCGCTCGCCCACAGGCTCAGCACGCCGATCGTCGCGCTCACGAGGGGGCTGACGAGCGCCGCGAGGGTGACGAGCGCGAAGACATCGCGCAGCCCCGCGAGGGAGGGTCGGAAGTCCGCGACCCGCCGGAGCAGTAGGACGGCGGTGACCGCCTCGAGGGTGTTCCCTGCCGCGATGCCCGCGGCGCCGGCGGCCGGGACGCCACTCGTCCAATTGAGCAGGAAGGCGCCGAGCGCGATGCCGGGCCAGAAGCGGACGCCGAACAGGAGGAGCGTGGCGAGCGCAACGCCGGTGGGGGGCCAGGCGGACGAGACGACCTTCTGGGCGACGGCCGCCAGCAGCCCCAGCTTGGCGGCACCGAAGTAGACCGCCGCTACGGCGCCGATCTTGGCGGGATACCACGGCCGAGGCGACATCACCTTGCTCCCGGACGCAAGGTTACGGAGGGGCTTCCACATCCGCTAGTACGGGTTAACCCTGATCCAGCACCTCGCGCACCTTGCGCGCCAGGTCCTCCGGCATGAACGGCTTTTGCAGGAACGCCGTCCCCGGCTCGAGCGCGCCGCGGTGGACGATCGCGTCGCCCGGGTAGCCCGACATGTAGAGCACGCGGAGACCGGGCCGGCGCTGTACCAGCCGCTCGGCGAGCTCGCGCCCGTTCATGCCGGGCATGATGACGTCGGTGAGCACGAGATGAATCGGCCCGCCGTAGCGCTCCAGCAGGCGCACCGCATCGGGCCCGTCCGCGGCGGCGAGGACGGTGTAGCCCGACGCCTCGAGCGCGCGGCGGCTGAGCGAGCGCACCGCCTCCTCGTCCTCCACGACGAGGATCGTCTCGGAGCCGCGGGCGGTCGCCTTACCCGGGGGAGCGGGGGGGGCAGGGGGTGCGGCACCGGGCGCCGCCGCGCGCGGCAGGTAGATCTTGAACGTCGTACCATGGCCCGGCTCGCTGTACGCCGTGATGTAGCCTTCGCTCTGCTTCACGATGCCGTACACCGTCGCGAGCCCGAGCCCCGTTCCCTTGCCGACCTCCTTGGTCGTGAAGAACGGCTCGAACAGATGCGCGGCGGTCTCGGCGTCCATGCCCGAGCCGGTGTCGCTCACCGCCAGCAGCGCGTACGCCCCGGCCCGCGCTCCCTCGTGGGCCTCCACGTAGCCGGGGCCGAGCTCCACGTTGGCCGTCTCGATGGTGAGCTTCCCGCCCTGCGGCATCGCGTCGCGCGCGTTGAGCACGAGATTGACGAGCACCTGCTCGATCTGGCCGCGATCGGCGCGCACGGTATCGAGGTCGGGCGCCGGTCGCGTCACGAGGTCCACGTCCTCGCCGATCAGCCGCCGCAGCATGCGGTCCATGTCGGCCACCACGCGGTTCAAGTCGAGGACTTCGGGATTCAGCACCTGCCGCCGGCTGTACGCGAGGAGCTGCCGGGTGAGCGCGGCGGCCCGTTCCCCCGCCTTCTTGATCTCCGCCGCGTCCTGGCGCAGTGGGCTCGCCGGCTCGAGCTCGCGGAGCAGCAGCTCGACCGAGCCGAGGATGGCCGTGAGCAGGTTGTTGAAGTCGTGCGCCACGCCGCCCGCCAGCCGGCCTACGGCCTCCATCTTCTGCGCCTGGCGCAGCTGGTCCTCGAGACGCTTCAAGTCCGTGATGTCGCGCTGCGTGCCCCAGGCGCGTTTCAGCAACCCATCCTCGACGATGCCGACCAGGTTGTTCAGGAATACTTTGGGTTGCCCGACCCGGTCGCGCTCGTGGGACTCGACGTCGGCGAGCCGGTACCCGGAGCGCAGGAACGCCCGGAGCATTTCCACGTTGTTCGGATCGGATCGGACCAGCAGGTCGCCGAGCCGGGTGCCGCTGAGCTCCTGGGCCGACGCGTAGCCGTACATCTGGGCCATCGCGTCGTTACACTCGGCGAGGTAGCTGTGCCGGTAGAAGTGCTCGATCTGCTCCGCTTCGGGCTGGTTGACCGGGAGCGGCTCGTCGAACTCGAAGCGCCAGATGCCTTCGGTGGATTGCGTGATGAAGGCCCGATAGCGCTCTTCGGCCTGGTGCAGCGCCGTGTCGGCCCGCTTGCGCTCGATCGCCATCGCGACCTGAGTGGAGACGAACGTGAGGATGTCCTTCTCTTCCTCGCCGTAGCGGATGCCCTCCGAGTAGGTCTGCACCGCCACGACGCCGATGGTGCGATCCCGGATCTGGAGGGGCACGCCGACCCAGTCGAGCGAAGGGGCGCCGATCAGTTCCGCCTCGCCGCGCCGCACGAGGTCCTCGTACACGTCCGGCGTGGCGAGCAGCGGCCGCCCGGTGCGCATCACGTACTCGGTCAGGCCGCGTCCCAGCGGCCGCTCGGGTGCCTCCCGGTCGTACTGATCCACGAAGTACGGGAAGGTCAGCCAGTTGCGCTCGGGGTCGACCAGCGCGACGTAGAAGTTCTGGGCCGGCATCAGCTCATTCACGATCTCGTGCAGCGCGCGCAGCAAGGCCTGGAGGTCCGCGGCGGTGAGCGCCGCCTGGGAGATGCGGTACGTCGCCTGCTGGATCCGCTCGGCGCGCTTGCGTGGCGTCAGGTCGTGGTAGTTGACCACGATCGCGCCGACCGCGGACTCGTCCAGGCGGTTGACCGCGACGGTCTCGAGGTGGCGATACGTGCCGTCCTTGTGCCGGACACGGAGCTCCGCGCGCAGCGGCACACCCGGCTGCGCCAGCAGCTCTTCGAAGAGATGCCGCGCGCGCTCGACGTCGTCGGGATGCAGCAGGTCGAAGCCACCCCGGCCCACGAACTCCTCCGCCGCATAGCCGAGCAGCCGTGTGGCGGTGCGGCTCGTGTAGGTCGTCACCCCTTGCGCGTCTACCAGGGCGATGGCGTCGGAGCTGTACTCGACCAGCGCGCGGAACCGCTCCTCGCTCTCGCGCAGCGCGGCGTCGGCCGGGGGGGCCGGGGGGGCCGGGGGGGCCAGGGGGGCTGCCCGCTGCTTCGTCGGGCGCTTGGGGCGCTTGGAGCGGGGCCTCATCGAACGTCAAGTTGGGGATTCGGGGGGGATTGGCAAGACGACGCCGGCCTGCCGCGGTCAGCTGCGCGTGGGACGATCCAGCACCTCGCGCACCTTGCGTGCTAGGCTGTCGGCGGTGAACGGCTTCTGGAGGTACGAGATTCCGGCCTCGAGCACACCATGTCGCACGACTGCGTCGTCGGTGTACCCCGACGCATAGAGCACCTTGGCGTCCGGTCGCAGTCTCGCCAGCTGGTCCGCCAGCTGCCGCCCGCTCAGCACCGGCATCACCACATCTGTGAGGAGCAGGTGGATGGGGCCGGGATGGCCCGCAGCGGTTTGCAGGGCCGCCGCACCGTGCGCCGCCTCAAGGACCGTATAGCCTTGCCGTTCCAGCACCTGGCGGGTGACCGCGCGAACCGCCGCCGCATCCTCCACGAGGAGGATGGTTTCCGTCCCACGGGGGAGGTCGCCGGGCGCCGCGCCGACCGCACGGCCCTCGAGCGGTGCCTCCACCTGCGGCAGGTAGATCTTGAACGTCGTGCCGTGTCCCGGCTCCGAGTACACCCAGATGAAGCCGCCCGATTGCTGCACGATCCCGTACACGGTGGCGAGCCCGAGCCCGGTGCCCTTGCCCGGCTCTTTGGTCGTGAAGAACGGCTCGAAGATCCTGGCCTTGGTCGCCTCATCCATGCCGATGCCGGTGTCGCTCACGGCGAGCATCACGAAGCGCCGGAGCAGCGCGGCTTCGCGCTCGCGTGCGTAGTCCGGGTCGTGCTCGACGTTGGCGGTCTCGATCGTGAGCTTACCGCCCGTAGGCATGGCGTCGCGCGCGTTCACCGCGAGGTTCATGAGCACCTGCTCGAGCTGCCCGACGTCGGCCTTCACGGAACCCACGTTGAGGTCGAGTGCCGTTACGAGGTCCACGTCCTCCCCGATGACGCGGCGCAGCATTTTCTCGACGCCCTGGACCACGACGCTCAAGCTCACGACTCGCGGCGCGAGCACCTGCTGGCGGCTGAAGGCGAGGAGCTGGCGGGTGAGCGCGGCGGCGCCTTCCGCCGCCTTGCGTACCTGCTCGACATCTTCCCGCTTGGGATCCTCGCCGCCAAGGTCTTGCAACAGCAAGTCGCTATAGCTCGTGATCACCGTGAGCAGGTTGTTGAAGTCGTGGGCGATCCCGCCCGCCAGCCGCCCCACCGCTTCCATCTTTTGCGACTGCACGAGCTGCTGCTGGAGGCGGCGTTGCTCGGTGACGTCCCGGACGAAGGTCTCGTAATACTCGACCTCGCCGGCGCCCTTCCGGACCGCCCGGACGCTGAGCTGCACCGAGAGGAGGCGACCGTCTTTGCGTTTCCAGGTCGCCTCCACTTCGTCATACTCGCGATCGGTGTAGGTATCCCGGTCCAGGAGCCGCTGACGCTCGGCAGGATCGGCGTACACGTCGCGCGCCATGTCGAGCCGAAGCACGTCCGCGGCGGAGTCGTAGCCGAGGATGCGGACGAGAGCGGCATTCACGGACAGGAACCTGCCCGCCGGGCTCGACCGGTAGATGCCGACCGGAGCACGCTCGACGAGGTGGGCGTAGCTGGCTTCCGATGCACGCAGCGCCGCGCGCCCTCTCGCCTCCCGCAGCTCGCGCTCGATCGCGGGGAGGAGGCGCTTGAGCTGACCCTTCGTCACCCAATCGTTCGCGCCCGCCTTCATGGCGGCGACGGCCATCTCCTCGCTGATCGTGCCGGATACGCAAATGAACGGGACGTCGAGGCCACGCTCGCGCACCAGAGATAGGGCCGTGAGGCCGCTGAAATGCGGCATGCTGTGGTCGCCGATTACGAGATCCCAGCCCTGACGGTCGAGCGCGGCTGCCATGGCGGCCGCGCTCGCCACCCGCTCGTAGCTGAGCTCGTAGCCGCCACGCCTCAGCTCGCGTACGAGCAGCAGCGCGTCGTCCTCGGAGTCTTCGGCGATCAGCACGCGCAGCGGGACGCTCACGCAGATGCTCCGTTCACTCGGCCTTCGTGTGTTCCACGTTGCACGACGTTCCCACAAGTTGTCGGTCTGGCTTAAGTCCGACGTGACCACTGTCACGTCCGGGCGCGGGGGCTCGGGGTTTACCCCTAGGAAGTAAGCCGCAAAACATGCCGGGCCGATCGGAGACAACTGGGGCGTTCTTGCGACTCGGATGGACGGAAGTGCAGCACAAAGGGGGGAAGCTCCCGAGGCAGGACTCGAACCTGCGACCCGTAGCCTGAGCGAGCCGGGCGCGCCTGCCTCAGACCGTACAGGTGACGCTCCAACAGGACCGGACGTTCCGCCAGTCGAACGGCCGACCAGCGAAAAGTCGCCCCCGAAACCGTCACCGAAACCGTCACCTCGCAGGAGGGGGCGGTGAGTGCGGTGGGGGATGGGTAGTGCGCCCGCAGCTGGTCCGCGACGGGTGTAGGGGTTCAAACCGCAGCACCGCCGGCGCCGAGTTTCGTTAGACCCTACTCGGCCAATACCTGGTGCACCGTGGCGACCGCGATCGAGCCCTCGCCCACGGCGGAAGCGACCCGCTTCGTGCTGCCGCTGCGGACATCCCCGACCGCGAGCACGCCGGGAATGCTGGTTTCGAGTAGGTAGGGCTGTCGGCGCAGGGGCCACTTGGCGGCGACCAGCTCATCCACGGTCAACGCGGCGCCCGTCTTGACGAACCCCTTCGCATCCAGGGTCAGACACCGCGCCAGCCACTTCGTGCTGGGCTCGGCGCCCGTCATGGTGAACACGTGTCGAAGGTTCTGCGTCTCAACAAGTCCACCCGAGCCTGTTCGCCAGGACACGCGCTCGAGATGCCCGTTGCCTTCAAGGCCAACAAGCTCCGTGCGGGTATGCTGCTCGATGCGGGGATGCGCATCGATGCGGCTGATCAAGTACCGGGACATCGTGTCCGAGAGGGCATCCGCGCGAATGACCATGTGCACGAGTTTCGCGGTTTCCGCGAGGAACACCGCGGCCTGGCCGGCGGAGTTGGCGCCGCCGACGACGGCCACCTCCTCGTCGGCGCACATGCGCCGCTCCATCTGCGTCGCGGCGTAGTACACACCTGCGTTTTCGAACCGGTGCAGGTTGTCCATCGCCAGCTTCCGATATTCGACACCGGTGGCGATGATGACGGCGCGTGCGAGCAGCGCGTCACCGTCCCCGCCATCGAGCAGCACGCGGAAGGGCTTCCGGTCGCAACCGAGTCGCATCGCGCGCTTCGCGATCAACACGCGGGCGCCGAATTTCTGCGCCTGATCGTAGGCACGCGATGCCAGCTCCTGACCCGAGATACCGAGCGGGAAGCCGAGGTAGTTCTCGATCCTGGAGCTGGTGCCGGCTTGCCCGCCCGGCGCGTTCGCTTCGATGATAACGGCGTTCAGTCCTTCCGACGCCGCGTACACCGCCGCCCCCAGCCCCGCGGGGCCGGCGCCGATAATCACGACGTCCCAGATTTGGGTGCGATCGAGGGTGGGGTTCAGCCCCAGGCAATCGGCGAGCTGCTGAATCGTCGGATTCTTGAGCACCGTCTTGCCGCGGCAGATCACCACCGGGACATCGTCCGCCGTCAGGTGGAATCGGTCCAGCAGCTCCTGGCTCTCCGCGTCGGTATCCAGGTCGCGCTGGGTGTAAGGATGTCCATTGCGGGTGAGGAACTCGCGGATGTGCAGCGTCCCCGAGCAATGCTCCGATCCCAGCACGACCACGTCGCCGTAGCCGCGGTCGATCAATTGCAGGCGGCGCAAGATGAACGCGCGCAGAAATACGTCACTCAGCTCGGTATCGGTCTGGATCAGCTTGAGCAGCTCGTCGCGCTCGACTTCGATCACGTCACTGGGCACGGTAGCCGAAATCCGGCCGAGAAAGCGGCCGCCCGTCAGGATCGAGCGCTCGCCGGTGAACATGCCCTGCGTGAACCTCGGCATGGACGAGGTTGAGGTCTGGAGCGGAGTGACGGCGTCGAGCTGCCCCGAGAGGACCACGAAGATCTTCGTCACCGGCTGGCCCGGCTCGCCGACGACCTCGCCTTGCGCAAGCCAGCGGCGATGTCCGTGAGGCTCGATGCGGGCGAGCTGTTCCGGCGTCAGCTGCGGAAACGCCTCGTTGGTCCGAGCTTCGCTCGGGACCTCGGAAGCGGCGGGAACTATCGTGGTGGCCATGGGACTCCTTGTCGTTTGAATGTAGCGCCCCTGTGAAGGGGCACCACAACTTCAATTCACGCCCATGCAACGGCAGCTGCCGGCGGCGCTCTCGGCGCTGATCGAAACCCTGCGCTATGGCCGGTGACCGTACCCCCACGTATATCTAGGACGCGAGTCCAGCCAGTTGGAACCGAGAAGAGAGAGATGAGTACTTTGACGGCCACCGCATCGTTGTCCGAGCAGGAAGCGCGCGGGATTGTGGATGCCATCCCGCAGACGATCGTCGTCCTCTCGCCGGACGGAGCGGCGCTGTACGCCAACCGGTCCGTGCTCGCATACACCGGCCTCACGATCGATGAGGTGATGGCCGCCGATTTCCGGACCCGCGTCTTTCATCCGGAAGACGTCGCTCGTCTCCTAGACCAGCGCCGGGACGGCCTCGCGCGCGGCGTGCCGTTCGAGCTGGAGCAGCGCGCCCGCCGTCATGACGGTCAGTATCGCTGGTTCCTGGTGCAGTACAATCCCGTGCGAGATGAACACGGGCGCACCGTGCGCTGGTACGCCACGGGCACGGACATCGACGATCGCAAGCGCGCCGAAGAGCGGACCCAAAACGAGAATCTCGCGCTGCGCGAAGACATCGACCGCGTCTCGATGTTCGAGGAGATCATCGGCTCATCCCCCGTCCTGCAGCGCGTGCTGGCGCAGGTGGCGAAGGTGGCCACGACCGATTCCACAGTGCTCATCCTCGGTGAGACTGGGACCGGCAAGGAGCTGGTCGCCCGCGCCATTCACAGGCGGTCCCGACGCTCGAGCCGCGCGTTCATCCGGGTGAACTGCCCGGCCATTCCGGCGTCGCTCATCGCCTCCGAGCTGTTCGGCCACGAAAAGGGAGCGTTCACCGGCGCGCTCCAGCGGCGACTCGGGCGGTTCGAGGCCGCGGACGGCGGCACGATCTTCCTGGACGAAATCGGGGAGCTCCCCCCTGAGACCCAGATCGCACTGCTGCGCGTGCTTCAGGAACGGGAGATCGAACGGCTGGGGAGCAGTCATCCGATTACCGTCGATGTGCGTGTCGTCGCCGCCACCAACCGCGATCTCGAGGCCGCTGTCGAGCGTGGTGGGTTTCGTCAGGACCTCTTCTATCGGTTGAACGTCTTTCCCATCCGGATCCCGCCCCTGCGCGAGCGCCTGGACGACATTCCGGTCCTGGCGGAATACCTGATCGAGCGTTACGCCAAGCAGGCTGGGAAGAGCATCCGCACCATCAGAAAGCAGACGTTGGAGCTGTTGCAAGCGTACGACTGGCCAGGGAACGTGCGCGAGCTGCAGAACGTGATCGAGCGCGCCGTGATCCTGTGCGAGGGCGAGACCTTTGCCATCGATGAGTCGTGGCTCAAGGGAAAGCCGAGCCACGCGCCGATCGGCACCGGGCGCCAGATTACCACGCTCGCTGAAAGCGAGAGAGCCTTGATCATTGCCGCGCTCGCGGAGTCCCGCGGACGGATCTCGGGCCCCTCGGGGGCGGCGGCAAAGCTCGGCATTCCCCGCCAAACGCTCGAGTCCAAGATCAAAGCTCTCCACATCGACACGCTCGCGCTTCGAGCGAGCCAACCATTCGGCGATTTCAAAGTAGTGAGCGAATGAAACAGGCTTGGATGGGCGGCGTCGCACTCGCGACCGCCATGCTCTGCGTCGCGGCGGTGCGATCGCAACCGAGCTGTCGCACGACGTTTTGAAGGTCAATCCTTTTGTCCCGATCGTACTACTCTGGATCGGCGCTTTCATTCGGGATCGCTCGATTTTCTTCTGATACGCAATTGAGCGCCGATCTGCGCAGTAATTCGGCACGGACATTGGGAGTACGGTTGCGCCCTGTACCGTCGCGTCCGCGATCTCCTGCGGCGAGAGGGGGTGCCCTCGTAGGCGAACATGGAGAAACAACTGCCCTTGGCAATCACGGGATCCACGGCAGGAAAGCTATCGAGGGGAAGCTCCCGAGGCAGGACTCGAACCTGCGACCCGCCGGTTAACAGCCGGCTGCTCTACCAGCTGAGCTACTCGGGAATGCGTGCGGCTGAAATATCGCGCGCCGGGACCCGCACTTCAACCAGCACCATGCCCGCGAGGATCAGCCCGCCCCCGGCCCACTGCATGAGGGCGAGGGTCTCGCCCAGCACGAGCCAGGACGTCACGGCGGCGAACAACGGCTCGCAGCAGAAGATCAAGGCCGCGCGCGCCGTGGACATGTGACGCTGAGCCTCGGCCTGGAGCACGAAGGAGACGGTGCTCGCGAACACGACGGTCCACGCGAGCGCAGCGACGAAGGCGGGCGTCCAAACAATTCGTGGACGCTCGAACAACACGGCGGCGACCGCCGCGAGCACAGCGGTACTCGCGATCTGCATCCACACGAGACGCCGGGCATCGCTGTGGCGGGAGAGCTCGGTGACGGCCACGATCTGCCCGCCGAAGCAGAGCGCGCAGATCAGGGTGAGGAGGTCGCCGCGGTTCAGCCCTCCGGCGTCCGGGGCGGTGAGGAAGTACATCCCAAGCCCGGCCACCGCGAGCGCCGCGGCGGTGAACCACCCCGGCCGCTGGCCCAGCACGACGAAGCCGATCACCGGGGCGAGCACGGACGAGATGGCCACGATGAACGCCGAGCGGGAAGGCGTGGTGATCACGAGCCCCAGGGTCACGCTGATGAAGCCGACCGCCACGAGCGCGCCGAGCAGCAGGCCGCCGGCGAGCTCCCGGCCGCGGGGCGGCGGGGTGAAACGGGTCCCCGGTGCGAGCAGCAGCGCCGCGAGCCCGAAGCGAATGGCGAGGAACGCGAACGGCGTCGCGGAGGCGAGCGCGCTCTTCACCGCCACGAAGCTCGTGCCCCACATCGCCGTCGCAACGAGCAGCGCCAGGTCCGCCTGCCGCCGCGTCACGCGAGGTCCTGCAGGTACCGGCCCGTGGGCGATTCCGCCACCTTGGCCACCGCCTCCGGTGTCCCCTCGGCTACGACGCGTCCCCCCGCCTCGCCGGCGCCCGGCCCCAGCTCGACGATCCAGTCGGCGCGCTTGATGACGTCGAGGTGATGCTCGATCACGAGCACGCTGTGCCCGGCGTCCACCAGCCGATCGAGCACGCGGCACAGGGTACGCACGTCGTCCAGGTGGAGGCCGGTCGTGGGCTCGTCGAGGATGTAGAGCTTGCGGCCCCTCCGGACCTTCGTGAGCGCCAGCTCACGCGCGATCTTGAGGCGCTGGGCCTCACCGCCCGACAGCGTGGTGGCGGGCTGGCCCAGCCGGAGGTAGCCGAGCCCCACCTGCTGCAGGTGCCACAGCGTGCGGGCGAGGCGCGGCCGGCGGTGGAGCCGCTCGAGCGCCTGGTCCACCGTCCACTCGAGCACGTCGTGGATCGAGCTGCCGTGCAGCTTCACCTCCAGCACGTCCTTCTTGAAGCGTTTTCCCTCGCACACCTCGCATGGCACGAACACGTTGGCGAGGAACACCATCTCGATCAACACGTGCCCCGCGCCCTCGCACGCCTCGCACCGGCCCCCCCCCGCGACGTTGAACGAGAAGGTGCTCGGCGTGTAGCCACGCGCGCGCGCCAGCGGCTCGGCGGCGAACAGCGCGCGCAGCTCGTCGAACGCCTTGATGTAGGTGACCGGGTTGGATCGCGGCGTGCGGCCGATCGGCGCCTGGTCCACGAGCACCACGTCCCTGATCCCTTCCCACCCGTCGAGCGCGCGCACCTCGCCCACCGACTCGCCCAGATGCTGCTTGGCGCTGTGGCCGCCGCTGAGCCGGGCCTCGAGCTGGTGGAACAAGATGTCGTGCACCAGCGTCGACTTCCCCGAGCCCGACACGCCGGTGACCGCGGTCAGCGTCCC
>Ga0209376_1003597_pt1 | contig 13935 bp, 15 predicted proteins | sample GraSoiAngelo_134_FD_185891 | JGI IMG/M metagenome (GOLD analysis project Ga0209376, IMG submission 185891) | Grasslands soil microbial communities from the Angelo Coastal Reserve, California, USA - 14_0929_05_30cm (SPAdes) (version 2) | ecosystem: Environmental > Terrestrial > Soil > Grasslands ... | reverse complement strand
CGGCGCAGCAGCGCACGCATGCTTTGATAAACCGAGCGCTGGGCCATGGCATTGAACGGCTCGGGCGCAAAAATCGGATCGTCCCGGACCGAGGCGAGCGCGAGATGCAATTCGCCGGTGCGTTGCGCCAGCAGTTTCGCTTTCTCGGGATAAATGCCGCCAACCAGTTCTTCGACCAGCGCACCGGCTGGCGCTGTTTCATTTTGCAGATCGGCTTTGCGGCAAAGGACGCGTTCGTAAAAACGGCCGACGTGATCGAGCGTCATCGTCCAGGCGTCGGCTTCGCTCGGAATCGCGTCCTGCAATAAACAAACGACGGTGGGTTGCGATTTGGCGCGGCGATATTCGATCGCGCCGCCAAACGCCGGGACGTTTTCGAATCGCGCCCGCTCGGTCAGGAACCGCGTGACCTCCACATCGGGATTCACGCCGTCCTCGAGTTTTCGGTAAAGCTTGAGGAAAAATTTGTCGGCAAAAAGCATCGAGGAGTTGCTCTGCTCGCCGCTGAGAACATTTGAAGGAGGAATTGTCCCGACCTGGCCTACCCGCGGACTGAGCGCGCCGACAAGGTTTCCGTTTCGACCGCTGGCATGTTGTCGGTCCAACATGAGCCGGAAAAGTTTTTCTCGAAAATCGGTGTCCCAAACAGCGTCAAAGAGAATCGAACCCTGCTCGTCACCGAAACGCGCGATTACTGCGTGTGGCGCGGATTGCGAAATGACGTGCGCCTTGTCGTCAGAAGCGATCTTTACCGGCAAAGCGTACGTTTCAGTCGGGCCATCGAGATAACTCACTTCGACAAACCAAAATTGGGCGGCGTTTGGCTCGGAAGAAATGGTAGAACGTTCGAGCACGCGCATTTGCCGAAGCGTTCGAGCCTTCGCGCCGAACCACCGGCAGCCGGCAATGTATTCGGGTAAAATTTCACTCTCGAGCCGCACGCGCTCGCCATCGTCGAGTAACGATTGCAACTCAGGGCGAGCATTTAGCGTCGGCACCAGTCGCTTTTTCTCCATACGGCGTCGTTCGCTTTGCGGCTGAAGGGTAAACCAATAATGCGAATGTGGCCCAAGCGTGAGCACATAAGCCGATTTTTTGATGATCGGAAATGGATTGCGGCTGAACACTTCAATCGGGACACATCCGGAAAAGTGCGCCAAATCCAGCTCAACCACTTGGGCGAAGCGAGAAAGATTCACAACCACAAGAACGGTTTCGTTTTCGTAGCGGCGGACAAAAGCCAGGACCTTGGCGTTGTCGGGATAAAGAAATTCGAGTGTGCCGCGGGAAAAGGCGCGAAAGTTTTTCCGCATCGCGATGACGCGCCGCATCCACCAGAGCAGCGACGATAGATTCTTCTGCTGATTTTCGACGTTAGTTGCTTCGTAGTGGTACTCGGGATCGATGATGACGGGCAAATGCAGCTGCTGCGGATTCGCCAGGGAAAAACCGGCGTTGCGGTCGGGACTCCACTGCATCGGCGTGCGACAGCCGTTGCGGTCGCCGAGGTAAATGTTGTCGCCCATGCCGATTTCGTCGCCGTAATAAATGATGGGCGTGCCCGGCATGGAAAAGAGCATGGTGTTGAGCAGCTCCATTTTACGGCGGCTGTTCGCGAGCAATGGCGCGAGGCGTCGGCGAATGCCGAGATTAATGCGCGCATGCGGATCGTTGGCGTAAACGCGCCACATGTAATCGCGCTCCTCATCCGTGACCATTTCGAGCGTAAGCTCGTCGTGATTGCGCAGGAACATTGCCCACTGACAATTGTCGGGAACCGGCGGCGTCTGATCGAGGATGTCGATGATCGGAAATCGATCCTCCATTTGCAGCGCCATGAACATGCGCGGCATGAGCGGGAAATGAAAACTCATGTGCGACTCGTCGCCGCTGCCGAAATAGGCGACCGCGTCCTCCGGCCACTGGTTCGCTTCCGCGAGCAACATGCGGCCGGGAAATTTTTGATCGACGTGCGCGCGAAGCTTTTTCAAGTAGACGTGCGTCTCGGGCAGATTCTCGCAGCTAGTGCCTTCCCGCTCGTAGAGATACGGTACCGCGTCGAGCCGCAATCCGTCGACGCCCATGGCGAGCCAGAAGTCGCAGACCTTTTCGAGCGCTTGGTGCACGGCCGGATTATCGAAATTCAAGTCTGGCTGGTGCGAATAGAAACGATGCCAGTAATAAGCCTTTGCCAGCGGATCCCACGACCAGTTCGAAGTTTCGAAGTCCTTAAAGATGATCCGCGCGTCGGAATATTTTTCCGGCGTATCGCTCCAGACGTAAAATTCGCGCTCGGGCGAACCGAGCGGCGCGCGCCGTGATTTTTGGAACCACGGATTCTGATCCGAGGTGTGATTAATCACTAACTCGGTGATGACGCGTAGGCCACGCTTATGAGCTGCGTCGAGAAACGCGCGGAAATCGTCGAGCGTTCCGTAGTTCGGATTAACGTCGAAATAATCGGCGATGTCGTAGCCGTCGTCGCGCAATGGCGAAGGATAAAACGGCAGCAACCAAATGGCCGTGATGCCAAGCTCGTGGAGATAATCGAGCTTTTGAATCAAGCCGCGAAAATCGCCGATGCCGTCACCATCGCTGTCATGAAAAGTTTTGACGTGCAGCTCGTAGATGACTGCGTCTTTGTACCAAAGCGGATCGGCCACTGATTCTCTAGTGCTCCCCGACATGGGATTAACCTTTGCCGCACAAAGCGCGCCGCGCAATCATCCGTTAATTTCGCCCGTAAGATCGACGTCTTGCAGGGGCTGGCGCAAAAAAGAGTGAACTAAGTCCTGGCTATCCCTTAACTTTAGTAATCTGCGATGCGATGCATTGCCATTGGCCGCCGCGGTTCATCCAGGTGTCGGTGAAGAGGAAGGTTCGATCGAACGCTTTGCCGTCCTTGCCTGTTCCCTTTTCCCGGGCGCGGCCGGTCACAACCATAATATTCGGCCCGAAAGCCTTGACGTTTAGTTTTTCGTTTTTCGCCGACTTGTAGGTGTCTTTATCTTTCTTGAATTCTGCTAGCATGCTGGATTTATCCACAAACTTACCTTGTGAAGATATGCCGACGAAATCGGAGGAAACGAACCCCTGGACTGTCGAAAAGTCGTGGCTGGGAATCGAAGCTTCCCACTTTTCTTCCATCTCCTTGACACTCATTTTCTTTCCGCTTGGAGCAGCGGCCGCTGTTGGTGCAGCTGGTTTTGTGGCCGTCGTGGTTGTGGCTTCCTTCTTCGGAGCTGTTGGCGAGGTTGCGGGCTCCGCTTTCTTTTCCGCCACGGGAGCGGTGGCTTCCGCTGGTTTCGAGGCGGGCGTTTCCTCGATTGTGGCCGACGCTTTCTCTTCGGTTGTTGGCGTCGCCGATTCTGCCGGCGATGCTGATTCTTCCTGCCCAAAAGTCATTGCCGCGAGGAAGGCGGTTGCGAGAAACGAGATGATAATTTTCATGGGATTTCTTCTGTTTGGCTTTGACGCGGATTACCGCGAGCCGGGTTGCGCGCGAATCGTATTTGGCTGGTCGCGCGCCGGTCAAGGCTTATCGCGAACCGAGTCCGTGGCGGAAAATCGTTGGACGCGGGGTACCGGTCGAACTAAAACTTGAGAATGTCGTCGTCGGTCGATCCAGGCCTCCAAGCTGTTGCTTCGAATCTGGCGGTGCAAACTTCCGCAAAGCCAATCGCAGGTGCGGTAGAACTTGAACCGGGCCTCGCTAGCGATGTCGATCTTATGTTGGGCATTCAGTCTGGGGACGCAGAGGCGCTTTCGGAGCTCTACGATCGCTACAACGGAGTCGTGAAGGCGCTGATTTTGCGAATCATTCACGACGAGACCGGAGCGGACGACCTCCTCCAGGAAGTGTTCATGGAAATCTGGAATCAGGCGAAGAACTTCTCGGCTCAAAAAGGAAAGCCACTCGGGTGGATGGTGACATTGACACGCCGGAGAGCCATCGACGCCCTCAGGAAAAGGCAGGCCTACGCCCGGGCCGAGGGACGCCTCCAAGCGGAGCCTGAGCAGCAACCGCTTGCCTGGGTGCAAAATATCACTGAGAACGCGATTCTAGCCAGAGATACCCGGGTGTTGATGGCAAAAGTGATCAATTCTCTCCCCGAGGCCCAGCAGCGGGTCATCGAACTTGCTTTTTTTCAGGGGATGAGCCAGCGCGAAATCGCTTCTAATACGAATATACCCTTGGGGACAGTAAAAACCCGGCTTGAGTTGGGCTTGAAAAAAATCTATGACGGTTTGAAGGAGTTGAAAGATGAGCTTTGAGGAATTCCAGAATTGTGCGCGGCTCTACGTGATTGGAGCGTTGGAACCGGAAGAACTGAAGGACTTTGAGGCTGCGCGCAAACAATACGGCTCTGCGGCCGAGGACTTCATTAATGAGTGCCACAGCTTGCACGAAGCTTTCGCGCTCAGTCTCAAGCCAGCCAAGGCCTCCACCGCGATCAAGGAGCGGTTGATGTCGATGGTGCGCGCGCGCAACAAGAATCAATCGGGCGCAGAGCCGACCTGACCGCCCAACTCGCGCAAAATAAATTCCTGGAGAAATCCATAGAAATTCACCTGAAACAATCCGAGGTCCCGACGCGAACCGATTGGCGAGCGATCGTGGTCGTTTAACTCTTCTTCCGAAAAATTGTATTTAGCGGCAATCACCAATCGCGCCTGATTGAGCGTGTTCAGCCAGGCTTCGGCGTGGTCGACGGGGATGCGGAGCGTGCGGTTTCGCAATGATTTCTCGTTTCCATTCAGCTGGGTCAGATCGGCGGCCACTGTTTCGGTTGCGGTGCGAAAAAGCCGGCGCAATTCCGGTTCGACGTAACTTTTCCATTCCGCGCAGATTTCCTTTTCTGCCGACGGCCGGCTAAACAAACGTGCTTCGGCAGCCGGTGCGCCGTCGGGACTCGTGCTCTGGGGAATTTGCCGCAGGAGTTCTGCTAGAAACGGATCGAGATCCGAAATCTGCAACGCATCGTCCTGGCGGCAGATTTCCATATCAAACGACTTTCTCCAGGGTGGCGAGCAGGAGATAACCGTGAAGCTGCTGCACATAAAACTCAGCGGGTTCGCGCACACCGCTCCATAAAATCGAACGGCCTTTGTGATGCACCTCCAGCATGTGAAGCTCCGCTTTTTCGCGCGGATAACCGAACACGCGCTGAAACACCATCGTCACGTAACTCATGAGATTAACCGGATCGTTGTGCACCACGACCTGCCACGGCACATCGAGTTCTTCTTCGCCTTCCGTTTCCTTTTCCCTGACCGGGGCTTCCACCGTGGACGTAGATCCTTTTTCGAGCTGCACGGCGCTGACCGCGCTCATGAAAAATGCTATCACACTGTCCCCGCAGTTCAAACCGTTACAGTTGCAAGAATTTTGCGTTGAACGACCTGCATTCTTCGCGCGCTCGCGGCATTGCGATCGTCGAAGCCGTGCAAATGGAGCAACCCGTGGACTACGTACAAGCGCAACTCCCGCTCGAAAGCGTTTCCGAATCGTCGGGCGTTGCGTCGAGCGCTCTCCACGCCGACGAAAATCTCGCCGTGCTGGAAGGTGATTACGTCCGTTGGTCCCGATTCATTCATGAATTGTCGATGCAACGACGCGATCTTCCGATCTGAGACAATCAAAACCGAAATCTCGCGCAGCTGGGCAAGATCGCTCTTTTTCCTGCGGGGCAAACGAAGACAAAGCTCCGCAGCCTTTCGCGCGAACATCTCAAGATCGACGACGTCCACTAGCACTTTGTGCTGGAGATTGCGCACGGTGATTTCAGGAATCGGCGCTATCGCTTCTCTCATTGGCTTGTCTGAACTTGACCGGTTATGCCGGTCAAGTTTTTCGCTCCGGCCCGGTTGTGATCGAGTTTCTTGAGCACCGCGTAGATCATTTCTGTTCTCGGCATCTGGCCGCCCGCGGCAACCGCACGGCGCAACGGCTCACCCCAAATCGGCTCGATCTCCAAAGGGCGCTCCGCTTCCCAATCCTGCAGCGTCGAAGGTTTGTAGCCGCCCATCGTTTCCGTGCGCTTTATGTGTTCACGCCAGGCATCGTTCGGAAGCGCGTGGCCGCATTTTTGGGCTGCGGCGATCACTTCGTCCATCAATGCGAGCATCGCCTGTCGCAAATCTTTGTCGCCAATGATTGCGGCGGTGTCGATTCCGCCCCCTAAGATCGACAATCCGTTGAGCGGAATGTTCCAGATTAATTTACGCCAACGCTCGAGCGCGAGATCGTCCACAACGGTACACGTCACGGCCGCGCGAGTAAATTCAGCCGCGACTTTGTGCGTGCGCGGTTGTGATGGCCGATCAAATTCACCCAGAACGATGTGCCCGTACGCGTAACGCTCGATCTCTGTTCTCGAGGACCGATTTAGGGCGATGAAGCAAAGGCCGCCAAGTACTTGTTCCGCGCCAAAATGGCTGGCCAGAAATTCCTCGTTTCCCAAACCATTCTGCAACGTCAGCAACATCGTTTGTTCGTGCAGCAGCGGTGGAACAAGATCGACAAGATCGGAATTGGAAGTCGCCTTAACCGCGACGATCACCAAATCGCACGGACCAATCTCTTTGGTCAACTTGTAGCAATTGATCGGCGCGACTCGAAAATTCTCGCCTTCGCCACGAACGAAAATGCCGTTGCGCAGGACTTCGCTCAAATCGCCGCGCATCAGAAAGTGGACATCGCTTCCGGCATGGGCCAGCTTCGCGCCGTAGTAGGTCCCAATCGCTCCCGAACCGACGATGCCAATCCTGATTCCCATTTAACGAGTAAATGATTTAGTCATTTAACGATTCTGCTTGGCAGTCGCGAGCGACGCGGGAAAAATCTTTAGTAACTCTTCACATTCGGCCATCAGCGATTCGACCTTCTTGCTGGTGATTAGTTCCGAGTCGATAAGCAGCTCCAGCCAAAAGAGGGTTTCGTCTGCTTCCTTGCTCACAACACTAATCTTCGAAATAAAGTCGGCGCTCGATCTCGCTCGACAGGCGGCACGATAATTCAATCGTTAAATCACTAATTCGTTAAATCGTTAACTCTTTTAAGCCGGAGGGCGCTGCTCCGATTGAAAATTCCGTGTAATGAGCCGCGCGCCCTTGTTGAAGCTGAAATAAGCCCAGGCCCATTGAAAAAGCACCGCGAGGCGATTGCGGAAACCGACCAGAAAAATGATGTGGACAAATAACCACGCCAGCCAGGCCGGAATTCCGCTGAGATGGATCAATTTAAGATCAGCAACGGCTTTGTTGCGGCCGATCGTCGCCATGCTGCCTTTGTCGAAATACCAGAACGGTTGCGGCTTTCGACCGTCGATCATCGCCAGAATGTTGTGCGCTGCATGACGTCCTTGTTGCATCGCAACCGGCGAGACACCCGGCAATGGCTGACCAGTTTGGTGCGAAAAATTCGCCAAGTCGCCGATCACCTGCACTTCCGGATGATCAGGAATGGTCAGATCTTTGTTCACGATCACGCGACCGACGCGATCGATGGGTGCGCCGAGTGAATGACCGACAAACGACGCGTTGTTACCGGCTGCCCAGATTTTTACGCGACAGGGAATGAATTCGTCACCGACTTGCAAACCTTCCTCCGAAAGATTGGTTGCGTGAATGCCGGTGCGCACTTCTACTCCAAGATCGACAAGTTGTTTCCTGGCGCTGATCTGCAAATCGTCCGGAAACGTGGCCAGCACCCACGGGTCGGCTTCGACCAGAATCACGCGCGCTTGCGACGGATCGATGTGACGGAAATCTTTCGCCAGTGTATAGCGCGCAATTTCGGCGATGGCGCCCGCCATTTCGACGCCGGTCGGTCCTCCACCAATGACGACAAACGTCATCGCGGCTTTACGCGCGGCTTCGTCAGAAATTCTCTCCGCATATTCGAACGCCAGTAAAATGCGGCGCCGAATTTCCACCGCGTCTTCCAAACTCTTCAGGCCGGGAGCGAGTTTTTCCCACTCTGGATGTCCGAAATAGGAATGCCGCGCGCCGGTCGCGACAATGAGATAATCGTAATCGAGCTCCTCATCGACCATCCTCACTTTCTTCGCGTTCACGTCGATCGATTCTACTTCGGCGAGGATCACCTCCATGTTTTTGGATTTGCTTAAAATCGCCCGCACCGGCGCGGCGATGTCGGCCGGGGAAAGCGCCGCGGTTGCGACCTGATAAAGCAACGGTTGAAACAAATGGTAATTCGTCCGGTCGACCACCGTGACGCGAACCGCTTCACCGGCGAGTTCCTTGGCCGCCTCGAGTCCGCCGAATCCAGCGCCGATAATCACGACACGCGGCTTTTGTTCAGGCGCGGCTTCCATACATCACAATGTTCCAGCAAACGCCCAACGCTCAACGCCCAACATCCCATGTCCAATTCGAAAGAGGTTGTCAAAGTAACTACTGCGTCTATCTTTCGCGCCTCATGCCGAAGCCAATTTCCCGCAGCAAAACTCGCAAAGCAGTCGCGAAGCGGTTCAAGATCACCGCTCGCGGCAAAGTTTTGCGCGCCCAATCGTCCCGGCGTCATTTGCTTTCCGCCAAAAACGCGAAACGCAAACGGCACCTCGGCAAAATGGCGCGGGTGGACAAAACGGACGAGGCGCGAGTAAAAGCCAATCTGCCGTTCGGTTAACGCGTAGGGGCGAACCCACAGGTGGATCGGCCGCTCTGCGGGCGATGCCAAAAATAATGCGGCTTCGCCGCCAAGATTCTCATCGAGGTCCGAGCCGGACTGGCGTTGGACTGCTCGATTCAGCACGCTCAACGGAATTGCGGCTTTGGCGCAGGAGTTTGTTGGCTCTGCGGCTTTGCTGTTATCTGCCGGATCGCTTCCTGCGAATCGGGCGCCGGTTCCGGACTATAAAGATCGCGCCGGTTCGCGAGTGTGGTGCACGCGCATTGCGATGCCGCCAGGATTAGAAGCGCCAGCCATTTCACAGTGCGATTATAAAAACTCCATTGCACGATGTCGATCCATCCGGCTTCGCTCAGGGCAAGCTGTTGCTCAGGGCAAGCCTTGCGGTAAGTTTCGGTTCCGTCAGGGGCTACGGATTGAGGACTGACGAAACCCGCCAGGGCAGGAATGCAGCAACGGTAGTTTGATCCTCCTTGCCGTAGTTCTCTGGCGGATTGTTTGTGAAACTGCTTAAAGTTGAAACCGCGCGCTTTGCGCAGGTCCTCGAGAAAGCGGGTAAGCCGGAGGTTTACACGCTTTGGCAGAAGCCGGCGCAAGATCGACATCTGCAATCGGAAATCAAAAACAACCGTGTGATGACGATTCAGAAAAGTGAAGCTGGCAGCGAATTCGGGATGGTTCGATTTAAAGAATACAAAGGTGCGAGCTACCTCATCTTCCCGAAGTCATTGAAGCGATTCGAGAATAAGCGGATCGTTGGTATCAACTGGGACTTGATCAAAACCAAATGACTCGGGACGAACAGTTGCGCTATTCGCGGCACATGATCATGCCGGAAGTTGGCGCCGAAGGACAACAACGTTTGAATGCCGCGCGCGTTTTGTGCATCGGCGCGGGCGGGCTCGGATCGCCGGCCGCACTTTATCTTGCTGCGGCCGGCATCGGAAAACTTGGCCTCGTCGATTTCGACGATGTCGATCTTAGCAATTTGCAGCGGCAGATTTTGCACGGCACCAAAGACGTCGGCCGGAAAAAGTTGGATTCGGCGCGGGATCGTTTGCGCGACGCGAACCCGAACATCGAGATCGAAGCGCACGAATGCCGGTTCGCGAGTAAGAATGCACTCGAGATTGTCTCGGATTACGACGTGGTTGTAGACGGCTCGGATAATTTTCCAACCCGCTATTTGTCGAACGACGTCTGTGTTTTCGCGAAGAAGCCAAACGTTTACGGATCGGTTTTTCGCTTCGACGGTCAGACGACTGTGTTTGCGCCGCATCTCGGCGGACCATGTTATCGCTGCCTATTTCCGGAGCCGCCGCCGCCAGGCTCGGTTCCGAATTGCGCGCAAGCAGGTGTGCTCGGCGTGCTTCCAGGAATCATTGGAACGATTCAGGCAAGCGAAGCAATCAAATTGATTTTGGGCGTCGGCGAACCGCTCCTCGGCCGGCTTCTCTATTTCGACGCCCTGAAAATGAAATTTCGCGAATTCAATCTCCGGCGCGATCCACAATGTCCAGTCTGTGGCGATTCGCCGACGATAACCGAACCGATCGATTACGAGCAATTCTGCGGCGTTGCAACGAACGTCCCGACGGTTTCGGTGCGCGAATTAAAGGCGAAGCTGGACGCGCGTCAGCCAGTTCAGCTTGTCGATGTGCGGGAACCGTTCGAACACGAAATCGCAAACATCGACAGCGCGCGGTTGATTCCGCTCGGGGAATTGTCCGATCGGTTGAAGGAATTGGACCGCGATCGCTTGACGATTGTGCATTGTCACAGCGGAATGCGTAGCGCGCAGGCGGTGCGCTTGTTACGTGAAGCGGGTTTCGAAAACGTATTTAATCTCGAAGGCGGAATCGCCAAATGGTCGGACGAAATCGACTCAGACGTCCCGAAGTATTAATTTTGTTTTAAGGCGGCGGCCAACTCTTCAGCGGACGGGACATCGCTCCATTGTTTTAGGAGTTCTCCTTTTCTACCGAAAATAAACACATGAAAGAGCGCGGCAGTTGGCTGAGCGCCAAATTGGGTCGTGACAGCGCCATCGAAATCGGGCACCGCGAAAACGTCCTGACGGGCGTTTCGCGTAATCCTGAGTCGATCGTAGCGCGTTTGAAGCTGGCGGGCTTCAGAATCGACGCGCCGCCGTATTAATGAAGTCAGAATCATGCGGATCGGTTTGCTGTGTTTCTTTTCAAACGCCAAAACGGTGATCATCCGATAAGTTGGATTGGCGAGACAAAAATCCGGCGTTCGATCTCCCACCGCGCGCGCTTTATCGATGTTCGACTTGCTGATCAAAACAACAGTCGTGATGCGGCCATCGGCGGTCGAGAAAGTGTTTCCATCGACATCTGGAAGGTTGATTCGATAGCTTTCGCCGACCGTCAGCTCCGCGAAGATTGACGTCAGCGGCGCAAAAAGCATCACGGTCGCGAAAAAAATTTGCGCTCGACTCGGTTGCACGATTAAGGACGTTGATCACGATAAATGCGCGCTGACAACCTTCGCTTTCACATTTTTACTGCTTCGCTTTCGATTTTAGTGCTGGTCAGCGCGTGCGACCGGATGGTGACTTCGCGGAACACGCGGTTGGTCAAAGAAGCGGATTGGAAGGCGGCCCAAGGCGATTATCTCTGGGCGATTAATCTCTACGAGGCGGCGCTCGACGGCACGCCGCAGTCCGCCGAAGTGCATTTCAAACTCGCGCTCCTTTACGACGACAAAATGAACGATCCGCTGCACGCGCTTCATCATTTCAAACGTTACCTGGTGCTCGATCCAAACGGGTCGCACGCGGTCGAGGTCAAGGATTTCATGAAACGCGATGAAGTTGCACTCGGGACAAGTTTGTCGGGCGACTCTGTGGTAACGCGGGCGGAAGCCGCTCGATTGCGAAATGAAAATCTAAATTTGCACAGGCAAATTGACGCCGGGCCAACGAAGCCGCGTCCCGCCGCGGACAAATCGTCCTCGCGTCATGGTGACAAGGAAAAAGCGGAGTCGAAGAAAACTGGATCGCACACTTACACGGTGAAAGAAGGCGATACCCTGACTTCCATTTCGCGCAGGTTTTACAAAACATCGAAGCGTTGGCGAGAAATCCGCGATGCCAATGAGAAAAAGATCGATGACCCGGAAAATTTGAAAGCGGGCCTGACCCTGACGATTCCGGCTAACGACTGAAAATGGAACGACTCCTCAGCAACGCCTTCTCCACTAAGAAGGGGAGAGAAGAAAGGGTTAGGGGATGCCACTATTGAAGCGCTCGCAAATAAGATCGAGACTGGCTGATTTAACAATGCTGAGCAGATTAATCACTCGAATCGCGCCGGACGTCGGCTGGCTTCCGGTCAGTTTTGCGAATGTTTATTTCGTCGGTCGTCCCGGCGGCAAATGGGTGCTGATTGATGCGGGATTGCCAGGATGGGCGGCAGACATTTTCTCCGCAGCCGAGGCGCGATTCGGCGCCGGTTCGCGGCCGGAAGCGATTGTGTTGACACATGGCCGCATCGACCACGCCGGCTCGGCACTGGCCCTGGCCGAATTGTGGGACGTCTTAATTTATGCGCACCGTCTTGAGATTCCTTTTTTGATTGGCAGATCGCCTTATCCGCCACCCGATCCGACAGTTGGCGGCGCGCTCGCATTTCTCTCGCGTTTTTTTCCGCGGCTTTCGCGCGATCTCGGTGCGCGACTGCGTGAGTTGCGGACCACCAAGGTCCCGGGCGCCCCAAATTGGGTATGGTTCTTTACACCCGGACATTCTCCGGGTCACGTTTCATTCTTTCGGGATTCGGATCGTGTTCTTTTGGCTGGCGACGCCTTTGCGACCGTCAATATGGATTCGTGGAGCGGATTACTGACAGGACGGCGCCAGCTCTCGCGCCCGCCGGCGCCATTCATAATTGACTGGCAGGCGGCATGCGCGTCGGCCCGAGAATTGGCAACCTTGCGACCGAACGTCGTCGGCTGCGGTCACGGCGTGCCAAGCTCCGATTCCGATTTGCCGGAACGTCTCGAAGACTTTGCGAAACGGTTTCGTGCTCCGCGACGCGGCCGTTATGTCAAACAGCCGGCGCGGACAGACGAGAACGGAATTGTCTATCTTCCACCGGCACCGCTCGATCCGGTCCCGTTCGCGACCGCGGCTGCGCTCTTTTGCGTCGGGCTCGCGCTCGGCGCAGGTTATCTCGACGACGAAAAGCGGCGGCGGTAAATGATTAGAACCGTGCGTCGCTCGGAATGATCGACGGCTGCGGCTGCGGCGGCGGCGGCGATTTTGGTGGCCGCGCATTGATGCCTTGATCGATAATATCCTGACTGGTTGGATCGACTAGACCGCCACTGGGCGGCGAAGTTTGCTGGTTCTCGATATCAGCCAGAATCAAATCGAGTTCCGGCAGCGGTCTTTTGAAGCCTTTGATCAATTTGCCGTTTAGTAATTTTGAAATGTCGATGTTGAGCACTTGCGGGCAACGCGTCGGATTCGGCGGAAACACGACCATCTGTCCGGTGTGCAATCGGCAGGGACCGGTTGGAGTGCCTTTCAATGTCAGTGTGCCGTTGCCGTGAAGAAGGATGAATTTATTCCACGTGTTCGAATGACGTTCCAAAATCGCGGTGAACCCGCTCACGGCGAAGCTCGCAACCGCCGTGGTGATTTTCACCGTGCCGGCCTGTTTCGGCGCCGACATTAAGATCGCACCGCTGCCGAGATCGTAAGTCCGTGTGGCTGCGCCAAAACTGAAGACTGTGTTCGCGCCGAGGCGGGTCAACGTTAGATCGGTGAACGTCAGCTCCGCGCGCGAATCGGTCCCGGTGCGAACGGCCGTTCCTTCGTGGATGGTGTCGTTCACGGCGGCAGGACGCGCCGCGGCCTTCGCCGCGAGCAGGCGCACATCGTGGATCACTTCCGTGACGCGTGCTTGTTTTTGTTCGGCTGCAAAAAGGACGGTGGCAATGCCGACCGCTACGCCGGTTAGACTGACGGCAAGAACAACGTTTAAATATGGAGAGGAGGTTTTCGTCAGAGTGATTGTCGATCTTATCACGGCCCGTGACCTGGGTCACCCAGGGGCGGGGCACTGGACAACGGTTGCGGGTTCTTCGCGCCAGCGCCGCCAAACGTGCCGGTCGTGTCCGTCGACCCGGTCCCTCCAAAACCGAAATAGTTTGGATGATTTGTGAAAACATCTGCCTGTTGAGCCGACTTGATCGTGACGACCACGCCTTGCGAAATGTTGATCGTATTGGCGGCAAGAATATTCGACGGG
>Ga0209376_1003586_pt1 | contig 13952 bp, 10 predicted proteins | sample GraSoiAngelo_134_FD_185891 | JGI IMG/M metagenome (GOLD analysis project Ga0209376, IMG submission 185891) | Grasslands soil microbial communities from the Angelo Coastal Reserve, California, USA - 14_0929_05_30cm (SPAdes) (version 2) | ecosystem: Environmental > Terrestrial > Soil > Grasslands ... | reverse complement strand
CACATCGCTAGCAGACATTAGGGTCACTTGGCCTGCGGCCGTAGATCCCGATTCGGGCGGCGTGCCCGGAGGATCCGTGACAACAACCATCGCAGTTAATCGATGATCACAAAACGATCGCCTATGGGCAGTGTGCGAGTGACGCGCGGCGGCTTCACGCTTGCGGAACTACTCGTGTCAATGGCCGTTCTCATAATCATTACCCTGATGCTGACGCAGTTAATGACGAATGCAACGGCCATTACGCGGACTGCTCACAAACACATCGACACGGACACACAGGCCAGAGTCGTATTTGATCGAATGGCTCTGGACTTCGCACAGATGCTCAAGCGTACCGACGTCGATTACTATGTAAAACAGCGTGCGGCCTATAACGGGCACGGAAATGGCCACGGATGGGGACGGGGGAAGAACGCAGACTTGGGTAGCGACCAGATCGCCTTCTTCAGTGCGGTGCCCGGCTACTACCCGCAAACGTCTTTCCAGAGTCCGATTTCGCTCGTAGCGTACCGCGTTACCGAAAGCAACTCGAATGATCCTGCCTATGGCAGACTTGTACGCATGGCGAAAGGGCTGCTTTGGAACGCAATCGATAATAACCCGAATACAAACTCACCATACCCGATTGTTTTTCTGCCGCAGACAATCGCCCTGGTTGGGAAGCCGTGGGCTCCCGCAATCAATAACAACAACAGTTGCAGCGGCAATAACAATAGCTGCGATCCGGATTATGAGGTGATCGGCCCGGGGGTCTTTCGCTTTGAATATTACTACCTTCTGAAGGACGGGTGGCTAACGGATTGGCCGTGGGACAGGCGAGATCCGCAGTTCCAAAATCCAGACCAGCTAACGATCTCTAACCCACGACAGATCGGTCTTTCGCAGGTCGAGTCGATTGGCGTCGCGATCGCCGTGATAGACCCGGCGGGCCGCGCGCTGCTAGATGCCGTCTCCCCTGATCAAATTGTCAATCTGGCTGGCGACTTCCCTGACTTCAAGAGCGCCCATGGTCAAGGGAATCAATCAAAGACAATCGGTGATTTGGAAAACCAGTGGAAAACCATTGTGGAATCCACCGCGCAGACCGGCCTGTCACCTTCAGGGTTAGTCGTTCCACCAGAAGCAGCGAAGACAATTCGAATTTACAGTCGCTACTTCGATCTGAAGACATTATAAGATGAAGCTGCTGCTGAAGGCGCCTCTTTCCAGGCAAAGGGGTGCTGCCCTAATCATTGTGCTCGCGCTGGTGGTCCTGTTCACCGGGCTCGCAGTCGCCTATCTATCGAGGACGACCAGCGATCGCCAGGTTGCACACAGCAGCTTCAATCAATCTAACGTAGATCAACTGGCCCAAACGGCGATGGATAACGTGATTGGCGATCTTCGCCAGGAGATAATCTTCGGCTCAGCAAGTCCCGCCCCCACTTTCAGCGCGGGCGGAAGTACATTTAATCTCTATGTGCCGTGCGTGAGCGTAGGCTGTACTACGCCGACGCCATATCCTGGCTGGAACCCGTGTCCAAACTCGACCCCTACAATACTGCCGATACTGCCTATTTTTTTCCCTAGTCCGACCCCCGGTACGACGCCGGCTATTCCCAATCTGATTCGGCGCAGCGTCAGCCCAGATTCAATCCCCTGCCCGGCGAGAGCGAGTCGCGCGTCTGCGGTAAATTCGAAAGTTGATGCCTCTGCTAACGGTCGTTCCGTCACCTTGGCGAGGTGGAATTCGCACTACATGATTGACGGTGGCTCTAACCCGATAACAACCGGTTACGCAGCGCCAAACTATTGGGCGCCCGACTGGGTTTTCGTGAATGATCAAGGGCCCGTGGTTATCACTGCGCCGGATAATTCAGTTATCGGCCGATACGCCTACATGATCTATGACGAAGGCGGACTCCTCGATATGAACGCGGCTGGGTACCCGTCGCCAACGACGATGTTGCAATATGGCCGTAAGGGTTCCCTTGCTTTCGCGGACTTAACAGGACTTTCATTATCCACAACAGTCGCCGACAACATTGTTGGTTGGCGAAACTATGCTTCGGACCAGCCAAACGGAACTTTCCCAAATTTTAGCTTCAGCGCAAACGCAACGAATACCTACTACAATTTCATCCTCTCCGATCCAACTAATATTCAGTTAACAAACTACTTTACGAGTTCGGCCCTGAATTACTTTACGAACTCTTTTCTCCAAACGAGCCAGGCACCTGTTTTTAACACTCAAACCGACCAGGCATTGGGGGGGCGACAGGAGCTGATTGCCCTTCAAAGAGCGATTCAATTTTCCTCTAATGCGCTTCAGTATCTTGGAACGTTCTCGCGAGAAGCGCTTTCAAAGATCCCCCAATGGAGTCCGACAACTCCCGATTCGGTAAATCCTAACTTCCAAACTTTACCGGTTACGAGCTCATTTACTCGCAACGACGGAACCACAGCCAACGTCGGGGAGAATCTCGTCAATAGACGATTTCTGCTCCAGCGGCTCAACTGGCTCACTTACAAAGGCCCCAGCGGCCCGAGCGTAGCGAACCCGACCGGGCGAAATATTCCGAGCTCCGCGCCAAGCCTCAGCGGGTGCATCCCTGTATCTGCAGCGTGCGCCCCAGATTACGATATGTGGCTGCTGACCAGACCCGATCGGGATAGCATCAGGTTTGGGCTGACTTCGGCGTTTTTGAAGCAGGGCACGGACGCCAACATCCTCAAGTATTTTGGGTTGGTTTGGGATACCGCGAATGAACGATGGAACTATACTAGTCCTTCGGGGGGGGTATTAGCCAGTTCCATTGCCACGCTTAGCACGCTGACTGGTACACGCGAACCAGATTTCTTCGAGTTACTACAGGCAGGAATCATCAACAGCTCTCTCGGCGACTCTTTTACATCGGATCCTGCCCTGCCGTTAACTCATCAGCAGTCCAAAATGCTCCATATTCTTACTATTGGAGCGAACCTGATTGCTCAATCCCGAGCGGACTCATACCCTGTCCGGATTGCCTGCAACGTTGGCGGAACTACGATGGAAGCCGTTGGCATGCCGCGGTTGCCGTATCTCGGTTCGCTCGGCGCCTGTCCAGTTGGAGTGACGTCGAACTCTGGAGGCGTTAATTGGCTGCTTATTCCAAATCTTTGGGATCCATTCCGGGACACTTGGGACCTTACTGAGGCGAATGCCGGTAACAGTGGGAACAAGCCTTTATCAACGCCCGGTTACTTGCGGCCACCGATGCGGATTACTGTTAGCTCTGCAACGGGGGTTAGTTTTGCAGCGGCGACGGCTTCTCAAAGCGGCAGCGTGTACCCTCAGTCAGTCAGCATCCTCGGGCCGGCGACATCCAGCATCACTCCTACAAGCTTGCCCCTTGCCACTGGCAATAGCACATACGGGCGCGATGGCCTAGCTGAAGCGTCGCGTTTGCGTGCACAAGACATTAGCGGCAGTGTGCCTTCTTTCGATCCTACGCAGAGCTCGACTGGCTGGGCTTGGAACGACATAGTCGGACCCAGGAATGATGGCTCAACATATCGGAACGATCACTTTATTGTATTTAGGTTATCTCTCCAAGGAAGCAATATCCCGAGCGGTAATACTCAAAGGCCGGTCCTCGTACTCCCGACGGGTTTCCAAGTCAGTCTTGATTACCAGTCGCCGAATGGGCAATGGTATTCGTATTCATTCCTACAGGGAAATAATGCAAGCAACACTTGGATTACCGCAAGTCCCCCAAATCCTGGGTTATGCCTTGCCACGAACTTTAGTCAGTATGGCAAACCAAGCCCAAGCTACACGAACCCAACGATTGTTAACGCGACAAATACATCACAAGCAACGTTGTGGAGTGGTGGCGGACCAAGTGTCGCAGGTATAGCAGCATTGGCGCAGGCCCCAATGTTTGCCAAGGCGGACCCGAGAAGTATTCGTTACAACAGCATCGTTGGCGTTATTAATCTTGCCAACCCTCCGATGTCATTTAATTCGGCGGGCGTTATTGGATCAATCTGGCCGAGTCCATATTTGACTCCGGCGCCAATGTCGCCCTCGGCATTTCCGACGCCAACTCCAACGCCGAATCCTAATCCTGCAATTTATTCTCAAACGGGCGACAACGGTCCCGCCAGTAGCAACCCATATAGCGAGGCTGCTCCCGCGAGCGAGACTGACTTTACGCACAACGATCCTGTACGTCCCGTGATGATGAATCGGCCATTTCGAAGCGTCGGCGAGATGGGTTACGCCTTCCGCGATCAACCGTTCAGAACGCTTAGTTTCTCTTCAGCCAACAACCCTGACGCGGGCTTGCTCGATTTGTTCTCGGTTAACGACTACAGCGATTCATCGGGCACGCGAGGCGGGGTAGTTAGTTTGAATTCGCGCCAAGCTCCTGCACTTGCTGGCGTGCTTACAAGCACAATCAGACGAGAAGACACCCCTCGCAATAATGCTGGTACATCGCCGTCACCGTCGCCCCTGGCGTCCCCAGCGGCAAACAGCGCCGCGACAAACTTGGTATTATCAACAAGCTCCGCGCCGCTTGTGAACCGAGCAGGCTTAACAAATTTGATTGCAAACCTGCCAGATGCGACGGGGCTAGGGCCAAGCACCCCAAAGACCCAGCGAGAGTCCATCGCTCGCGCGCTAGGGGAAGTCGATCAAACGCGTACTTGGAACTTGCTGATTGATGTGATTGCTCAGTCGGGACGCTATCCGCCAAATGCCACGAGTCTCACTAACGGATTCGTCGTGTCAGGCGAGCAGCATTACTGGGTGCACGTCGCGATTGACCGTTTCACCGGTCAAGTGCTCGACAAACAAATCGAGGTCGTAAACGAGTAGCCCGGTCTCACGGGCAGGCGACCAGACTACGCGCCGCGACTTTGGCGCGCAGGAGCCCAATCATAGACCGCCTGCCGTCAGGAAGGCTTCGGCGGGACAGGTCTGGCGACTGATCGCTTCAGGAGACGGGTAATCGGCAACCAGATCGGATCCGCCAACGACTAAGCCGTCCCGCAACACAGGCCGCAACCGAGCGGATTGTATCATCTCTGGACCTTTGAATCCTGAGCGCCGACCACTGGTCGCGACGCCAGCCCGCCACGCCGTAGCACCGCGAAGGCGGGAGCCTTGCACACAGGTGGGACGCGAGTCATCGAAGGCTAGGTTCCCTAAGAAAATCCCCAAAATTCTCTTAAAAGGCGAACTACGGAGACGTTTTTCCGTAGAAGAAGGTGAGAGGACCATGAGAATTGCCCCCAGTCAAAGCCGTAACGGCTTCACCCGAGAGAAGCAACGTGAGCGCGCCAGCGCTTTCACGTTGCTCGAACTGCTCATCGTCGTCGGCATCATTGGCCTCTTGCTCGTGTTGGTCGCCCCGGCATTCACAAGCATCAAAGGCGGAGCCGACGTCACCAGCGCTGCGTACACGATCAAAGGCGTGCTCGACACCGCCCGCACGTACGCGAAAGCAAATAACACTTACACCTGGGTCGGCTTTTACGAAGAGGACGCCTCCCAGGCCTCAACCGGCCCAGCTACCGCGGGAACCGGAAGACTTGTCATGTCAATCGTTGCTTCAAAGGGCGGCACCATGCTCTACGCGACCCCCTTGGGTAGCTCTTTTACCCTCGACGCAGCGCCAAACCAAACAGCATTAACTCAGGTCGGCAAGCTTACCAAGATCGAGAATGTACATCTCAAAACATTCGCTGCTCCCACGGCTACGCCGCCTCCCGACACTTTTGACACGCGACCTGCGCCTGCTCTTACTGCCCAGATCGGAGATACTACGCCTGCAGCTCCCTATCTCTCGTTCGGGTATCCCGTCGGTACCTCGTCTCCGCAATACCCGTTCACCAAAGTAATCCAGTTCAATCCTCGTGGAGAAGGCGTGGTTGATAATAGCAACTATTTTGCGAGCGGCGCGAGTTTGACGCCGGTCTCCGAGATCGGAATTGAACCGACGCACGGAGCGAGTGTGCCCGGTTCTCTTCCCCCCAACGTTGCTGCTATTCAGTTCACCGGGCTTGGTGGCAATGTAAACATTTATCGCCGATGAAAAAGCGATTCACGTCTGGGTTCTCGCTTGTCGAGTTAACTCTCGCCCTGGGTATCGCGGCCTTTTGTTTAATTGCCGTCTTCGGTCTAATGCCGGTTGGGGTTCAGACAAACCGCAACGCGACTTCCCAGACGGCTGCCACTAACATCATGGCTGCTGTGGTCGCCGACTTGCGAGCCACGCCGACCTTCAATACGAGTTCCACAGAATTCGGCATTATCTTCGGAACCAACGCGACATTGTACTTCGATGGCACGGGGCAATTTGCCACATCGCTGGGTGCGAACTCTCGAAACCAGCTAAATGTAACATGGTATGGTTCGGCTTGGTTGAGGTACGCTGATCTCAAGGTGACTTGGCCGGCAGCTGCGACGCTAGCAAACGCAAGCGGCTCCGTAGAAACGCTCACTGCCTTCCACAGGAATTAAGTTGTCATGCTGACTCGCACAAGTCCTATATCTGTAGAGGCAGCCGTGCCGACTGCAACCGTTCAACATACGCAGGCGACACGCCTGCCGCTACAGCGCCGTTCGCATGCGGCATTCACTCTTGCCGAGCTTCTTGTCAGCGTTGGCGTGCTAGTGCTATTGATTTTTCTAGCCACACAGCTTCTTAACAGCGCGGCAAATGTTACAACACTCGGCAACAAACAAATGGACGCCGACGCGCAAACGCGACAGCTGGTGGGTCGAATGGCCATTGATTTCGCCCAGATGGTGAAACGCTCGGATGTCGATTACTACGTCAAGTCTTCATGGTTTGCTACTGGGTCGCCGACTCCGGCGCCGACGGGAGCGCGCATCTTGCTGCAACCGGGAAATGATAGGATAGCATTCTACAGCACGGTGCCGGGCTATTACCCATCCACCGGTTTGCAGAGCTCAGTTTCGCTCGTCGCGTACCGAGTCAACGCTCAAAACAAGCTTGAAAGAATGGGCAAAGGCTTGCTCTGGAACGGCTCTACGCCGACGTCAGGAACTCCGCCACCGGCTGTCTTCATGCCCATACCGCTGGCTTCGCCTATCCCCATTGCGGAACTTCCGCAGCCAACCCCCAGTCCTGCTGCAACTCCCGCTTGGCCAGAGATCGCCAGCACCGGCAGTTGGTCAGATTCCGAGGTGATTGGCCCACAGGTTTTTCGGTTAGAATACTATTACCTGCTAAAGGGACAGACGAATCCCGCAGCTCCACCCCCAACTCCGACTCCTTACAGCCCGATATTCAGCGATACGCCGTGGGACACACGGATTTGTGCATGCCCAACGGTAACGCCAACCCCAACGGTAACCCCGACGCCGGGAACCCCAACTCCGACCCCAACGCCACCGTCAGTGTGCTGCCACGTTGCTCCCGAAGGCATGCAAGACGTGGCCGCGGTTGTAGTGGTCATCGCGGTCATTGATCCTAAAAGCAGGGCGCTTCTGGACAACTCTGCTCAGGTGCCCCCTCCAAACGACAACATCACAGTACTAGGAGGGCAGTTGATCGACTGGGGAAACACTGGTTGTTCCGGCTGCCCATCACAGACACAATGGCAAACAACTCCGGGTTTGCTGCGTGCACAGTGGCAGAACACCCTCAATGGAATTACAAACCTGCCACGTCCGGCCATTTCCGGTATCCGCGTGTACGAACGCTATTTTTATCTCTCCCCACCTACGCTTTTAACTCCATGAAACCCCTATTCAATTCTCCTCGCGGTGTTGTACCCACGGCGCGGTGTCGCCGTGCATTGAGACTCCACACCGCCGGAGCGCCTCGGCACAGCGAGGCGACTACAACCCCATGAAAACCTTCCTCCATTCTCGTGATGGCGCATCCAAGGGCGCCGCTCTGATGATTGTGCTCGCGCTCGTCGTGCTGTTCACAGGCCTGGCTCTGGCCTACATGTCGCGTACAACCACGGACAGGCAACTTGCCCAAGTGAGTTATAACGATACCTCGGCCGATCTGCTGGCCCGCAGCGCCCTTGATATCGTGGTCAGCGATTTCAAGCAGGAAATTCTTAGCCACCCAACAGTGACGCCAAATCCGCCCAATTGTTATATCACCCCAGTGCCCTATACCCCTACGCCACAGGTCGCCGGTTCACCTGTTGCAAATTTGATCAGGCAGAGTTTTTACGGAGACCCCACTGGCCGCACGTCGAGTGTGAACTCTGGCACCGCCTCGGCGAACGGTCGCTTCATCAGCCTTGCTCGGTGGAATAGCCACTACTTGATACCACGAGCGAATACGAGCAGCGTCGACAATACGATCGATTCGACCCCTGTGTCGAGCTTTATCGCGCCCAATTGGGTGCTCGTAACCGCTCAAGGGCCGGCTCCGGCGCCATCTCCAAGTGCGGTGATCGGGAGATATGCGTTTGCCGTGTACGACGAGGGCGGCTTGCTCGATATGAGCATGGCAGGTTATCCCAGCTGGTCGGGCAATCCCGCTTCTGGCTGCACTCCATCTCCGACTCCGTGGCTTGTGAATGTTGGACGCAAAGGAATCATGGCCTTCGCCGACCTCACTGCCTTGCCCTGGCCCAGTGTCTCCCCCAGTCCGTCAACACGGATCGATAATATCGTAGGCTGGCGCAACTATGCCATGACCCAACGGACAGGCGGCAGCTTCGGCAATTTTAGCTATACAGGGGAGACAGACTGCACGAAACAGGATTTTTATGGCAGTTACCTGCTCAATTTCGGTGACCCGCCATTCATTATCGACAACCTGTCGGACAAGCTGCTTGCTTCAATTTATCCGTTCACTTCCGCGGCGGCTTACGTTTCCAACAACCTGACCGATCAATCACTCATGACCCGGCAGGAGTTACTGAAGGTCGTGCTCGCGCTTGGCTCAAGCTCGACCGGCTACAACCAGAACGTCCTGCAGTACATGGGGACGTTCTCCCGGGAACGAAATCGGCCGGCGCCGGGCTGGCCAGGTCTAGCCGGCAGGCTTGGCGAAGGCCGCTTCAACCTCAATAACCTGGCCTTGGTGGAGCCGAATCCAGCTGACTGTATACTCGCGCATGGCAAAAAGAAAGGCTGGCAGACCGGCAAGAACAAGAACCATCTTTGTGGGGACGACGAGGATGTCCATAGGTTATTTGGCCTGTTTTGGGTAAGAGCCGACGTCGTAGGTGGGCAGCACCCGAAAGGTGAGTGGAGATACATCGGCAATAGAAACCCAATTCCGGGCCCGACCGGAACGCCCGCTCCGATTCCTATTGGTTGCCTCATAGGACCGAATCAACAGAATGATTTCTTTCAGATCCTCGATTATGCGTTGTTTCAAGCTGCCTGCGAAACTGACGACCAACACCTTGACAAAACGTTCTCGATAGGAGCGTCACTGATCGATCAATACGACTCTGGCGACGCTTGCCCGCTCTCAGGGTCAAATAACCCCCCGAATCAACCCGCAGGCTGTGATCTCGATGCGCGCGCCGTCGGCAACAACTGGAACAAGAAAGGGGACGCGACTCATACCACAGTTATTTTGTACGGGCACGGCAACGGGAACAGTACAACCGCCTATGGCATGGAACCAAACTTCTCCAGTGATTCGATTAACGGTGACAAGCCGTACGATCCTAACTACGCTGGCAACGATCCCCACCGGCCTACGCCTGCGCCTACTCCAGGACCAAACACGCAGGTGATTAGCCATGCCTTCGCTACAGTAGGAGAATTCGGCTATGGCATCAATACGCTCGATGCCACTCTGCCGACACTGAAATTTTGGGACAACAGTACAAGTCCGCCATTCCAGTATGCTCCCGTCCTGGATTTCTTTAGCTACAATCCCATCAGCAGCGCGTATCCGCGCGCGGGCATTGTCAATCTCTACACGAGAAACGCTCCTGTCCTAGCCGCAATTCTGTCGCGTACACTGGAAAAAGACCCGGGACCTACTCCTAGTCCGTCTCCGACGCCCGTAGTTTCGGCGACCGACGCCATGACTGCAGCGAACGCAATCGTGGCTGAAACACAAAGGGTCCTCGCCGGGAATCCAACGTACGGCTCTGTGCAGCAGACCGACCTGACACGGGCAATCGCCGGGCGACTTGCCAAGGCGGCCTTTGACCAAGTCCCGAATCTTGCCGTTTCTGACGAGACCAAGGGGACGGTTGCACGCGCTCTCGCGGAAGTAGGACAAACGCGCACTTGGAACCTGTTAATCGACGTTATTGCGCAAACTGGAAAATATGGACCAAATGCCCAAGATCTTACGGGGAGTAACTTTGTGGTCGAAGGTGAAAAGCGCTACTGGCTTCACATCTCGCTCGGTCGCGATCTTAACGCTGATGGAACGGTCGATGTGCTCGGCACGCAGCTAGAGGAAGTGAGTGAGTAAGTTCGGCTGCGACACAGGCCCGCTAATCTTCAATCTAATCACTATAAGCCCAATGCTACGAGCCCTCAAAACGATTTCGTCGTGGAAGGGGAAACAACATTACTGGGTGCATGTGGCGATTGATGGCTTTACCGGCCAGGTGATCGACAAACAGATCGAGGTCGTGAACGAGTAGCCCGGTCTCACGGGCAGACGATCAGACTATGTGCCGCGACTTTGGCGCGCAGCAGCCCAATCATAGACCGCCTGCCGTCAGGAAGGCTTCGGCGGGACAGGTCTGGCGACTGATCGCTTCAGGAGACGGGTAATCGACAACCAGATCGGATCCGCCAACGACTAAGCCATCCCGCAACAGGCCGCAATCAAGCGGATTGTATCATCTCTGGCCCTTTGAATCCTGAACGGCGACCAGTGGTCGCGACGCCAGAGCTTGCACGCAGGTGGGATGCGAGTCATCCGAGGTCCGATTCCCTAAGAAAATAGCCAAGATTCTCCTAAGAAAATAGTTCTTGTCAGCCCCCTGGTTCTCGGTATGATGCCATCCCCCAAATGTTTATCCCCAGGATCACTGGCGGGGTTTGCGTGCAAGCGCAGCGCGGACTTCCGCGCTCTATCGAGCGCCAATCACTGGTCTTTTCCCCAGACGTGAGGCTGGGGCGTGGCAGATTGTTCACTGATCACGCTTCAACTCCGAAAGCCTTCGCGAGCACCGCGCTTCAACGCTTCAACGGCTTTACGCTTTTGGAACTACTGATCGTCCTCAGCATCATTGGCATCTTGCTGGTTTTGCTTGCTCCAGCGTTTACAACCATCAAAGGCGGGACCGACGTCACCAGCGCGGCGTACACGATCAAAGGCGTGCTCGACACCGCGCGCACGTACGCGAAAGCAAACAACACTTACACGTGGGTCGGCTTTTACGAGGAAGATGTCTCATCGGGGACACCTGGTACCGCTGGAACCGGAAGGGTTGTCATGTCGATCGTTGCGTCGAAGGACGGAACGAAAGTTTACGATGCCAACAGCACGTCAATCGACCCGACGAGACTGATTCAGGTGGGAAAATTAGTGAAAATCGAGAACATTCATCTCGGGCTTTTGCCGCTGGGGACGGGAACCCCCCCAGGCGACACTTTTGATTCACGTCCTTCGCCGACGCCAGCTCCTGCTAATGATTCCCGCTTTGGCGAGCTCAATGGATCCCCGACCGCTCCGACAACAAACTCCCAGTATCCGTTTCAATACCCGGTGGGAAGTTCGGCCCCGCCAGCTCAATATACTTTCCAAAAAACGCTGCAGTTTAATCCGCGGGGTGAGAGCAACATCAATAGCGGCCTTGGTGTCGGCAATGTGCCCTATGATGTAAAGCGAATTGTCGAGGTTGGATTGCAAGCTACCCACGGCACCCAGGTCGATACAATTAGCCCCAATCTCGTGGCAGTCCAAATCACCGGCTTTGGTGGCAACGTGAAGATTTACCGCCGGTGAAAAAGCAATTCACGTCTGCGTTCTCGCTTGTCGAGTTAACTCTCGCTCTGGGTATCGCCGCCTTTTGCTTGATCGCCGTCTTCGGCTTAGTGCCGGTTGCCGTACTGACCAATCGTAATGCGACTTCTCAAACTAGGGCGACGAACATCCTGACCGCGATCGTCGCCGACCTGCGAGCAACGACGAAGACTGCCGGCACATGGACTGGCACGTCATCCGAATTCTGTATTACCCTTGGTACTTCGAAGACATTATATTTCGATACGGAAGGCCGATGCTCTAGCGACCTTGCGGGCTCGACCAGTCCCTGTCCCGGCGGCCCTGCTTGGGTGCCCGCTCTTCAGACTCGCTACCAGCTAAACGTGACATGGTATGACTCTGGTTCAACTGGGTTGAGGTACGCCGATGTGAAGGTTACCTGGCCCGCAGCTGCTACTGTGGCGAACGCTAGTGGTTCAACCGAAATGTTCACTGCATTCGACAGGAACTAGCGCGATGAGTGACCACGGAGATCCAACCTCTGTAGAGGCAGCCGTGTCCGCTGCCACTCGCACGCGACACGCGTGCCACCACAACTGTAGAGGCAGCCGTGCCGGCTGCGGTTTAGATTTCGCAGACGGATTCACCCTGGCAAAGCAACGTGAGCGCGTCAGCGCTTTTACGTTGGCCGAACTCGCGGTCACGGTCGGCGTGCTCGTGTTACTCGTTTTCCTCGCCACGCAGCTTCTTAAAAGCGCGGCGACTGTTACGACACTTGGCCACAAACAAATGGACGCGGACTCACAAACGCGACAACTCCTTGACCGAATGGCTATCGATTTCGCGCAAATGGTGAAACGCTCGGACGTCGATTATTATCTGAAGTCTTCGGCGACGCCGCCGCCGACTGGAGTGCGCAACTTGCTGCAACCCGGAAACGATACGATAGCCTTCTATAGCACTGTGCCGGGCTACTATCCATCCCCCTCGACCAGCACACAGCAAGGCCCCCTCTCGCTTGTCGCTTATCGAGTTAATTCAAACTCGACTAGCCCATCGTATAACAAGCTCGAGAGGATGGGGAAAGGATTGGTGTGGAACGCAGTGTCTTCCTCGACTAACCAGACTCCTGTTGTGTTCATGCCCATTCCGCTGGCATCACCGATTCCCACGCCGGAATTGCCGCCGCCACCCGCAACGCCAACGCCCTGGCCAACTCCGGCCTGGCCAGAGATTGACAAGCCCGCTAACAGTTGGTCTGATTCCGAGGTGGTCGGGCCGCAGGTGTTCCGGTTCGAGTATTATTACCTGCTGAAAGGTCAGATCGATCCCATCAATCCGGGCACGACTTACAGCCCGATATTCAGCGATACACCTTGGGACACGCGGATTTGTGCATGCCCTAGTCCAACGCCAATTGCAACCCCGACGCCAACTGGAACTCCGATCCCAACCCCAACCCCACCGTCACTATGCTGCCACACCGCTCCAAAAGGCATGCAAGACGTCGCCGCGGTTATAGTAGTCATCGCGGTGATTGATCCCCAAAGCAAAGTGCTTGTCACTGATGCGCAGCTTGCGAGGCTCAACGGAGCCGATCTTCTGCCGCCCGTGCTGGTCGATTACGCTGCGGGCATGACGCCCGGTCAGCTGTTGGCGCAATGGCGTGCGGCTCTTGATTTAAACACAGTTGGCTTGGTACCTCAGGCCATTTCCGGCATTCGAGTCTATGAACGCTACTTTTATCTCTCCGCGCCTACCCTTCTTACCCCATGAAAAATTTCCTCTTTTCTGCTGTAGCCACGGCGCTGTGTCGCCGTGCAGCGCCTCGGCACAGCGAGGCGGCTACAACTCCATGAAAAATTTCCTTAATTCCCGTAATGGCGCATCCAAAGGCGCCGCTCTGATGATTGTTCTTGCATTCGTTGTGCTTTTGACAGGCCTGTCCCTGGCCTACATGTCGCGCACAACCACCGACAGACGACTTGCCCAATCGAGTTACAACGACACCTCGGCCGATCTGCTAGGTCGCACCGCGCTTGATACAGTGGTCAACGATTTCAAGCAGGAAAT
>Ga0209376_1003581_pt1 | contig 13961 bp, 14 predicted proteins | sample GraSoiAngelo_134_FD_185891 | JGI IMG/M metagenome (GOLD analysis project Ga0209376, IMG submission 185891) | Grasslands soil microbial communities from the Angelo Coastal Reserve, California, USA - 14_0929_05_30cm (SPAdes) (version 2) | ecosystem: Environmental > Terrestrial > Soil > Grasslands ... | reverse complement strand
TGAGAATTTTCGAGAGGAAGAGGACTGCGATCTTCTCGCTTCAAGGAGTGAAGAAAAAAGGAGATTGGACCTGAAACGAACAGGTCCGTCTTAGTTTGCTGCTAGTCCGTCGGCTCCTGCTGGGATTCCGTTGGTCGTCTGTAGCCATGTGAGGCTGCCGTCTGCGTGGACTTCGTATGCTACGATAGCGTGGTCGCTGTTATCGAATACGTAGAGGAACCTGCTGTTCCTTGCGAGAGCCATGTCGAGATCGGTTCCGCCTACTGTTGTGGCTTTGGCGTTGAGTAACGAGATTTTTCCGTTGCCAGCAATTGTGTAGGACGATATCGTAGTGCTGTGGGCGTTGGCTGTGTAAGCGAACTGGCCGTTCCCGGTTACGATGAGCCAGCATGCTGCCTGCTGAGTGTCAGGGATAGATGCGCTTAGTGTGGTTAGACTGCCGGAGTCAGAGATGGTGTAGGATGAGACTGCGCTGGTTCCTGTGGGTCCTCCTGCAGCCTCGCTTACGATGAGAGTGCCGCTGGGGGTGAAGTCGAACCCGAAGGGAGTTCCACCGCTGGAGGATTGAACGTTGGGAGTAGACGCTACGCCTTCACTGTTGACAAGGAATGTGTCGATCTTGCTGGTGCTCTTCTCTGTGACAACCAGGGCTGTCCCAGTTGGGTTGAAGGATATCTCAGCAGGCGCCGCCACACCGCTAAGAGGCTGGACAGAGCCGGAAAGCTCTGAGAGCTGGCCATCGCTTAAAGCGAAGCCTGCGATGTTACCGGTGCTCTCGGCTCCACCAGAATTGAGTACGTAGACAACGTTTCCGTGAACCGTTGCGCTGATGGGCATCGTGCCTTGTGAGCTAGTCCTGTCAGTGAGTGTCAAGCCCTTATGATTCACGCTGAAGACGGAAATGTCATTGCTACCGGCATTTACTACGATCAACCAGCGGCCGTCTTCACTGAGGACCATTCCTCCCTGGTTACTTCCGGTTAGGCCGTTGATTCCGAGACCGTTGGTAGCATAGTTTGCATTCCAGGTCAATGTGCCGTCGGCTGCTCTGCTGTACACGATCACTTGGTTGCCGCTGGCTGAGTTGGACATGATGTAGACGCTTCCGACAACTCCTTGTGCGTCGGCTGGTGCGATTACTCGCCCGCTAGAGAATGCTACGATGAAGAGTGCGAAGAGTCCGAGGATAGCGATCAAATTCTGCTTTTTCATTCTGTATTCCACCTCCCGCTTTCTGAGTTATTACTGATTGACGGTCAGATTCTATTTGAGAGATTGGCGAGATGTGGTGGACGTTTGGTCTAGATCTGGGCCTGTTCTAGCGAAGGGTCGTCCTGAAGAGGACAAGTATTCCCAGCACTTGCGCGATGTTTATTCCTAGAAGGTATGGGAGGAACGGGTCTCCGATGAATGGTGACATGGTCACGAAAGAGTAGACCGCGAGTATGTTCTGGGCGAAAAGGATCGTTGCAAAGATCGTTAGGCCTAGGCTGAACTGTGCTCTAGTGTCTCTGTAAACCTTGGCGTAGGTGACGATGAGTCCGAGCAGTAGTGCCGCGCTGATGGCGGCTGTGTAAAGACTAGCGTCCATTAGTGATACCATTACTTATTCACCTCCCTGGCTCTGGGCTGGATCTTGACCCAGATCTCGTCAAAGATCGGAAGGTGCGCCTCCATTTCCTGCGAGAGAAAGTACAGGCGTCCGTATCTCTCCCCTGACGGTGAGACTAGGTGATTCTTCTCTAAGGCACGGATATGGTGCTCCGCGACTCGATAGTGAACGTCGAGAGCCTCGGCCAACTGGTTTACGTTCTTAGGACCCTCTCGTAGCAGGTTGACGATTCTCCCTCGGTTCGGTCCTCCCCGAGAGCCCGCGAGGACATACCATAGAAGACGTCTCCAGGAGGTTTCTGATGGAGAGAGAACCCTAGCCAACTCTAAGACTCCCGTAGCATCTGAATGGGCTTCCTGAAACAAGGGCAATAAGACTTGCAGGAGACTCAAAGGGTTCCATGCTAATAGGCGCTGGTCAGGATTAGGTCAGGATCATTTGGACGATAGGTTGCCCCTTTGACGAAATCCCCGAGGTCTTGTGTGTTTAGGCCAATACTGAAATGTCAAAAGGTCCGAAGTGAAGCGTCGGAGCCTCAAGTTGAAAATTACCGAATTTGAAATCTACCAGCTCGGCGAGCCCTCATCGCAGGGAAGTGCCACTTGGGCCGGAAATTCCATCGTTCTAAAACTTACAACCTCCGACGGGACCATCGGCTACGGAGAAGCGGTTCCGACTCTACGAGTCCAGTCAGTAATCCAATCATTGCACGAGGTCGGGCGAGTGTACAAGGGAAGGGATCCACTGGACATGGAACTGAACATTCACGAATGGCACAAGCACGACTTCTACCTCCCCGTCTCCTTCGAATCAACAACCGCTCTAAGCGCGTTCGACATTGCTTGCTGGGACATTGTTGGGAAGCATTTCGGCGCTCCTATACACCAGCTGGTTGGGGGCAGCTTTAGGAACAGTGTTAGGGTCTACGCGAACGGCTGGTATGACAAGTGTGTCACGCCTGAACAGTTTGGCGAGCGGGCCAAGAAATTCGCAGCGATGGGCTACACCGCTCTGAAGTTCGATCCCTTCGGGACACACTACGATTCCATTGATGCGAAGGGATTGGAAACGGCTTACGAGCGGGTAAAGGCTGTCAAGGACGCAACGGCCAGCAGGGTCCAGCTCTTGATAGAACACCATGGAAGATTTGACCCTAACGCGGCCATTGCGATCGCGAAGAAGCTCGGCGAGCTCGATCCGTTATTCATGGAGGAGCCTGTTCATCCGGATAACTTCGAAGGGCTTCGAAAGTACAGAGAAGCAACCGACGTGAGAGTTGCGCTTGGCGAGCGGATACTGACCAAAGAGCAGGCGGCCTTCGTCCTCGCAAATAATCTAACCGACTATCTGCAAATAGACGTGACAAACATCGGCGGAGTTACCGTCGCTCGCAAAGTCGCGGCAATGGCAGAAGCGTACGGAGTAGAGATTGCCTTTCACAACGCGTTCGGACCCGTTCAGAACGCAGTAACGGTACAGCTCGACGCCGCGCTTCCCAACTTCCTCATTCAGGAATCATTCTACGACTGCTTCCCAGCCTGGAAGAGACAACTCGTAAAAGACCAATCAAAAGTCGAGAACGGTCAGACGAAAGTTCCGACCCGCCCAGGCATCGGCGTGGAAATGGACGAGAAGGTCTTGGAAGAGCACCGGGCCGAGGGACAGGAATACTTCAACCCGGACGAGCCCGTCTGGGTCGTAAAAGATACATGGAAGGATTAGCCTGGATCGATGATAAGGGTCCATGCTCGGACTCAGCGTCGACGTGGGCTGGACAGGTTACACCGTGACGTTCTCGAAGCAATGAACGAAGCCCTAGTAGCTGCAGACCCAGCCAGAATCGTGAGAAAGAGTCTGCGACTCAACGGAGGAATACTGCGTGCTGACGCGCTTCAGTTTCGACTGAAAGACTACCGACGAATCTTCGTCATTGGTGGGGGAAAAGCCTCGGGATACATGGCTGAGGAGGTCGAGAAACTACTGGGGAACCGAATTGCTAGAGGACTGGTAATAGTTCCGGATTATCTGCGGCCGACGCCTCGGGGTCGTCGAGTAAGGTATCACCCAGCCACCCATCCGATTCCCACCCGCAAGGGTTTGGAGGCCGTTCTAGCAATGCTGCGTTTGGTCGAGAACGTTTCACGGGAAGATATGGTCATCGTCTTGCTCTCTGGGGGAGGCTCCGCCCTGATGACTCTACCAGTTCAAGGGATCAGCTTGAACGACGAGGCACGTGTCACGTCTTTGTTGCTGAAATCCGGCGCAAGCATCGATGAGATCAACACCGTGCGAAAACATCTTTCCCAGCTCAAAGGAGGCCGGCTCGCTGCAAGACTGTATCCAGCGACCGTCTTGACTCTAATAATCTCAGACGTCGTCGGAGACGGAATAGATGCGATAGCATCAGGCCCAACAGCCCCAGATCCAACGACCTTTCACGACTCTGAACAGGTTCTCAAGAAATACGATCTCTGGTCCCAGATTCCAAAGAACACTCGAAGGGTCATCTCTGCGGGCCTCTCGGGATCGATACCTGAAACCCCGAAACGGAACAACAAAGTCTTCATGCGAGTGCACAATGTGATCGTTGGTAACAATCGGGCATCTTGTCTCGCCGCGGCGTCAGCCATGACGAAAGCGGGCTACAAGACCCAGGTTCTCTCGATCCAGATTACCGGCGAAGCCCGGGAAGCCGGTCGAATCTTCGGTTCGATTGTGAGAGACATCCGAGAAAATTCACTACCTTTCGCACCCCCAGCGGCCTTGGTAGCTGGAGGAGAAACAACCGTGACCGTCCGAGGAAAGGGCAAAGGTGGCAGAAACCAAGAGCTCGCTCTGGCAGCGGCTGTGAAGATCACCGGTTCAGACGAGGTTGTGGTCGGTTCCTTTGCGACCGACGGAATTGAGGGTGGGACGGATGCAGCTGGCGCGCTGGCTGATGGATCGACAATCACCCGGGGTCTAAAGTTTGGAATGGACCCTGAAGAATACCTCAGAAGCAATGATTCCTATCATTACTTTTCGAGACTTGAGGACCTAGTAATAACAGGTCCAACTGGTACGAATGTGAACGATATTATGATCCTTGCAGTTGGCCGCAGATAGCCTGCCTTGCTACTTCGATTTGTATGGGAAAAGATACGATAAGCTAGGTTTATCGTTCCAGTCAACGTAGCACGTCTTCAGTTGAGTATAGCCTTCCAAACCGTACCTCGAGCCTTCTCCGCCAAGTCCGGATTGTCGGAAGCCTGTGTGGACCCCCTGAAGCTGTTCAGGTCCAACCTGGTTGATGTAAGACTCGCCGAATCTAACCCGGTTCATAGCCTTCAGAACCCGAGAACTGTCTTTTGTGAAGATGTAGGAGGCGAGGCCATACTTCGAGTCGTTTGCATAGTCGATGGCTTTGTCAAAGCTGTCCACCTCTAGTATGGGTACGACGGGTCCGAAGATCTCGTCTTGGACAAGTGACGATTTCTGTTTCACATCCTCGATGACTGTCGGTTCGAGAAACCATCCTGTTGTTGGGACAGAAGGCTTCTCTCCGCCGATGACAATCTTGTCCCCTTCTTCTTTCGCCTTTGCAATGAACTTCATGCTGGTTTCTCTTTCTTCTCTGCTGACCATCGGTCCAAGATCAGTGCCTGATTCTAGCGGGTTTCCTATCACGAGATCCTTCGCCATACGGACGAAGGCGGGAACAAACTTGTCCTTGATCTTCTCGTCAACATACATTCTCTCCGAGCAGATGCAGGTCTGGCCGCAGTTCCAGAAGCGTGCCCATATCGCGCACTTTAGTGCCCAGGGAATGTCTGCATCATGCCAGACAATGAACGGCGCCTTCCCACCTAGCTCCAAGACCAGTTTTGGAAGATGATTCGAAGCATGCTCCATGATCATCCGTCCCGCATCGGTACTGCCCGTCATCGTAACCAATCCTGTAATCTTGTTCGTCACAAGCTCATCACCAACGTCGGACCCGCTACCAGTAACAACGTTCACGACCCCTCTTGGAAAGCCAGCCTCATCCATCAGCCTCACCATCTCGATCGTGCTGAGAGGCGTATTGCTCGACGGTTTCGTCACAACTGTATTTCCGGTAATAAGTGCAGGAGCAAGCTTCCTAGCGACTGTTGCGGAGGGAAAGTTCCATGGGGTAATTGAGGCGACCACGCCGATCGGGAGTCTCAGAATCATGACCATCTGTCGGGGGTTGTCGCTAGGCAGAACATCGCCCTCGATCCTACGCGCAAACTCGGCATAATACTCGAAATTCGACGCCGCGCCTTCAATCTCGCCGCGAGCCTCAAACAAAGGCTTCCCTTGCTCCGAAGTAAGGAGTTTGGCTAGCCTTTCTTTGTCCCTCCGCATGAGTTGAGCCGTCTTGAAAAGAAAGGCTGCTCGTTGGAGGGGCGCGAAATCTTCCCACTCCGGCTGAGCATCCTCCGCCGCCTCAAGTGCAGCCTTCGCTTGCTCGCGACTCGCCTTCGGAACGGAGGCGATCATTCTCTCAGTGGCAGGATTGACTACATTAATTGTCTCCTCCTTCTTCGAATCAACCCACTCACCGTCAATGAACATCTGGTAGTGCTTCGCGAGTCCTTGGACGGCTCTCGATTTCGCCGTGTCTTTCAAGCTCCCTTTTTCAACAGTCCGGTCTCGCTAAGAAAGCCCGCGACACTTTCTCGTTCATCTCCTCTGAGACCTTGAAGCGGGCTCTTGACACCGCCCACAGGCATCCCGACCATCCTCATCGCCTCTTTCAATCCCGCGGGAAATCTTCCAACACTGATCGCCTCGATAATCGGAAGAAGCTTCCACTGAGCCATCCGAGCGGCCTCGAGGTTTCCGTGCTTGAACTCGTCAAATACCGAACTCGATAGCTTAGGGGCAACATTGGCGACCCCGATTACTCCACCGCTTCCACCAAATTCCAGATTTGTGAGAGTCATCGCATCAGACCCCGCGAAGATCGCGATGCTCTTCTCAGCGACTTTAAGAAACCGGAGAAGGTTGAGGAGATTGTACTCCGTATACTTCATCCCAACGATCAACTGCTTCTCGGCCAATCGTCGTACGACACTTGGAGGAACGAAGAGATGAGTCCATTCTGGAATGTTATACACGACAAGGGGCAGTTCACCTTTCCGGGCAATTGTCTCGAAATGGTTGAACAGCCCGTCCTCTCCAGTCGCGTAATAGTATGGCGGAGTCGCAACGATTGCGTCTGCGCCCGCATCCTCGGCATCCTTGGCAAAAGCCAAGACATTCTCGAGACTAGGGTCCGAGACACCGGCGAGCACCGGGACTCGACCATTCGTCTGGTCAACAACCGTTTCGACAACCTTCTTCCTTTCTTCCCGGTTAAAAAGCGCAAACTCTCCGCTCGTCCCCAGAGGGAACAGCCCATCGATTCCTCCATCAATCAAGAAATCCACTAGAGTCCGAGTAGTCTTATCATCAATCTTCTCATCGTGAGCTAGTGCTGTGGCCATTGGTGCTATGATGCCTTCCAGCTTTTTCATGGTCAAGGGGTTGAATCTCTCGCTTGAGACCTGCTTTAAGAGTACTAGAAAGGCGACTTCGGGGAGGTTCTCAGTTTTCGCGAATGGGTACTGCCACTACCCTGGACGGTGCTCCGTCTCCGTCTTGCAGTTTTATGGGCATGCATATCACTAGAATTCTCTTGCCAACAAATTGTTTCAATGCGTTGCTTAGAGACTCGATGATGAAGATTCCATTTGCGAGAAGGGTCTTGTGTGCGACAGGTTCGGGGGCCTTAAACTTCTCGACGCTGAGAAAATCGATTCCAACAGCCCGGACCTTTTTCGAGACAAGGTAGTCGGCTGCCTCCGCCGTGAGATACGTGTAGTTTCGGTTGATCGACTCATCACCCCAATGTTCGCTGCACCCAGTGTAGATGACAACAATATCGTCCTTCCCAATCTTTTCTTCGAGTTCTTGATGAAGATCCTTGTGTGTGATCCCACTACCGATGGGTTTCTTAGAAAGGTCAGCCACGTAGCCTTCTCCTATCAGCTTGTCCGGTGGAATCTTGTCTATGCCTATCCCGTCTTGGATGAAGTGTCTGGGGGCGTCGAGATGTGTCCCAGTGTGTGACCCCATACTGATCTTCGTCAGATTGACACCGTCCTTCTGCAGAGTTGAGTAACTTTCAAACGACGGCAAGGGGTCGCCCGGATAGATGGGCATGCCTTTGCGCAGGTGATGGGTCAGGTCAGTGGCTTTCTCGAAGATGTACAAGCCAATCGACAATCAGCGAATGCTGGGCCTTGATAGAACGTTCGGCTATGGTCCGCTGCGCCTGAGGGAAACGGGTCACCCGTATTCCATAACGGGGGTTACGTCTTGCATAACTGGTGCCCTACCGTTCAATGTCACGTTCAATCCGGTGCAATATCGTGAGCGAATTAGGAATCGAGAAAGTGGTCGTTGAGCTAAACAGCTTCCGACAGCGAACCGCGATGATCAAGGAAGAGATTGCCAAAGTGAGCAGAGCCCTGAACGAGCGGGCTGGCCAGCTTAACGACTTGGTAAACAAGAGTCTTGGCCAGTTAAAGGAACAACTAGGCGGAACCACCCTATCAGGATACTTGTCATTACAAGGGAGATACCAATCAGGCGATATGAACGATCAGGACTATACCCAGCAGAAGGATTACTATCGAGGCGAGTTGCAGAACATGATCCGCAAGCTAGACGAGTCGAAGAAGCTCATGATGATAATGGCCCAGCTCGACTCCCAACGCCCCGGTGCCCAGGCGCCACAGGGCCAACCTAGGCCTCAGCCGACTCAGTGAACCGTATCCAGAATCCGATCTTCCTCTGACTTAGTCAGGCTCAGATCTACAACATTCTGGCGCGCCGCTGAGCGCTAGGTAGCGCATTAGACTTAGTAGATGCCGGTGACGATGTTGATTCTTACCGGTGTGAAGACTCCCGGTACCACAACTACAATTATCGGCAAGACTCGGCATCCCATGTAACTGCAGCTTGACAGATTCAGCGAATAGGTTCCGGAGCTGAGTGTCACCTGAAATGGTGATATCAACTCGCAACGGTTCTCAAGCGTCCAATTGAGCGCCACTACTTGGATCCTTCCATTTGAAGATGTGATGACGAGATCTGGACCTGTTGCAGGGGCTGATCCTGTTATGCTACAAAGGGGCGAGACATTGGCAATGGTGACGCTGCCGGTTATTCCCTGATGCGACGAAACATTCAGAGTCCGGTCGATGTCGGGGTGGATCGAGAAAATGGCGTTTGTAAGAGAAAGCGAAGTTGCGAGGGCATAGCTGGTCGCGGTTAGAGACGTTGCAAGAAACGCGAGAAAAAGTACGGTAAGAGCCCTCTTCAAAGCGTATCCCAGATTGCCGAGACGCGAATTGTTGAATATAGATTTATCGCGGATCCAAATCTTGATCAGTAGAAAGCTTCGTTAGATTCTTCTGGCCTTGAGCCAGTAATACTCGAAGTATCTCTCCATTACTCCCGCGTACTCTTCATCGGATAATCTGAAGGCTATTCGCGAGCCTCCTTCTGACGGCATTTCAAGGTTCCAGAGATACGTCACGATCGAATCTCTCCCGTCAACAGAACAAACGTTCATGGGACGGGGAGATTCCTCACTCGGTTCTTGGATAATACCGACCTCCGCGTCTTCAGAAAGCGCAGTAAGGCTTTTTTGATCGACGAATTTCGGATTCAGGAAGGATACTATCTTTACGGCAACGCCTCTCTCTCTAGCGGCCTTTATCGGTGCGCGTAAGTCTTCAACGTCTTGCGGAATGATTGTTGCGAGCTGAAGATAGGCCCGGGTCTTCGCGGTGGCGATTAGCTCGTTTTGTTTGTCGGCTATCTTGTCGCCGCCGTGGATGACCCAGAGGCTGATGTGTTTCACAACTTCACGTCGTTCGTAGATCGCTTGCAAGTCTTTGCGCATGAGGTTGGTGAATGCTTCCATCTCGGACTGCTTCTGCTCCAGCTCTAGCTCTGCGACGGACCTCGGTGGGTTGGATTCGTAGATGACCGGGCGTCCGGGTCTTGCCCTGATCCATTTTCGCTTCTCCAGTCCTTCGAGCGTCCCGTAGACGCGAGCGTAGGGAATCTTGACGCTCTCGCTGATCTCGTAGGGTGTTGCGGGGCCGTCGAAGATTAGTTTGAGGTAGGTCTTGATCTCGTACTCCGTTAATCCATGGTCTTTCAGTATGCGGTGTAGGTTCTCGTCTATTCGAGACAATTTTGAGGAGTTGACCTACCTTTTTGCATAAATAGGGTAGCTGGGGATTAGACTTTATTCCTTAAAATAGGTAACGTACACGCGGGAGTCAAATTGACAACTGCGTGTACATAGAAACATCCCGATTGAGAGGAGTCTAGGCGTTATCTTACGCGAAAAAGTCGCTACCTATCTGACAAGCAGTCCGCTCGACAAGGGATAGATCCTATCTATTGAAGGTAAAGCAGGCACCTCGTCTTATGGGAAGACTCCTGGCCGAGCTATTTTCCAGAGGGATTATGCTGAAGCCTTGGAATTACGAGGCAACTTCGTCCCGCAGTTCTTACAGAACAGCGCGTCAGGCGGATTTACCGTCTTACAGTTCGCGCAAGTCCTCATCGCTACTTGCAGGGTCTCCTCTTGAGTCGTTGTAAGGGTTCTGTGCGCAAACCTCGAACCGGTTCCTCCCAAGAATCCCCAGACCGGGACAGCTAGAGCCAGAAAGAGGACGGTATCTCCTCCAACATTGACTGGCAGTTTTAGAGCGCTGATTACGACGTAGACTAGACCTGCGACAACTCCGACCATTATCCCGTTTCCAATAGCGTGATCCGGATCAGCGAAACCCGCAAGTGCGCCAGACAACGCAGGGATCGTTACGAAGATGACGAGGTCCGTCAGAGTGAAATTTGTGACACTGTCGGTTGTGGTTGCGAATACGTCGAGAAGGATTCCAACTAGAACTCCTACGAGTATGGATAGTTCGCGGTGTTGAAGTCTGTTATACGCCATTCCGGCCAGTTTTCCAGATAGGTTCCCCTGACTCCGTGGGTTCTTATCGGTTGTTCTATCATTTCTCGAAAACTGGGTAAACAATGGCCTCTGCGATTCTATCTGAATGTCGAAAAATCAGGTAAGAGATAGAAACGTCTAGTTTGGTTTCTTGAGCTCTCTGAGACTGTCCTCAGCCGCGCTCAAGATCGATTCAACATCATTCTCATCGTGGGCTGCAGTGATCATCATTCTCTCTGACCCATCAGGGTGGAAGTACACTCCTCGCCGCAGCATTAGATTCCTGAATCTACGAAACTTTTCGAAATCACTCTGCAAGGTGTGGCGGTAGTTCTGAATTTTTCGCGCGGCGGTGAAGTAGAGCTGGAACATCGGACCCATGCCTTGGACTATGCCGTCGTGATCATATTGTGACATGAGTTCTCGCAGACCCTCCATAATTTCCGCACCGGTCAGGTGCATGTGCCGGATCGCGGCCGCTTCATCTCTCAAGAGTTCGTCCAGTGTAGCCTTGGCTGCTGCGAGACACATCGAGTTCCCATTGTATGTGCCGCCGTAGCCGATCTTGCCAGGGCCGATCATTCCCATCACGTCCCGTCGACCCGCGACCGCCGCGATCGGGGTGCCTCCGCCCAGTGCTTTGGCGTAGCATGCGAGGTCGGGTTTGACTCCGTAGAATTCTTGGGCGCCGCCTGGGGCGATTCGGAAGCCGGTCAGCACCTCGTCGAAGATTAGTAGGGCGTCATACTTGTCTGCGAGTTCTCGCATCAATTTGAGATAGTCGTCTTTCGGTGGGATGACTCCTGCGCTGCCCATTACGGGCTCGGTGATTATTGCGGCGAGGTCGCTCGCGTTCCTTTTCAAGACCTTTTCTAAAGACACGGGGTCGTTCCACTGGGCGACGACCACGCTCCGAGATATTCCGTCGGGTATGCCTGGATAGTAGGGCAGCTTCGACGGCGCCTGCTCGAGGCCTGCCACGACCGAGGGCGATTCTACGCTGAATAGGACGTAGTCGTGGTGTCCGTGGTAGTGTCCTTCGAACTTTACTATTTTGTCTCGGCCGGTGAAGGCGCGGGCGATGCGAATAGCCTCCATTGTCGCTTCTGTTCCGGTGTTGGCGAAGCTGACCATCTCGGCGCATGGGACTGCTGATTGGATCTTCTTCGCAACCTGAATCTCGAGCTCGGTGGTTGTCCCGAGCATTGTCCCATTTCGTATCTGCGCGTCTATCGCGTTGAGGATTGCGGGATGAGCGTGTCCGAGGACGACTGCTCCGTAGCTTGACAACAGGTCGACGTACTGGTTGTTGTCGACGTCCCAGACCCTTGACCCTTGGCCCTTCCGGAAGCTGATTGGGAAGGGCTCGTGGGCGTATACCCTGACGTTGGACGAGGCTCCTGAGGGGAGGTGTTTCTTTGCCTCTTCGTAGAGTGCGAGTGATTGGGAGAAGTTGGTTAGTAGGGTTGGGAGTTGTCGGGCGGTTCGTTTCTCGATGTCAATCTTGGCCTGGTTGAGGGCGGATTCGGCTTCGACTTGTGTGAACAACCATCATCCCAGCCTTGATAGTCATTTAGGCTATGGAGCTATATAAATCTGTATTTTTCCGGTGATTTTGTTAGGGTTTCGAACTTTTTATTCGTCCGCCGCAGTTTCGAAGAAGTCTGAAAGGAATGACCTCCAAGCTGACACTCTAATCCCGCGTTTTGACCTCCACCAGGCAAGAATCACCCAGAACAACCCCATTTCCCTATCTTATACCGCAGATCTAACGTATCCCTTTTCTGCTATCTTTTCTTTTTCTGTTAACTATTGTTTTCTGTTATCTTATTCTCGACCCCCCAGGGGCTATCTCAGAACAAAAAACTCCTTCACACTTTCAAAATACGGCCTTCGACTTTTTCCAGGTACCCCTCCAGTCCCGTCAAGTAAGCAGATTCGGCAATTTTGCCTGAAAGTCATTTTTACAAGAGCCCTCCCTAGACTATCAGGTATCATTGCGCGGGAAGCCCTTAGCCACCATAATATCGGCCGGCGTATCCAAGTTCGGCCGGCGAGAAGGGGTCTACGCCCGCGAACTCTTCGCCGAAGCAGCGTTGTCGGCGTTCCATAGAGTCGAGAAACTTGATCCCAGCAAGGACATCAAAGCAGCCTTCATCGGACAGATGAGCGAAGCCTACGAACACCAGGCCCACACCGCTCCGATCGCAGCCAGCTGGGCTGGACTCTTCCCTGCTCCTGCAATGAGGATCGAGAACGCCTGCGCCTCATCAGGCTCCGCACTGCGCTGTGGCATAATGGCCATAATGTCCGGCCTCTACGACATCGTCTTAGTGGGTGGAGTAGAGAAGATGACCAACCAGCCGACTCCTGAAGTTACAGGAATTCTTGCAACAGCCTCTGACTATCCTTTCGAACAGTGGAACGGCATGACCTTCCCAGGACTCTTCGCGCTAATGGCAACGGTGCACATGCACGAGTACGGCACAACAGAAGAACAGATGGCCGCTGTCGCGGTCAAGAACCACAAGAATGGAGCGCTCAACCCAAACGCTCACATGCAGAAGGAAGTGACCATGGACGAGGTCCTAAAGTCGCGCCTAGTCTCGTGGCCTTTGAAACTGTACGATTGCTCACTGATCACAGATGGCGCGAGCGTTGTCATACTTACGAAGCCGAAGCTTGCCAAGAAGCTATCTGACAACTATGTGCACATTATCGGGACTGGTCAAGCCCAAGACACGTTCTGCCTGCACGAACGGGAAAGCCTGACTACTGTCAAGGCTGCCAAGACAGCGGCCCAGGAAGCCTACAAGATGGCCGATGTTCGACCAAAGGACATCAACGTTGCAGAGCTCCACGACTGCTTCACCATCGCAGAAATTATCGGTTACGAGGATCTCGGATTCTGCCGCCCGGGACAAGGAGGCAAGTACGTTGAGAGCGGCGCGCCAGATCTCAAGGGGTCTATGCCTGTCAATACGAGCGGCGGCTTAAAGTCGAAAGGTCACCCTGTCGGAGCAACTGGCACTGCCCAGATTCACGAGCTCTACTTGCAGTTGACTGATCAGGCGGATAGACGCCAAGTCAAAGACGCAAAAATCGGTCTAGCCCATAACTTGGGAGGATCGGGTGCGACAGCAGTGGTCCACATCTTGAAGGGGAGCTAGACTGTGAGCGAGCTGCGAGATCCGACCATCGAGGAATTCTACAAGTACTGTAGCGAGCGGAAGCTCATGGCCGTCAGATGCATTCGATGCCGACAGGTCATGGTCCCCCCCAGAGCCATCTGTTCCAACTGTCGACACAGCAGAGTCGAAT
>Ga0209376_1003574_pt1 | contig 13986 bp, 10 predicted proteins | sample GraSoiAngelo_134_FD_185891 | JGI IMG/M metagenome (GOLD analysis project Ga0209376, IMG submission 185891) | Grasslands soil microbial communities from the Angelo Coastal Reserve, California, USA - 14_0929_05_30cm (SPAdes) (version 2) | ecosystem: Environmental > Terrestrial > Soil > Grasslands ... | reverse complement strand
CTTGGTTCCTTCGTCGCGCATGTCTTTCGCGACCTCGGCCACGGTTTCCAGGAGGCGGTCCAGGGCAAGACTGACCTGAATCAGTTTCGGCCCCGAGTTATCGGCGGCATACAGCTCCGCCTTGCTGCGCAGCTCCGCGGCTTCTTGTGGTGAGCGGGCTACCCACAATTGGACGAGGAGATTGACCGTGTGGCTGGCCGCCGAAAAATACTGGTCAAGGCTTTCCCTGACCGCTTGCAAATCTTCCGGCTCGCTCCGGCCGCTGAGAGACACGCGCAGGCTGGCTGCGGCATATCGGTCAATAGCGTGCTGAATGCGAGCGCGCTGATCCGGCAAGGAGGCGGTGATGCGATCGAAATCCTTCTTAGTCGGAGCCTCCAAGGCCCGGATGATCGTGGTCCGGAACCGCATGATGTCGGCTGAGATGTGGGCGAGGTCCGTCGCGCCCAGGGTGTACTCCGTGTACATGATGCGGAGGTCCTGGTCCACCTGGCTGAGGGCTCGGGCCCCCATCAGCCCAAGTCCCGCAATCAGCAGACTGATAAGGATCTGGCTCAAAGCTGGCCGAACAATCTGGAATCGAAACGGAGTTCTCACTCGCCTGTCTCCGCGTGACAGCTATTCGTTGAGGTGCCCGCTGCTGGGCAGTGGCGCCGTCTCCACTGCTTGCGGCTAGTCTAACAGATCGGCAGCGAACAGAGAAGCCCCGCCAGTCTGGAGGGACATTGAGCGATGCTGGTACGGTCAGCCCAGGACCAGGCGACGATCCACGTGGGCCGTGAGGGTTGGGTCGTTCGAGACAAAGATCACCGACCAGGTCTCTTCTTTGGAGCAAAGTCGTCGGAGGATGGTTTCACGGATGATCGGGACGAGGGCGTGTAGGGTCCCGTCGAAGATGAGGATTTGCGGACGGCTGACGATCGCGCGGGCGACCAAAATTCTCAGGACTTGACTGGTCGTGAAGACCTTCCCTTGAACCCGGACTGGCGTCTTCAGGCCTAGCGGAAGCGCATCCGCTTCCTCCTCCATCTCGACGAAACGAAGAGCCCAGAGGATGTCACTGTACGGGATGGCAGAGCGCCCGAGCGTAATGTTCTCTTCAAGGGTCCCCGCGAACAGCGAAAGCTGCGAGTCCAGGACCAGACCGCGGCATGTATTCAGGGACGCCATGTCTAAGTCACGGAGATCCACCCCGTTGTACCGGATGACCCCCGACGTCGGCGCGGTGAGGCCGGCCAGAACCCTGGCCAGGGTGGTTTTGCCGGTGATGGTCTCAGAGAAGATCGCAATTTTCTCGCCCGGGGTGATTTCCAGATTAAAGTTCTCAAAGACTGGTGTCGAGTCAGGGTAGGAGAACGACAGATCTTTACAGGTCAGCCTGACCCCATGAATGGTCGGATCCGGCAGCGGAACGGACACCGTCGTCGGCGCAGCATCCTTGGGAAGCGAGAACAGGAAATCCAGCTCGGTCAACGAGGTAAAGAAATAAAACACATGCTCCATCTGCTTGACGACGGAGTCAAAGTTCAGCAGCAATGTGCCGACGATCACTTCAGCGGCCACAAATTGGCCGAGCGTGAGCTGACCCACCGCCATCAACCACCCAGCAGTGGCGATGAGCCCGCTATGTCCCAAGGCTTGCCACCCCACAGAACCCAGGTATTGCCGGATCAGGACACGGAAGCGGCTCCGCCTGGCCGCCAGGTACGTATTGACCAACTCGTCGGTTTTCCTGAGCAGCAGCGGCTCACTGACGGTCGCCTTAAAATGGAGCAGGTTGTAGCCAATCTCCTGTAACCAGTAAAGGGTTTCATACTTGGCGTGAGACATGCGCAGGGTTTCTCTCAGGCCGCCATGGGTCAGCACCATGAAGATGAAGGCGAACCCTGCGAGAAGGGCCAAGTTGAACGCGAGAAAATAGGGGTGGTAGAAGACCAAAATAGACATTCCGACGATGCCACCCACGACGACGTTAATGATGTCCACCATCAGCGTCGCGATGGCGCGCTGCATCAGGACGGCCTCGTTGAAATAGTTTGTGTACTTGGGTCTGAACCCCTGCGCTTGAAAACGGGGGAGTTGCTGGGTCAGCGCAAGCGCAACCCGCGCGAAGACCCGTCGCTCGAAGATCTCGATGGCATAAAACTGTAGGGCGCGGAAGGCACCGACGAACAGCAGAGTCAGGACCATGATTCCAGCCAGGGTGACGATCATGATCGGCTGGATGGCGAAGGCAAAGGTGTTCACCAGTTCCTGGACCGTTAAGGGAATGATCAGAGAAAACAGGCCGATCGCCAGCGCATAGGAGATGACGAGCCCGAGCAAGCGCCGTTCAAGCCGGAAGAGCAGGCTGAGGCGGGCGATGATGTCCCGCACCTGAATGGACTTCTGCTGGTGACTCATGTCGAAGGATCCGACGTCGCTCATCCTGTTTCTCACTGGCGGGCGTGGACCTGAAGCCTAGGTTCCCTGTCAGGAAACCAGTCCCCGCTCCGTCTCACCGCGGACCCATGGCTACCTGTGGGACAGCTAATCGCTACCTAGCCTAGCAAAGGACACAAGAAAATGCCACCGTCTCACTCATCTATTGGGTTGGCCTGTAGCTCACTGGTACCACTAAAGCCGGGCTCTTGCCCCAGGCCCCAATGGCCCACTGGTAGAACGCCAGCGCTTTCCGGTAGTCCGCCAGCGCTCTGATCCACTGGTTCTCGGAATCCACGGAGTTCCGCTCGCGAAGGTTGACAAACAGCACGCTGGTGGCACCCATGCTGAACCGGAACCGCTCTCCCTGTTCGAGTGTTCTGGCCAGTTGCAGTGATTGGAACGCGACTGCGATCCGTTCTTTGGCTCGCTCGATCGCCGACAGCGCATTGTCCACGTCCACCACCACCTGCTGCTCGCGGAACTTCTGGACCAGTACGAATCGGTCCGCTTTCCCCTGGGCTTCGAGAACTTCACCTCGCGCTCGGCGCTGGAGGAACGGAATGCGCATCTCGACGCCGAACCGATAGCCCAGTCCAAGGACAAACTCGCCTGCTTTCCTGGATGGCTCCGCCTCGGCATTCAGAATGGGAAGAAGGTTGTTCTTGGCCAGTTCCAGGTCAATATTATTCATCTTGGCTTCAATCGCGACCTCTCGGACTTCGGGGCGCATCGATTTTGCGTTCACTTTGTCTGTCTGTACCACTTCGGCCGTCGGCAGCTCGATTGGCTTCGGGAATTCGGGGACTCGTTCCCCCTCCGGGGTGGTCGGCGCGTCTTTGTCCCAGAGAAACATCGACAGCCGGTATTGCTCCTGTTCGATCGCCCGCTGGGCCGCGATGAGGATCTCCTTCCGACGTTGTACTTCCTGGTTGGCCTCCACCACGTCAAGCGGAGCCACGGCGCCAGCCTTTGCACGTTGCTCGACCTGGCTAAACCGGTCTTCTGCCACCTTCAGCGCTCGTTGCTGCACATCAGCCAGTTTCCAGGCGGCGACCCAATCCCAGTATTGCCCGGCGGCGGCCAGAAGCAGGTCCTGCCGGGTCTGCGCGATCTGGATGTCGGCGCGAGGGTCGGCCAGGCCCGACCGCTGCAGTTCGGCGTTCTCCGGGTTCACCATCAATCCCCGCAATAAGGGCATGGAAAATCCCATGATCGGTTGCTGCTTCTCGCCGACTGCCAAATCTGCGATCGAGATAGGGCCGATGCCGACACGCCAGCCCCCGGTGGCCCTGACTCCCGAGGGGTGTCTCACATCCAGAAAACTATCGTTGAACCCAACGCTGACGGTTTGCCCGGCTTTCACGAGCCGCTCCAGTTCCCAATCGTTGACCAAGGCCGGCTCGAATGCGCCTAGGGCCCTCAGCAGTCTGCCCCTGGCCACGATCTTTTCGGTGCCTGATCCTTTCAGCAACGGATGGGACCGGTCCACCCAGGCAAGGACTTCTTCAAGCGTCAATGGAATCGGCGGCAAGGCTTTCGCCTTGGCGTTCTCCGCCGCGATTGCCGAGGGCAGGTCCGCGACCGAGAATATCAGCAACAGTCCGATCAGGGCGAACAGACGCGTCCGGATCATGGGGAGTCTCCTTTCGTGAGGCCCGTTGTGCAGAGGAGTTTCGTTGCACAACCTGGTGATGCACCGGAAAACAGTGCGGGGGAGGAAAACCGGCCAGAGCGGTGAGTGAGCCCTGTGAGGGTGTCTACTTGGCACCTCTGCCGGCCTTGGGTAAGAGCGTATCTATCAGGCTCGGTGGTCTCTCCTGGTAATCGGGTGGGAAGAGGTTAAACCGTCGCCACATTTCGTACCACAGGGGCACTCGATTGAGGATGACCCACCCCATGACCTTGGTCCCTTGCCGCACATGACTCTGCTCCGGCCAAGGCCTGTCTCCGGGGTCCGGGACAACCCAAAAGCGGAAGTTGCCCTTGCCGTCGTCCACCTGGTCCACCACCTTGATCACGCCCCCATAGGTGCCGGCCATCAGCTCTGGCCAGGCCGGCAGCGGAATAGCCGGGATTCCAAAGAAGAGCAGCCGCACCTTGCGGCCCACGTTCAGCAACGGAGAGTCGATGCCGTCGGCCCAGAGCTCCGCCGCCTTGTCCGCGCTCAAGGGGGAGATCCGAACCAGCTTGTCACCAGGTCTGACCGTCTCGCCGGGGCCCACTTCGGCCATGCGTACCACCGTGCCGTCGATCGGAGCGAAGATGCGGCTGGCGATTCTCCGCTGAGTCGCGTTGGAGAGCCGAAGCGAGACGTCTGCCAACTCATTTGCTGCTCTCGCTGCGTCGGCGAAGGCCCCCGCCCGCGCGGCTTCCGCATCCAGGAGGCGCTGTAGCACATCCGCGCTGATCTGATCGCGCCCAAAAGCCAGGGCCTTCATCCCCTGTTTCGCCGCCGTGAGCCCGGCTTGGGCGCCCTGCATCTCGGCCTGGGCGGCGATGGCTGCCTGAATCGTCACTTCCAGTTCCCGCTGCGAGACAAGGCCTCGCTCAGACAGGTCTTTGTGTCGGTTTACGTTGAGCTCAGCGGTATCCACATGGACCTTGGCCGCCGCCACCCGTTGCTCTGCTTCCCGGACCCTGTTCTCGGCTTCGACCACCCGGGCTTGAGCGGACGGGACCGCAGCCTGGACTAAGTTCTGCATCTCCTTAATTCGCTTTTCGAGCTGATCAGCACGCTCCAACGCCGCCAAACGGTTCTGCTCCAGCGCGACCCTCCTTTGTTCAAGCAGAGACAGCAAGTCAGGTGCCATAAACGCAGGGTCCACGTCACTCAGCTCCAGGATCAAGTCGCCCTGCTTCACCCGCACGCCTTCGAGCACGTGCCATTTCTGAATGCGAGCGGCGATCTGAGCCTCGATATCCTGAGGTCGTTCGTAAGGAGAATAGGCCGAGAGCTGACCAGTGGCCGTGATAGTCTGGGTCCAGGGGACGAAGGCGATGACGAGGGCAAAGAGGAGCAACAGCTTGATCGCGAGCCTGGCAGAGAAGCGTAGCCGATCCGGGATCTGAACAGCTTCCCAGGATTGCAGCTCGGCGGAGGTGGCTAAGTGGTCAACATCGATCTCGTCCAATCCCGTCGGCTGCTCGACGAGCGATTTCATCTTCCCTTTTAGGCTGGCTCTGATCCGCTGCACCGCGGCGCCTCATCCGTGATGAAAACGTCGTGGTATCATATAGGATTCTGCGGTCTTCGGTCAATTATTGGGCCAGAACGCTCCAAGCCCCCCATGGGGGATTCGGTTTGTGCGTCTTTCGCCTTGACCCGCGAGTGCCAGAACGCTAAGGTAGGTTGAAACGCACAGCTTCTTATAGCGAGTAGCGAATAGCGAGCAGCAAAGAACAGTAAGCTGTTGGCTAGTCGCTACTAGCTCTTCGCTTATAACGGGTCATGAGATGGCCACTCGGCGTGCAGGAAAAGCAAAGGACGGGCTTCAGGACCTGAAACGGATTCTGGCCGACGTAGAGCGCGGTGGAATCGTGCTGGTGAATGAGCAGACCATTTCTGTGCGACATCCGATGGTTGTCGAACTCAAGGCCTCTCAGAGCCTGGTCTCAGGTGAATTGCACATTGCCCTGTCGTGGCCCTGTGCGCCGGAGGAGGGACACGGGGCATCTCCGCTGGTCGGTGTGCTGGGAGGAAGCAAAAGCGATTTCCCGGTGCTCGAGAAGGCGGTGACGGTGCTGACGCATCTGGGCGTGCCGAGCGAATTACTGGTGGTTTCAGCGCACCGGACGCCGGACCGTCTGTTTGCCTACGCCGAGCAGGCGCACCGGCGGGGGATTGAAGTCATTATCGCCGGCGCCGGGGGGGCGGCGCACCTCCCTGGGATGCTGGCCGCCAAGACGCATTTGCCGATCATCGGCGTTCCGATCCCGACCGAGAACTTAAGGGGCCTCGATTCGCTCCTCTCGATCGTGCAGATGCCGCGAGGAGTGCCCGTGGCCACCGTCGCTATCGGAGGAGCGGAGAATGCCGGGGTATTGGCGGCCCAGATCCTGGCTGGTCGGTATCCGGTCCTCCGTGAGCGCCTCAAACAGTTTCGAGCCGAACAGACGCAGGCCGTGATCGGATCCTCGGGTGAATCGAAACCGAAGCGTACCAAGCCGCGGTAGCTTCCAACAAGCCAAGAGCAGTGAAGCAGAGCCAGATCGAACCGGGTGCGATGCTAGGGGTCCTCGGTGGGGGCCAGCTCGGGGCCATGTTTACGATGGCGGCGCAACGCCTCGGCTACAGGATCGCAGTCTGGGACCCCGACTCCGATGCTCCGGCGCTCAAGCTCGCGAATTGTCCACTGAGCGCGCCGTTCACCGACCATGCTGCTCTTGAGCAGTTTGCCACATCCATCAGCGCAGCCACCTACGAGTGGGAGAATATCCCGGTCACTGTCACTGATGAACTGGAACGGCGGGTTCCGGTCAGGCCGGCCAGTCGCGTGTTGCGTGTGCTCCAGAATCGGCTCGAGCAGAAGACGTTTCTGGCAGGCCACGGATTCCCGGTCGCTCCGTTTCATGGGGTTCCCTCACCGGAGGCACTCACGGTGCCGGCTGCCGTCGGCTTTCCCTGCCTCTGCAAGACTGCCACGGCTGGGTACGATGGCAAAGGTCAGTGGCGATTGACGGGATTAGACGAGGTTCCCGTTCTGCAGGAGCAGCTTCGGCGACTGAACCAGGCTCATGCTCGCTGGATTCTGGAACAGTTTCTCTCCTTTGAAAAGGAACTCTCGGTCCTGGTGGTGCGGGCCGCGGACGGAGACCGGCGCGTCTTCCCGGTGGCCGAGAATCTGCACGAAGCTGGTATTCTGCGTGTGACCCGCGTACCGGCCGACATCGAGCCAAGGCTTGCCGAGCGTGCCGCGACCCTGGCTGGCTCAGTCGTGGAGGCGCTGGACGGGGTCGGCGTCTTCTGTGTGGAGCTGTTCCTCATGCCGGACGGTCGGGTATTAATCAACGAAGTCGCCCCGCGCCCGCACAACTCCGGCCACTACACGCTCGATGCCTGTTCGGTCTCCCAATTTGAACAGCAGGTCCGGGCGGTTTGCGGCCTCCCGCTCGGAGAGGTGCGCCTTCTCTGTCCGGCGGTCATGGCAAACCTGATCGGTGATGATCTGATCCGGGTCGGCTCAGGAGAGGGCTTGACGAATCTGCTTCACACACCGGGCGCCAAGCTGCATCTCTACGGGAAAAAGTCCATCCGTCCCGGCCGCAAAATGGGCCACGTCACCTTCCTCGCCGAGAAACCCGAGACGGCCTGGAGCTCAGCGCTCGTGCTGAGACGAATGCTCGGCAACAACGAATTGCCTAAAGGCACTCCGCAACAGGGACGCTAATCACGTGCATTCGGGTGAATGCCTGCGTGTCGGATGTGTCAAAGGCCCAGGCGTCGTCGACTTCATCGCGGGGTGATACTTCGACGACTCGGAAGGCTGAAGCATCGGGATCAAAAAGGAATACCTTTTGAGCGATGGGCTTACGTGATATATGCTAAGAGCGCTGCGACAAATGATGGCACTTGTGTGTCGCGTGTAAATTTCCAATGGATTTACGCAAGCACAAACGGATTCGCGTGCAATTCCGAAGCTCTTTCTCAGGAGGCCCAATGGTAGGGGGAGAAGGAGTACTGGTCGACCTGTCCATAAAAGGTTGTAGAGTTGAAAGTGACGTGCGCGTACAAACAGGCAATCAACTGGAGGTGCGTGTCTACCTGCCTGATCACGATTTCTCGTTAGACGTGGAGTCGTCAGCGGTTCGGTGGTCACGTGGACGAGAGTTCGGACTTGAATTCGTCCGTTTGCGAAGTGAGGCGCAGGAATTATTGCACCAGGTTGTCAAGACTCTCGAAAATGGTGCGAGTCAATAAGGGGATCATCCGATGTGCGTGCATGGCCAGCGTAAAGGTGGGTGTTCCCGTAGACTTCATTTTTATAATCAGAGAATGACAAAAACGTAAGAATGGGTTATTTTTAGTCTATGAAACAGCCTGCACAGTCCCGGAGCTACCCCGCCAGTTGTCACCGAGCCAGACTTTATCCTGTCTGTCTTTTGATCGTTGCCGGAACTCTTCTTTCAGGCTGTGCCGGGGCCACCCAGGAGCAATCTGATAAGGTTATAGCTGAACGCGAAAAAATCGAGAAAGCCTACCAGATGCTCACTGCTACCAACCAAGATCTGGAAGGGAAGCTCGCGAGACTTCAGTTGCTGCTGCTCGAGAAAGAGACTCTGAGCAAGGATCTCAGCAAAATGCTCGAGGAAGCCATTTTGGAGGTGGTGCGGGCAAAAGCGAAACTACGTAGCATGGAAAGCAAGGCAGAGGCAGCCTCGACCCTCGCAGAGGGAGAGATTGCCTTGAAAGGTCTTGGGACAAAGGTAGCCGGGTTGGAGAAGGACACGGATTTTATCCATGCCGAGGAGCTTTTGAAGGCGAGCGGTCTGGAACTAAAGAAAGAGAACTACAGCGGGGCCCTGTACCTCGCCACCCAGGCCAAGGTCATCATTAACCAGGGCCAGGAGCGATCGAAAGGCCGGGAGAAGACGCCGATGATCGCGGGCGAAGTGTCTTTCGCCATACCCCTCCCGCTTCGAGTAGTCGGTCCGAGCAAGGTCCGAGAAGGCCCTGGTCCAGACTTTAAGGTCGTCTTTGCTCTAAAGGAAGGCACTGAGCTTGTGGGCTATTCTTACAAGGGTCCGTGGGTGCGCGTGAGAGCCGAGGACGGTCGTGGCGGCTGGATTTACTATAACCTGATAGGTGGACGAGAAAAGTAGTCTTGAGCCATTCATCAATTGGCCAGGGAGGATCACTTAGGCAATTAAAGTTTCGGGATTCTCGCCGTGCTCTGGGAAGGCCGCCACGCCGACGCTGATCGTGATAGCGACCACTTTGGCATCGCTGCTCAGCGCCTCTGTGTCTACCCTTTCGCGAATACGTTGTGCGACCTCGAAGACTCCCCCTGACCCGACTTCCGGAAGCAGGACGATGAACTCGTCGCCACCATAGCGTGCAGCATAATCAATGCTTCGTAACGATTCCGTGAAAATGCCCCCGATCTTTTTCAGCAGATCATCGCCAGCTTGGTGCCCAAAGGTGTCGTTATACTTCTTGAAGTAATCAATATCGATCATCATGACCGAACAGGGGTGCTTGTGGCGCTTGGCTCGGGCCACTTCCGTGGCAAGGGCCTCCATAAAATGCTTTCGATTATAGAGCCCTGTCAGGCTGTCGGTGATGGAGAGCGTTTGTAATTCCTTGTTTTTTTCAGTCAGCGTCTTGTTGATGGTCGCCAGTTCTTCCCGCCCCCAGCGCAAGCGCGCCACCATATCATTAAAAGCTTCGGTCAAATAGCCGACTTCGCTGCGGCTGACCACGGGGAGTTGCACTTCCAGATCGCCTGTTGCCACCTTGGCTGCCCCATTGGTCAGGCGATCCAGGGGGCGAACGATCGTGAGTCCCAGGAGATACGCGGTCAGACCGATGGCCAGGAGGAGTCCCAAACATATCGTCAGGATCAGGGTCCGGATCCGCGCAGTCTGAGCGTAGACTTCCTCTTTCCCGATCTGGGCGACAACTCCCCAACCCAACTCGGACAACCGCCTGAGGGCGCCGATCACCTCTCTCCCATTGAAGTCAGGGTATTCCAGCGAGGCTATCTCCAATTCGGATGGTGGGTGGGCGGTCGTGAACGGATGCTTGACTGTCAAGGGTTCCGGGGAGCTCGAGCGGGAGACGGCGAGCACGGTTCCATCCTTTGCGATCAGGTAGTTCTGCCCTGTTTTTCCGAGGGGAGAGCGGTTTAGGATCTCCTCGATTGTCTGAAAGTTGAGCTTGGCAGCCAGCACGCCCAAGAATCGACTGTCCTGAGCCTTGATCGGTACGGCAATCAATATGACGATCTTATGAAGGGCCTCGTCCCTATAGGCCTCACCCAGGATCGGAATATCTGCTTTAGCTCGCTTCTGCCAATCCGACGGAAGGCTCAGGGCGCTGACTTGGCCAGTGCTGGTGGCGATCACCTGTGCCTTGGTGTCTATGACCAGCAGCTCTTCGTAGTCGCTAAACTTTTCCCGCACTGACTTGAGATAATCGTTAAGACGGCGCAGTGCCAGCGACTTACTGCCCTGCGCAGGGTCCGCGCGAGTGGTCTTTTCAAGGTTTTCCGAGACCTCATAGGAGCTGGAAAAGACCCGCATCTCGTAGGTACGCTCCTTCAGCCATAGATCGAGTTCCCGGAGATTCTGAGCGGTCACGTTTCGCAATTCCTCAGCAACCTTTTCCGTAAGAAACTGATTGGCATATAGAGAATAGAACCAACTCATGCTGAGAGAAGGGATGAGGGTGGCCAGCAGAGAAAAGACAAGGATTTTTCTCTTGATGCTATCAAGGCGAAGGAGATGAAGAACGTTCGAGAGACTCTGTTCCCAAGAAACCAATGGACCCCTCAATGGACCCCTCTCTGTCTGCACAAGGTAGATTGATTTCAAACGACTACCTCTAGTCTAGTACAGGCTGGGAGGATGTCAACTTCTTCCACGTTTTCTTCACCTGATGGCCAAAAGGGAACACAGAAACAGGGCATCCTGAAGCAAAATGCAGGTAGAACGGATAGCCAAACATCGTAAGCTTCACGAGTTCGTGGCTCGCCTCAGTCTTGGCTAGAGTTGGCTGCAGTGAATTCCAGGGAGGTAGAGTTGGTCCGTGTCGCGCCTTGTTTTACCGCGTCTCGTTGGTTCAAATCCGGCTAGTTGTTATATCATTGAGGGGAGCCATGCTGTCGCGGGCCGTGTACGCGACCGATTGTCTGGCTCCAACCGCTCAGCGTTCTTTCAGGTTGAGTTTGACGCTGATCGCTCCGCCAAGGTCCCCTTCCTTTCCTCCCTCCTTTGGATAGCCCGAGATATCCCGTTCACCCTTGGGTTCCCCATGGCAGCTCAGACAGGCCTTCCCAAAAAAAAGCGGCAGCAAGACCCGTACAGCCCTTCCGTCCTCTACGGTCTCACTGAGAATGTTCTCGCCGACACGGGGGTAGGAGGGATCGGCAAACTTTCGAAAGGCGGCTGCTTCAAACTCGTCAGCCTTGTTTTTGGGATTTCGCAATAGCTGATCCGGCGCTGTCTGCTTGAGATAGATCCCTGACCAACGTTGGAATCTGGCTGCTGCCTCAGTTCCAAAGGTTGCGGGAATCAGCCCTTTATACTTGACGCCCTGGATGTTGATGGTTGCCTGATAGCTGGCGACGGTTTTCTTGCTCTCCTCGACGAGCTGAGCCAGCATGGGTCTGGCTCTCTCCGGCACCTGCGCGTTCTTGAGATCAGCCAGATCAATGCCCGTCCGCTGCTTGAACGAGGCAATCAACTGCCGTTCGAAGACTTCCGGGGTAAACCCTTTGTTCCCCTTGGTAGGGTCGTTGATGAGCGGCTGGTTTGCCCCGATCGTGACCCGCCCCGAATCCAGTAGGACAGCCAGCAACCGTCCGGTTTCAATGACGTCAGGGTTGGCAGGCGCTGTGGCCTGTGACAGTCCGACCCCGAGTAGCACGAGAGTCGTCACCATCGTTCTCACTCGGTTCATAATCTCTCCCTGATTCCTAAGTACGCCGAGGCGATCCAGCAGTCAGTGGGGTCGCTGGAGGAGTCCGCTGACTCAACCATCAGGTAGCATACGGTTCGAAGCGCGCGTTGCCGGAGCGGCAGGACCACGCCCGGCATTCGGAAGAGGAACGCCGGTACTGAGCACCGCACCGTGGTCGTAGACCACGCGGCTACCCGCCTTGCTCGTGGTGGAATTCCGGAAGGCTTCCGATCCGGACTGCCTGTCCACCCGTTACAAGGAAGGAGCAACGGGTGCCCGGTGCCACAAGAGGTGCGGAAGCTGAGAGCCGTATGGCACCTGCCCCCCTACCATTCAAAATTTCGCCAGGAGGCATGACGGCGCGGGGCGAAGAAGTGAACATCCGGCCGCTTGAAGAGGCCGATCAGCGCCATGCCTGCGACAAACCCTCCCACGTGGGCGAAAAACGCGACCCCTCCACCCTGTCTCCCCAGACTCAACCCACCGCTAAGGAGTTGCATCACGAACCAGAACCCGAGGACCAAGCCGGCCGGCACATACATCATCCTGGTGAACAACCCGAGTGGAATGAGAACCAGCACCTGGGCACGTGGAAAGAGAACGAGATAGGCGCCGAGCACGCCGGAGATGGCCCCGCTCGCCCCCACCATCGGCACGGTGGAGGCCGGATCGGTCAGCGCGTGGCTGAGAGCGGCGATGACTCCGCAGGTCAGGTAGAAGATCACGAATCGGGCATGGCCCATGACGTCCTCGATATTATTGCCGAAGATCCAGAGGTACAGCATGTTCCCGATGAGATGCATCCAGCTTCCGTGGAGAAACATGCTTGTGAACAAGGTGGTGACTGCGGGGAGGCTGGCGACCTCAGGCGGAATGGCTGCCTGCCCAAACACCACAGCGGGGATGGCCCCGAACCGATACACAAACAATTCTGCCGGCTCCGACGGGAGCGAGACCTGGTAGAGGAAGACCAGCGTACAGGCGACGATAGAGGCGATGGTCATGACCGGTGTGATCTGAGTCGGGTTGTCGTCGTGAAGAGGAATCACCCGATGGCCCTCATCGGGGCGGCCGGTTGGCGCGCCTCTTCCGAGGCGGTGATTGAGCTGGGCGGGATTGATGACCAGATGCTTTCCTGATCGGCCTGATGAGGTCGGTAGGCGAAGGGTGGCCCGTCGGCAGCGGGACCGAGAACCCGGCGGCGTGCGTGTGACCGCCCCCTCCGTATGAGGCGGCGATGGCGGCGACGTCCGCCCCCTCTTTGCGCGACCGCATACTGTAATATCGGCGGCCGTCCCGATCATGCCAGATGACGCAGAATGGATAACCGGCTGAGAGCCGTTCGCCGAGTTGGCTGGTGAGCACGGCGCTCTGGACCGCCGGCACGGTCTCGTTGTGGAAGGAGACCAGCGCAGCTTCCGCCGCGATCTTGCCGACCAACTCGTTCTCGTACCGTAAGATCGCCAGGCCTTCAGCTTCCAGCGTTCCCTGGCGCAGCTCGTCCCAGACGCGAAAGTCGGATGGATAGGATGCGAGGGCGGCGTTGATTTCGCGGCTGGACGGCAGGACCCAGTGCCACAGATCCTTGTCCTGAATGTATTGAAGCAGCCAAGGCACCGGTTCCGGGTGTGCCCATTCCCAGGCCAGCACCGCGCCGGATTTCTTCTGATCGAAGTACGCGAAGGGAAGACCAACCAGGGCCTTCTCAGCGGTGATGTGATGATCCAAGACTTGCAAACTCGCGGCTTCCTTCGCCATGGCTTCCAGCGTCTGGCGTGAGTAGCTGAAGTCCACGATGACGACGTGGCACCCGGCGAGACCGGCAGGCGGGGAGATTCCGTGCTTCACCGGCATGAACCGGGCCGACGGAAACTTTTTCCAAATGGCCCAGGCCGCGCCGAAGCCGTCGGAGCATTCTGCGTGGTACAACACGACATCAGGGG
>Ga0209376_1003573_pt1 | contig 13987 bp, 8 predicted proteins | sample GraSoiAngelo_134_FD_185891 | JGI IMG/M metagenome (GOLD analysis project Ga0209376, IMG submission 185891) | Grasslands soil microbial communities from the Angelo Coastal Reserve, California, USA - 14_0929_05_30cm (SPAdes) (version 2) | ecosystem: Environmental > Terrestrial > Soil > Grasslands ... | reverse complement strand
TCGATCCCGACGCGATCGGGCCGGCGTGCGCCAGCGTCAAGCTCGTGCTGTATTCGGAGAAAGATCCGGACAAGGGAGAGATTCGGCTGGTCGATGCGAAGGTGGTCCAACAGATCTGGCGGGACTTCGCACTGTATCGAGCTCTGAGAGACAGAAAAGAATGAAGCGAAGCCCGCTCGTGAGCGGTGAGCCACGGAATTCTTGCGACTGGAGAACTCGAATGAAACGAACGCTTCTGTCTCTACTCTCCGCAGTGTTGCTTCTGGCGTTTCCGTCGAAGAGCTCCGCGCAGCTCCTCGCGACCAAAGATGGCCCGGTTGTCTACGGCCATCATCACCTGAACACCACGAACATGGCGGCGCAGAAGAAGTTCTTCGTCGAGACCCTTGGCGGGAAGCTCGTCACGATCGGCACGAACAACACAGAGATCGTCGAGTTCCCGAACGTCCTGATTTTTTTCAGATCGACACAGGCGCCGACGGGCGGCACACGGGGCACCACGGTGAACCACATCGGTTTCTCGGTGCCGAGCCTTCGTCCGATCGTCGCCAGGGTCAAAGCGAACGGCTTCCAGATGATCACGAACACGGAGGTGCCAGGCCGCGAAGTGAAAGACGACATTGCCGGACCGCTCCAACCGGGCGGCGCGTCGATCGCGTTCGCGCTCGGACCGGACGAGGTGAAGGTCGAGTTCGTGGAGGCAAAGCAGCAGACGATACCTATCACGCTGCACCACGTGCATTTCTTCAATCCGAAAAACACGGAGATGCAAGCGTGGTACGTCAAGACGTTCGGCGCCAAGCCACGGAGCGGAGGCGCGTTCCCGGCAGCAGATCTGCCTGGCGTCGCGCTGAACTTCTCACCGTCGACCGATCCGGTGGTCGGCACGCAGGGGCGCGCGCTCGATCACATCGGCTTTGAGGTGAAGGATCTCGAGGCTTTCTGCAGGCAACTCGAAGCCGACGGCGTCAAGCTGGCTGTGCCTTACAGAAAAGTCCCGGCGCTCGGTATTGCCATCGCCTTCATCACGGACCCGTGGGGCACGTACATCGAGATGACCGAGGGATTGGACAAGGTAGGGTAATTGTTCCGCGACGTGCGGGCGCTGAGCCGCTCGAAGATTTCGAGCTCCTTCGCGGCCAGCGCCTTTTGACCGGTGCGCTGGTACGCCTGCGAAAGCCTGTAGTGCGCTTGCGCGAGATCGGGCTCCAGCCGCGTGGCGGACCGCAGCTCCTGGATCGCTTCCCTGTATCGCTGCTGATCGGAGAGCAGGATGCCGAGCTGGAGAAAGCCCTTGGCGAAGCTGCGATCGAGCGCGACCGCACGTCGCAGCAATGCTTCCACCGGTCGCAGATCGCCGGGTGCCGCGGGCTGGCCTTTCCAGAGACTCATCGCGTAGTGGAACTGAGCCAGTGCGTTTCGCGGATGCGCTTTCGCGAAACGCGCAAGGCGGTCGTTGATCTCGGCGCCCAACGCCGGAGCGACGCCGTACATCTCGCCAAGGAACTGGTACGGGCGCGGATCCGATGGAGCGAGATCCGCGGCCTGACAAAATGATTTGACGGCGTCCTCGTGTTGTCCGCGAGAGTACTGCGCGATCCCCAGACCCACGTGCAGTCGCGCCGATCGCGGATGGCGTTCGATCGCCGCAGTGAAGACCTGCGTGGCCTCTTCGAACGCGCGAAGCTGCAGCAGGTTGTCTCCCCAGTCGAACAAATGATCCTCGGTCGGATCCATGTGCGCGGCCCGCTGATACTCTTCGGCGGCGCCAAGGAGGTTCCCGCTGCGTTCGTTGACGTCGGCGAGGAGATTGTGAAGCTCCGCCGTGTCCAGCGCGCCGATCATCTGAAGAATCAGCGAGCGCGCGTCGTCGAGCTTTCCGGTTTCGAGCAGCGCGAGAGCAAGATCGTGGCCGCTGGCGTAGTCGGTGGGGTTGATGGCCCGCGCGCGTTCGAGGTGAGGCAGCGCCGCCTGCAGCTGGCCTTGCTGCACGTAAAACGATGCGAGCTGATAGTGCGCCTCGAAGCTGTCCGGGTTTCGTCGCACAACTTCTAACAGCCGCCGCTCGATGGCCGCAGACTCCGCCGCGCTCGGCTTGCGGGACTGGCCGTCGGCCTGGCCCGAGCGCTGTCGAGGGGCCTGCCCTGAGCTCTGTTGGCGGACCGGCTGCGAGCTCGGTCTGGGGGCCGATGTGGAACGTTGCGAGACGGCTCCCGCTCGCGCCACCGCGACGAGCACGAGCGGGAGGAGAAGCTGCGAGCGGACTACCAATAGAGCTTGGCGCCGAGCTGAACCTGACGCGGCGTATTGCGCATTGTCGTGATGCTCGCGAAGTTCCGGGCGTCCAGGAAATTCAGCGAACCCGGCAGGTTGAACGCTGCGGTATTCGTGACATTGAACACCTCGACGCGGATTTCGAACTGCCGCTCTCCCTGGATCCGCAACTGGCGCGCAACGCCCATGTCGAGTTGGCGCATCGGCGGACCGGTCACCTGGCTGCGCGTCCCGCCGAGTGGGCTGAAATCCGTCTGCCCGATTGTGGCAACCGGTTTGGGGTCCGCGAACGCGGCCGGATTGTAGAACTGATCCACATTGTGGCTCCCCGCGTAGGGATCGCCGACCACCAGCGCGTAACAGCCCGTTCCCGATCCGCTGGCCACCGAGCAATTGATGGTCTGCGCCTGGCCGCTGTACATCGACAACACCCAGTTGGTCCGCCATCCGCCGAGAATCGCCCCTTTGCCGGGGAGATCGTAGTTGCCGCTGAAGACGAACGCTTGTTTCGTATGGATGGAAGAGAGACCGATGTCGTTCGCCAGATCCCAGCCAGCGACGTCCGGGGCGCGGAGGTTGCCGACGAAGCCGTTTGACAGTGAATCGCCGGCATTCGTCTTCGAGTCGCTCAGCGTGTAGCTCAGAAGGAACTGCAGTCCGCGGTGATATCTTCGCTGGAACTTGGCCTGCAGCGAGTCATACGAGCTCACGCCGACGGTCCGGACCAGGAGCGATCCGCGCGCGAAGTCGGGCCATCGTACGTACGGCTGCGGGTTGGTCCCCGGCGGCAGCAGCATCTGCACGTTGTTCATGCCAGTGAAGGTCTCCAGGTGTCGTCCCCTCGTCCCGACGAAGCCGACTTCCAATGAGTGTTCCGGCAGTACTTCCGTCTGCAGCGTCACGTTGTAGCTGTGATATCTCGGCGTCCGGTAGTCGAATTCGACGCCACGCAAAGTCAGACCGTTGGCGTTCACGTTGAGCGCATCGACGGCGACGCGGTCGCGAGCGTCGAGCCCGACGAGCGACCCGTCAGGCAGACGGTTCGGCGCCGTGTCGTTCGGCGCCTGGTAGACGAGCGTGAACTGGAACGGGTAGTTGTACCCGAGGCTCGGATTACCGCCGCGGTTCTCGAACGCGCCGTAGAAGAGGCCGTACCCGGATCGCAACACGACCTTCGGCGCAATCTCGTACGCCGCATCGACGCGCGGCGCAAAGTTGTTCTTCGGCATCGGTCCCAGGCCGCTGCCGAACTCGTTCGTGTACACCAGCTCGATCCCGTCTTTCGCCAGGTTGCTGACGAAGCTCGGAGAAAGCGGCTTGTTCTTCCAATCGGCCGGGATCAAGTACTGCGCCGGCGGTCCCGGCACCATGTTGGCCTGCTCGGACTGGAGCTCCTGTTCGCGGCTGAAGTAGTCCCAGCGCACGCCGTAATTCACGGTCAGCCTCGACGAGGCGTGCCAGCTGTCCTGGCCATACGCGCCGTGGTACGTCTTGAACGCATCGACCGATCCGAACGGCGACGCGCGCAGCACGTTCAGACCGCCGAGGAAGTCGACGCCTCCCGGCACGGCCGACGGGATCTGGTTGAGCAGCATCTGCGCTCGCGCCGTGCTGTTGTCCGTCTGGTTGACGAGCGACGTGTAGCGGCCGTCCCAGTTGTATTCGCCGCGCGCGTACGGCGGCTGCGTCGAACCGAAGAAGATGTACTGATACATGTAGCCGCCCTTGAACGCGTGCGACTTGTACACCTTCGTCAGGTTGTCGCTGAATTGCGCCGTGTTGCTGAACCGTTCGCTGACCACCCAGCTCGCGTGTCCCAAATCACTGAGGTTGCCCGACCCAGTCGCGGTGCCGCTGCCGATCTGCAGGAGCGGGAGACCGCCGTTTCCGTTCAGCTGCGGGATACCGAGGATACCGTAGCGTCCGGGAACGTTGCTGGTGTCGTCGCCGTTCGGCTGCAGCCGGAAGGTGTGTTCGCGACCGACACCAAACCGCGCCTCGTTGATCAACGTCGGCGACAGCACGTGCGTATGGCTCACCGCGAACCCGTTGACGCGCACCTTCTCGTCGCCTTCGGAGAAACCACCGCCATCGCCATCGCCGTCGAACGGCGACGGCCGCACCTTGTGGTTGTTCGAAAAGCTGTAGCGGGCGAAGAGTCGATCGTTGCTGCTGAAGTTGTGGTCCACGCGCACGTCGAACGCGTGCGTGTCGTCCGTGTTGGTCCGGTTGACGACGTAGTTGTTGCTCAATCCCGCCTGGTTCGGTGCCGGGTAGAGCTGCATCAGCTTCAGCGCATTGGGATTGATCCGGCTCGCCGGAATCAGGTTGCCGGCGAAGGCGTCGCGCACGTAGCCGGTACGCGCCGCCACGATGCCGGTGACTGGATCGAGCTGCCCCGCCTGCAGCAGTCGTGTGGTCGCGGGATCGAAGATCGTGCCGCGTGGAAAGCTGCGCCCGAGGACGTCGGCGCCGAGGGTGCCGCTCTGCAGCGTCATGAGATCGGCGAAGTTCGTGAACCCGCTGCTGCGCTCGAGATCCGTGGGGACGCTCCTCACCCATGTGCGCGCCTGCTTGGTCGGGCTCCCCTCGTAGTCGAAGAACCAGAAGGTCTTCGAGCCGATCGCAGGACCTCCGGCCGTCACGCCGAACTGGTTCGACAGGAATTCGCCTTTCTTGACGCCGGCGCGCTTCGCGAAGTAGTCGTTGGCGTTGAGCGCGTCGTTCCGGTTGAACTCCCAGATGGTGCCGCGCAGCTTGTTGGTGCCAGACTTGAGCGTCGTGTTCAGCACCGCGCCGCCCGCGCGCCCGTACTCCGCGTTGAACGAGCTCGTGAGAATCTTGATCTCGTCGACCGCATCGATCGGCGGCTTGACGACGTAGGCGACGCCGCTGAGGAAGTCGACATTGCTCGTGTTGTTGTCGATGCCATCCAGCAGGTAATTGTTCTGCGCCGGCCTCACGCCGTTGGCGGCGAACATCAGCGGCGCGCGCGCGCCTTGCTGCGGCGGCACGACACCGGCGGTGAGGCGGGCGAGCACGGTGTAGTCGCGGCCGTTGACCGGAAGGTTTTCGATCGTGTCGGATTTCAGCGTCTCGCCGACGCTCCCCGATCCAGTCTGCAGCACCGGCGAGTCGGCGGTCACCAGCACTTGTTCACTGATCGCACCCCGCTGAAGGACGAAGTCGACGCGCACCTGCTCCTGAATCCCGACGGTGATGCCTCGCCGCACGCCTTTGCTGAACCCCGGGAATTCGATCTCGATCAGGTAGGCGCCCGTGCGTATGGGCGTGAAAATGTAGGTCCCGTCCTCGCGCGTCACGCTGGTCAGCGTGAGCGCCTGACCTTCGTGCGTGATGGTGACCGTGGCGCCGGGCAGCACGCCGCCCGACTCGTCTTTGACCGTGCCTGAAATCGTGCCCGTGTCGACCTGGGCACTCGCGGGTACGGACAGCGCCACCGTCAAGGTCAGCGCCAACAAACAGCCCCTGCCGAGTACCGGCTGCATGTCCATCGCGTCCTCCGTTTCGACCGACCGCGTCGTGCAAGCGCACGGTCTGTCGCCGTGCGATCGTCTTGCCGATTTCGCGGGCCGAGACTAGCTTGACCCTCAACGCTTTGCAAGCCTATCCTCCCCGACGAACTCGTGAAGCTCTTCTTTGGTACCGCTCTCGCGCTGACGGTCCTGTCGGCGTTTCAATCGGCGGCCGTACCGGAGCCGCTCGCGGACTTCCGTGACCTCGCCGCCGCAGCCGGTCTCGACGCACGCACGGTTATCGGTGGGGAACGCACCAAGCAGTTCATCCTGGAGACGACAGGCGGCGGCGTCGCGATCGTCGACTACGACGACGACGGGTGGCCGGACATCTTTCTTGTCAACGGCGCACGGCGGTCGCTTTCCGCCGCCGACGCTGCGCCCGTGAGTCACTTGTATCGAAACAACCACGACGGCACGTTTGCCGACGTCACCGAGAAGGCCGGCGTCGCCGGCAAAGGCTGGGGACAGGGCGTCTGCGCCGGCGACTACGACAACGACGGTCACATCGACCTGTTCGTCACTTACTACGGCCATCAAGTTCTTTATCGCAACAACGGCGACGGCACGTTCAACGATGTCACGCGTGGAAGCGGGCTGTCGCTGTCCAAACCGCGTTGGAATACGGGGTGCGCATTTCTCGACTTCAATCGCGACGGTCGGTTGGACGTGTTCGTCTCGGCCTACGTCGATTACGCCGATGCGACACGCTACGCACCAGGAAGCCGCGACAACTGTTTTTGGAAGGGACTCGGCGTGATGTGCGGCCCGCACGGTCTGGCCGGCTCTTCGAACGCGCTCTACCGTGGCAATCCGGATGGCACGTTCACCAACGTGTCCGAGGAGGCGGGACTCCTGAAGCCGCGACCCGCCTACGGTCTCACGCCGCTCGTGCTCGACTACGACAACGACGGGTGGCCCGACGTGTACGTCGCGAACGATTCCAGCCCGTCGCTGCTCTTCCACAACAACGGCAACGGCACGTTCAAAGAGGTCGGCCTTCAGGCCGGCGTGGCGCTCAACGCAGACGGCCGCGCTCAGGCCGGGATGGGCGTCGGCGCCGGCGACTACAACCGCGATGGCTGGCTCGACATCGTGAAGACGAACTTCGACGATGACACGACGTCGCTTTACCGCAATCTGGGCCACGGAACGTTCGACGATGCGACGGTCGCCGGAGGGCTGGGGGTCAACACCGCGTATCTGGGCTGGGGCACGGGGTTCATCGACTTCGACCTGGACTCATGGCCCGACATCTTCATCGTCAACGGCCATGTTTATCCGGAGGCGGATCGCATCGGCGGGCGCTACGGCTATGAGCAGCCGAAGATCTTGTACCGCAATCTCGGCAATGGACGCTTCGAGGATGTGTCGAAGCGGGCAGGACCCGGAGTCGCTGCCAAGAAAGCGGCGCGCGGCGCCGCCTTCGGCGACCTTTTCAACTCAGGGCGGCAGGATGTCGTCGTGAACAACATGAACGACTCACCAACCCTGCTTCACGACTGTGCTCCGTCCGCGGGCCACAGCCTCGTGGTGCAGTTGATCGGAACGCGCTCGAACCGCAGCGCGATCGGCGCGCGGGTCACGGTGCAGCTGGCTGGACGGCGGTTGATCGACGAGGTGCGCAGCGGCGGCAGCTTTTGTTCGCAAAGCGATTTGCGGATCCATACGGGTCTTGGCGTACGCACCCGCGCCGATCGCATCGAAGTGGCCTGGCCGAGCGGCACCGCGGATGCAGTCGCCGCCATCGATGCGGATCAGCTTGTCGTCATTCGTGAAGGCAGCGGTGTGGTTCGGCGCGAACCGCTGGTGCGCCGCGCGCTGGCGGCGTGCGGGCAGCACTGATACCATGCGCAGCACCCGGGGACCGGAGTAAGCATCGGCACGCATGTGAAGAATCCTGGACTGACCTGGCGGCGGCGGGAGGCGCTCCGCATCCTGGCGGCGTGCATGGCCGACTGGTGGCTGCCGCGATGTCTGTTTGCGCAGAGAACCTCGACGCCGCGCAAGCGCGAGCGCCGCGTGATTGTCGTGACGTTCGGCGGAGGCGTCCGCTACGAGGACACGCTGGCGCGTGACGGATGGGTCAACATTCCCCACCTCGCGTCGGACCTCGTGCCGCAGGGACTCGTGTACCCGGTCGCGCGTCACGAAGGGCTCACCGGACATTTCAATTCCACGGGCGCGCTGGTCACCGGCAGCCGGCAGAACGTCGACGCGTACGGCAGCGAAGCGCCCGTCACGCCGACGATCTTCGAGCTCTTTCGAAAGGAACACGCGCTGCCGCCCGAAGAAGCCTGGGTGATCGCGACCAACAAGAGCTTCGGGCTGATGGGCGGCAGCAAGTTGAGATCGTTTGGCGATCCGTACTCCGCGAACGTCGTCCTGCCGAAGCAGTTGTTGATCAGCACGATCAAGGCGGCGGTGAGCACGAATGCCGGGCCGGGCGTCGAAGACCGGCGGGCGCTCGCCGAGCGCATGATGCTGGCGCTCGACGAAGGGTACGAAGGATTCGGATGGAGAGTCTACGAGTCGGGCCGTGCGCTCGGCGCGGAGCTGAAGGCGACACTCGCGAAATCGCTCATCGATTACTTTAACGATCCGGCCACACCGACGAGCGGTGACGAGCTGACGTTCTTCATGACCAAGGAGATCATGAACCGGCTCGCGCCATCGCTGCTGGTCGTGAACTTCTGGGACATCGACATCGCGCATTACGGCGCCTACTCGCTCTACCTCGAGGCCATCCGCAGAACCGATCGACTGGTGCACGAGCTGTGGCAGCACGTGCAATCGTTGCCGCAGTACCGCGATCGCACGACGCTGATCGTGGTCCCCGAGATGGGACGGGATAGTGATGTCGCCGGAAACGGTTTCGCCAACCACCGCAGCGGCGACGAGTCGTGTCGTCGTGTGTGGCTCGTTGCTGTCGGAGCCGGTGTGCCGAAGGGCGCCGGGACCGAACGGCCAATCCGCACCGTGGACGTCGCGCCGACCGTGGCGCAGATTCTCGGGTTCAAGATGGCGGAATGCGAGGGAAAGCCGCTCGCCGAACTGGCCTTTTGAACACACGATGGAGCGCGAGGCTGCAGGCTGATTGGAGCGCGAAGCTTTAGCCGAGCGACGGCCTAACCGATGCAGTTCAATGCCGCATTGACCGGCGACGCCGCCACGCTGGCGCGGCAGCACGGCGAGATGCTCGCGCGTCTGCCGGCGACCGTTCACGCCTTCATTCTCGTCGAGCTCGAGAAGTGGCCGATGCTGTTCGGCCCTGAGCAGCGCTACCAGCGCGCCCTGCTGGAACACCTCTCACGCGTGCCCACGGGCGAGTTGGACCAGGCGGTCTCCGGAATCGGACGCATCGAAGCGGAGTCGGGCGTCAATCGCCTCGGCGAGCGCAATCCGGCGCGATTCCAGGACGAGGCGCAGGCGCTCCTGCGAAAGCGCGGGCTGATCGTCGACTGGCGCGGAGAAGTTGACGGGTTCTTCCAGAAAGTCGACCCGGTGCTGGAGGCAACGCTCTATGCCGCAGATGCTCGGCGTCGCCTCGTCGTCCAGCTCTATGGCGGCGGCATCGCGGTTCAGCGAGACAGGCTGTGGAAGCGATTCAAGGGCGTCGGCCTGCGTCTCCCGCTGAATCTGGAAGGAACGAACGCGACCGAACCGTTTCTGCAGGCATTGTTTGGTGCGGGCGAGCCGGGCCGCGGCGGACCGGCGCTCTTTGCCGCAGCAATCGAGTCGGCGCCGCTCGATGCATGGCTCATCGAATCGCACGAGGCGCTTCACGCCCTGTGGAAAATGTCGAAAACGTCCGAGACGTCAGAGACGTCCGGCCGAAACGATCGCGGCACGTCGTCGGCCTCGTTGACCGGTTTGAGTTACGACCGCTTGCGATCCTATCGCGACGATCTGACGCGCGCGCTGAACCGCAAGATCCAGAGCGGCGTCGAGAGCCCTCAGGCATTTGCGGCCTACGCGCGCAGCCTCCAGATTGTCCCGCCTGCCGGCACGCTGCTCTACGCTCCCGACATTCTGCTGGCGTTCGTGCGCGACGTGCTGATCAGCGGCAATGGAACGCTCCTGATGAACAACACGTTCGTCGAGTGGGCCGCGATTCAGGCGCTCAGGCGGGCGCAGCCGCGCATCCTGGTCACACGCTTTGGCGTCCGCGACAGGTTGAAACCGTTCAGCAGCATGGTCCTCTTTTCACAACCCCGCGCGACCGATCAGATACCCGTCGCTCAGGATCCTGTCGGATCGTTCATCGACGTCGAGCAGTTGTCTTACTATGTCTGGCTGAACGCGGAAAAGAACCCCGCCTATCGCAAGAAGACGCTCTATCTCTTCCTCGCGGAAGGCGTCGACGAGATGCTCGCGATCCGATCGGACGCGCCGATTGCGGCGCAGTCGGGCCTGACGCCGGCGAGGCTCTCGGATGTGCACGCCACGATGGCGCAATGGTTGGGCGTGTCTGTACCGAATGGATCGGGACGGCCCATTGTCGAAATCCTCCAGTAGCGGACCAGTGGGGCATGAACACCCACAACCAGCGAATGGGCGGACGGACCGAGGAGCGATCGTGAGCGATCCGGCCGGAGCGCGGTTCCTGCACGTCGCCAACGGCACCTGCACGACGAACATCATCGAAGCCGCGGCCATTCCGGGCACGCGATCGATCTGGGCCGATCCGCTCTACGAGGGGCCGGTGCCGGCCGGCTTGAGCGACGAGGAGTTGATCGATGTGCGCGGCCGTTACCTTGCCGGCCCCGCTGACGATCCCTTCGTTGAACCGGTGAATGACTTGCGTCGCTGGCGACGAACGATTGAGGCGCACGACTCATACGACGAGCTCGTGCTCTGGTTCGAACACGACCTGTTCGACCAGCTCAATCTCATTCAAATCCTCAGCTGGATTCGGACGCGCCTTCCCGCCGGGAAGAGCGTGAGCCTCGTGTGCATCGGATCGTTTCCCGGCCATCCCGGATTCAAGGGTCTCGGCGAGCTCTCACCCGATGAATTGGCATCGCTCTTCGAAACGCGGCGACCCGTCCGCGACGCCGAGTACATCCTTGCCGCGCGTGCATGGCAGTCGTTTCGCGAGCCGCGGCCCGAGCCACTGGACAACCTGCGGCATTCCGACACGATCGCGTTGCCGTACCTCGCGCCGGCTCTCGAGCGCTTTCTTCAGGAATATCCCTCGACGATCGACGGGCTCTCTCGAAGCGAGCGGCGGCTCCTGCGCCTCGCGGATCGCGGTCCGATCGGCGTGGCGGACGCATTTCCGCGTATGCACGATGACGAGGCCGTTTACTACATCACCGACTGCTCGCTCGCCGCGCTCGTCGGTACTTTGTCCCGCACATCACCTTCGCTCCTCACGATCGCTCCTGGGGCGCATGTCGACGGCGCATCGCTTCAGGGAACCGTCACGCTGACGGACGCCGGTCGCGAAGTCCTGGCCGGCCGTCGAGATCGGGTCGCGTGCGGACTCGATCGGTGGCTCGGCGGCGTGCATCTGCAGAACGGGATCGCCATCTGGCGCTGGGACGACGACCGACGGCGTATGACGGGACGCTGAATCGACGCGCCGCCGCTTGGATAGTCGAGATACGCGAGATCCCACTTCGATACCTTCTGCTCATCGTCATGTCGAGCGAAAGGGCCAGCGCCTTGCACTCGCGCGTACATTCGTAGCCGTACGACAGCGGATCGGCGCAGCGAAGGACAGTCAACGTAAGCGCCTGTCACAAAGTGGAAAAGAGGTTCCTCATGGCGATAGGGACGAGTTTCCGCTGCCTTCCGGTGTTGTTATTGATTACCGCGGCATCTGCTGATTCAGCTTCGGCTGATCCAATCCTGGTCAACGCCGGCACATTAAGCGTGAACAACGGCGATCCGTCTTTCTTTCGGTTCATTGGTAACGGATTTGACTTCCCCGCCGAGCTACTATTCGGCAATCTGCCCGGGCCTCTCCGCACCTGCAACCCGTGCAGCGGCGGCGCTCCGGTGGATCTGAGCAGTCATCTCACTGGCAGCATCGGCGAGTGGGTCAACAGGCCGGATTTTCCGGTCCAGTTCAACGGCAACACCTACGCGACAGTGTTCTACTCGATGTTCTTAAGGTTCAATGAAGGGTTCACGTTCTCCGGGCAAGTCACTGGATTCCCGACAATCGCCAGAAACACGGCCCCGCTTTTCTCGACCGCGTTGACCGGCAACGGAACAGTGCAGTTCTTCGCTGCCGCCGCCGGCGGGATGTTTTTCTTCGCAGACCTCGACTACAAGTTTGCCGCTGAGAACGGTCCTTCGCCAACTCCCGAACCAGCTACCGTCTTTCTGATGGGGACGGCGGTCGCTGGCGCTTTCGCCCGCCGCCTCCGGCGCAGATAAACGTCCATCCCTTTACCGAATCGCCGGTTGACTCGTCGGGCGCGACGTCGATGGCGGAGGCAGCGGCAGATCCGACGCGAAGCGGCGCAGGACGTTTTCCGTGAGTCGCGACACGTTGTTCGTGTAGTTGTTGTACGAGAGACTTGCGCACCACGCGATCGATCCGGTCGAAAACACCGCGCCGCCGTTGGGGTACTCGAGATACGCGAGATCGGCATGCACCAGTTTGTTGACGGTTCCGCCTTGCCGCGAATCGGACGTGTTCACCTCTTCGACGACATGCTGATAAGCATCGGAGTGGCCGAACGACTGCGCGAGCAGCAGCGTGTGCGCGGGCGATCCGATCGGATAATCGACGCGATCGAGCTCCTGTCCCGCAGCCCCTTCGCCGAGCGCCAGTGAGGGGAAGTCCCCGATGATTTCATCGGCGCCGATCCCTTCGAAGATGAACGCGACGCGGGGGTCGAAGCTGCCCGGCATCCTTTTATATGGCGACCCCTTGTCGAAACCCTGCGCGGTGAAGCCGACGCCGAAGTACCGCTGCGGCGGCAGACCGCGGAACCGCCAGAGACCGCCCGGTTCGCCCGTGAGGCTGTGATACGACTCGCCGGGCGCCCCCTGCCAGTGCTCGGTTCCGTCGCGGCGCCGCAGCTCGATGAAGCGTCCGGCCGGATCCATCGGCGTCACCCAATAGAATCCGTTGCCGCCGAGATACACCACGCGACCGCCTTTCTCGAGATACGCGTGAAGGCCGTCGAGCATTTGTTGTGAGTAGTACTCCGGATGCGACCCTGTGAGAACCGCCTTGTACGGCGCCAGCAGTGCCGCGCCCTCGAAATGCAGGTCCTGATCGGTGATGACGTCGACCGTGAACCCTTTCACGTCGAGCCAATCGACGATGTAGGTGTCCTCCATGAACTGCCATGGGTTGCGCGTCGTGATCTTGGGCCGCATGTTGGTGATCGGCCTCAGGCGCGACGAGTAACCGATGCCGCTGCCGTCGGTGTGGTGCGCGTAATTGCTCAGGATGTTGAATCCCGAGTTGCCGGTCCCGCCGTACGCGAGATAGCTGAACGTCGGAACGAGAAACGCGATCTTCGCCGTCGCCGTTCCCTTCTTCGGCCGCACGAAGAACGGCACGTAGTCCTCGGCCGAATCAGTTCGAAGGCGTGCGGCGTAGACGCCGCTCTTGAGATCCGGCGGCACCTTGAACTCGAATCCTGGCTCCCATTTCGTGTCTTCCAGATCGTCGTCGTGAAAGTAAATCGCGCCGTACTCGTCGCGCGCGTGTTTGAAATCCATCTCCCGGCCCGTCCAGTTGTGGCCAGTGACCGCGCGCGTCGGCGTATTGACCGCAATGCCATTGAGCTTCCGCGACGACGTATCGGTGACGACGCTGGTCGGAATGTCGAGCGAGAAATTCCACGACGCGATCGCATCGGTCGGACCGCGGCCCAGGCGAATCTCGTCGAGATCGCGCCGGCTCAACGTGCGACCGTAAATCCGCGGGTTGTCGATCTTGCCGTTGAAGTGACCGCTGATGATGGGTTCGCCGCCGGCAGCGGCGCCCGACGAATACGCCGCGATCAGAAACGGCGCGGCATTGGTCGAGAGCGACTTCAGCTGCGTGGCATGCTCGGTCGTCGAACGCGTCGGATCGAACGGGAACTCGGTCAGCGGCTCCTGAACGAGCGTGACGCGGCCGGCCGCCGCGTCGTACGAGGCCGCGACGAAATACCACGACGTCGTGGTGACGTGCTGCGGCCGCGGCGCGTTGGCCGCGCCAG
>Ga0209376_1003567_pt1 | contig 14009 bp, 8 predicted proteins | sample GraSoiAngelo_134_FD_185891 | JGI IMG/M metagenome (GOLD analysis project Ga0209376, IMG submission 185891) | Grasslands soil microbial communities from the Angelo Coastal Reserve, California, USA - 14_0929_05_30cm (SPAdes) (version 2) | ecosystem: Environmental > Terrestrial > Soil > Grasslands ... | reverse complement strand
GCACCGGAAGGAAGACGTCCTCCCACAACGCCGGGATGACGTCGCCCCGCTCCACCTCGGCCTGCGAGACGGGCGCGATCGCGAGCTCGACGCGGCTGGTGCCGAGGCACTGCGCCAGCGGCGTGGCAGTGGGCCACCCGGCGTGCCCGGGCCGCGTGGGCAGATCCCCGCGCGACAGCTCGCCCACCGCGCGTAGCAGCGTCAGCACCAGGTCGCCGCGCCGGGTCCACTCGTACTCGAAGAATCCCGGCGTCAGCAACGCGAGCCCGCGCCGCCCGTCCGCCGCCGCGACGAAGCGCTGTGCGGGCGCGGTCGCCACCGGCGTCTCGAGCGGATAGTCGGCCGCGTGAACTGCCACGGGGGCTCGCGCGACTGTGCCGAACGCCGCGCCCGCCACCGCGGGGACGCCGGAGAGGTTGGTCGGCACCCGGGCGCGTAGCCGATGCCACGTCGCCTGGTTGTCGACGTCGAGGATACAGCGCACGACGGGACTGTCGGCGTGCAGCGTGATCACGAGCCGGACGCTCACCCTCCCTCGCTTCCCGCGCACCCCGGTGCCGCACGACATCTGGAGTCGGACCTCGATGCCGGCGATGAGGGGCCCTGCCGCCACTCGTCGCACCTTCAGCGGTCCTGCCGCGCGCACGACGCGGTCGCGGCTGGGTGGGCAGTAGCTGTAGGTGTCCCCGGCGTCGCCGCCATCCTCCAGCCTCAGCACGTCGAAGAACCGCTCGCCGGTGCGCCGGTCGTGCAGCGCCAGCGCGCCGCTCGGCTCGAGTACGACCTCGATCCAATGGTTGACCAACGAGCGCCCCTTTACCGTGGCGCCTTCGGCGCCGCGCTCCGGCCGACTCGCGCCCGAGGTGAGCCCGGCGCACAGGACGCCCAGTCCGGCCACGGCCGGAGGGCGGAGCGCGACGCGCACCCAGTCCACCTCGTCCTGATCCGGATAGTGGCGCGCCGCGTCGAGCCGCTCCTGTCCGACGCGCCGGTCGAGCACCTGCACGGCGATCAGCCGCCCGTCCGGCCCGGCGAGCCCGAAGGGCCGGGACCCCTGTTCAGGAGGGGGGTGCGCGACCCGCGGCGCGCCCGATGGCGGCCCCACCGGCACGTCGCGCCGAAACAGCGTGATGTCGGCTACGGCCACGCCGCCCCGCAGGCGCGCGGCGGGGTTCCACAGCACCAGCGCCGGCTCGGTATCAGTCACATGCTCCCGCGCGACATCGGGGTCGTGGTGCACGAGCTCGAGCAGGCTGCCGCGCACCACGGCTCGCGCCAGCGCTTTCACACTCGTGAGCCGCGCTTCCACGGCGCGGGCAACGTCGTCGCTCGCGCATCCGGCGATCGAATCGTGGAACTGGCACCGGACGAGGGTGCGCCATGCGAGCTCGAGCAAGGGACGCCGGTCGCGCCCTCCGGCGCGGCGGGCGAGCGCGGCGAGCGGTTCGGCCAGCCGCTCCAGAAACAGCTCCGCCGCCGAGCTGCGCCGCTTGAGTGGCGCCCGGGTCGCGTGCACGCCCTGGAGCGTCCAGGTGTAGCGGTACGACCAGCGCAGCTCGCCCGCCAACGGCGCCGGCTTGGCGCCGTCGGCCACCGCCTGAAAGAACTCCTCGAGCCGCGACACTCGGAATGCGCTCTGCGGCTCGAGCTCGGCGAGCAGGTCGCGCAAGCGTGACACGTCGGGGTGGGCGGCGTGATGATCCGCGCCGACGAATACCGGGATGTGCTTCGCGGCGGCGCGCTCCACGAGCGCCGCCCGGACGGCTCTCCATGCCGGGGCGAGACGGTCGGCGTCCGCCGGCAACGCGGCGCCGATCTCGTACCCGGCCGGCGGAAGCTGCCATAGCAGGACGTCCCGGCCGTCGGGGCCGCGCCAGCGGTACAGGTCGCGCTCCTGGCCCGGCTCGCCGCCCAGCCCGCGCCACACCACGCCAGCCCGGATGCCGAACTCGCGCGCCAGCGTCGGCCACACCGCGGGGTGGCCGAATGCGTCGGGCGAATACAGCACGTCGAGCCGTCCCCCGAGCCGCTCCGCGTCGGCGGCGCCGAGCTGCAGGTTACGCACCAACGCCTCGCCGGAGGGGATCAACTCGTCGGTCAGGACGTACCACGGCCCCAGCTGGAGCCGTCCGGTCTTGACGAGCGCCTTGAGCTCCGCCTCCCGCTCCGGACGGGCGCTCAGATAGTCGGCGACGAGCACCGTCTGGCCGTCGAGCAGGAAGCTGCGGTAACCGGGGTCGGCCTGGAGCCGATCGAGCAGGTCGTCCAACGCGGGGACGAGCCGTGCCTGGAACGCGGCGCGCGGCAGATACCACTCGCGGTCCCAGTGTGTGTGCGGGATGAGGTGGAAGATGAGCCCGCTCATTGGCGCTGAAGCCTAAGGGGCCTACGACGGAAGTGCGAGAGGACAGGTAGGGATGGAACTTAGATCGTGACCCCCGCCTCCTTACGCCCAAGATTCGCGCAAACCGTCCCCGCGCGCAGCGCCGCCAGCCGCTGCTTGATGGCTACGGAGCGCTGGCGACGAGGTGCGCGCGGTTCGCGCTCAACGAGTCGCTGAGCCCGTTTAGGGCCTGTTCGAGCGAGTTGCCCGTGAGGCCGCGTAGAGATGTGAGTGCGCGTTTCGTGTGGCCTTCACTACTGAACGAGTAGGTCGTCGCGCCGCGGTAGGGGCGCACATCGAGCCGAATCCGGACGTCGGATGCCTCGGTGAAGAGTCCCTGACTGTAGCCGCCAACGTCAAAGCGTGGAACCAGCAGCAGATCGGCAACAGTCGTGTCAGCGGGTCCGGAGAGCCACTGCATCAGGTCGGCGTCGCCGACGCGCCGGACTTCCGCGTGCTGGAAGGACGCGTTGACCATATCAGTTAAGCCCCGAGTGGCGGATTCGCCCATGTGGTAGTTGTACTTGTGAATTCCCCGCGACGAGGTTGTCACGTACGTTTCGAATGATGGCGTGATTAGCAGCAGCGCACGGGCACGAATCGGCGGCTGGACAGCGGCGACCTTGGCGGGCGTGATCTTGGGGGCGACGTTGTGAGTGCAGGCGCCGGAAACCCCCAGCAGCACGGGCGCGAGCGCGACGAGCCGACGCATAAGGCCCCTTTGGGTAGGATGGTGATTATGTTCTCAACCGGAATCAGAACGTAACGCATGCCACACCGTCGCCCCGGCCCGTCAAAAACGCGTCAATTGCAGCATGCCCAAAAGTAGAAGCGCACCAAGGGGCTGACGCCGCTCCCGCGAGCGGCGATATTCCCCACCATGCTCAAGCGCGCCCTGCTCGTCGTGCCCGCCCTCGCGGGCCTCGCGTTCCTCACGACCCGGCTTACACCGGGCCCCCTCAAAGACGGTACGACCCTGCTCCCCTCCGGCTGGCGCATCCATCCGGCGGGCCGTCAAATCGCGGTGGGCACGCTACCGCTCAACCTCGCGACGCTCTCCGACCGGTCGCTGGTGGTGACGAACAACGGATACGGCGAGAACGGCCTCATGCGGGTCGACCCCGTCGCCGGGCGCGTCGTGTGGCACCATCCGCTCCGGGCGGCGTGGCTCGGCCTGGCCCGCTCCGGTCGCGAGTGGCGCGACACCGTGTGGGCAAGCGGCGGCGGGACCAACCGGGTGTATCGACTGATCTGGCTGGGCGGCGCGGGCTGGACGAGCGACAGCGCTACGCTCGCCGACACGAGCGCGCGGCTGTTCGCCGCCGGACTGGCGCTGGTTCCCTCACGGGGCCTGGTGGCGGTGGTCGGGAACCTGAGCGACTCGGTGTACCTGATCGACGCCGCCACGCTGACTCGGCGCGGCGCGGTGGCCGTGGGCCACACGCCCTACACCGTGGTCGCGGACTCGAGCCATCTCTACGTGAGCGATTGGGGCGATTCGACCGTCAGTGTGATCGACCTGTCGGTCACCCCCCCGGTCCGCCGGTCCACCCTCGTCGTCGGCCCGCATCCGTCCGCCCTGGCGCTGCGCGGGAGTGAGCTGTTCGTCGCCCTGGCGGGCGCCAACGGCGTCGCGCGCGTCGATCTCGCACGCGGCGCGGTGGTCGAGCAGCTCACGGTCGCCCTCGATCCCCACGCGCCGCTCGGGAGCGATCCCAACGCGCTGGCGCTCTCGCCCGACGGCCGGGCGTTGTACGTCGCGATGGCGGGGAACAACGCGGTCGCGGTGGTCCACCTCGACGGGCAGCGCATGCGCGTGGCAGGGCTGATTCCGGCGGGATGGTATCCGACGGCGGTGACGGTCTCACCCGACGGGCGCACCCTGTACGTCGCGAACGGCAAGGGGAACGGCTCGGGTCCGAACGCCGATGGGAAGTACATCGGCAACGTGATCGCGGGCTCGATCTCGATCGTCCCGGTGCCCAACGCCGCTACGCTGGCTCGCTACACCCGCGAGGTGTACGCCCTCAGTCCGTATTCCAACACCCGCCTGCGCGGCCTCACACCCGACCGCCTGGCCGCTAAACCGCCAGTGCGTCATGTGGTGTACATCATTCGCGAGAACCGCACCTACGACCAGGTGCTGGGCGACATCCCCGCGGGAAACGGGGATCCGAGCCTCACCATCTTCAACGACTCCGTGACCCCCAACGCCCACGCCATCGCCCGCCGCTGGGTGCTGTTCGACAACTTCTACGTGAACGGCGAGGTCTCCGCCGACGGGCACGAGTGGAGCGACCGTGCGTTCGCGAGCGACTACAACGAGAAGACGTGGCCGCACATCTACTCCGACCGGCGTAAGTGGGATCTGACGAGCGGCGCAGATCTCGCCAACCCGCGCGATGCCTACCTGTGGGACGCTGCGAAGCGCAAGGGGCTCTGGGTCGTCAACTTCGGCGAGATGACAGAGTCCGACGACGAGGATTCGAGCCAAACCCGCCGGGTGCGTACCAATTTCCCGGGCCTCAAGGAGATCACCGCGACGAATTACCCCGGCTTCGATCTCGCGATAGCGGACACGACGCGGGCGCGCCTCTTCGCCGACTCCGTGGCCAGCTGGGACCGCCAGGGCCGGTTCCCCGATCTGGTGGTCCTGTGGCTCCCGCGCGACCACACGAGCGGCCGCCGGGCGAACCGGAACACGCCGCGCGCCATGGTTGCCGACAACGACCTCGCGTTGGGGCAGATCGTGGAGCGCCTGTCGCAGTCCCCCGCGTGGTCCACGCTCGCCCTCTTCGTGCTGGAGGACGACGCGCAGGACGGCCCCGACCACGTCGACGCGCACCGCTCGGTGCTGCTAGTGGCGTCTCCGTACGCGCGCAGCGGGGTGGTGGACAGCACGTTCTATACGACGAGCTCTGTGGTGCGCTCGATCGGGTTGATCCTCGGCTTGGACCCGCTCAGCCAATACGACGCCGCGGCGACTCCCTTGTGGAACGCCTTCTCGCAGCGCAGTGACACGACCCCCTTCCTGCACCTCCGCAATGTCTGGCCGCTCGACGAGCTCAACCCGCGCGCCTTTCGCTCTCGCATTCCCGACCGCGACCTCGCGCGAGCGGACGCGGCGGACGAGGAGCTGCTGAATTGGGAGATCTGGACCAGCGTGCGCTCGGGATCGGCGCCGCCCCCAGTGCGACGGTCGCTCGCGCTCGAGCACCCTCCGGTCGCGACGCAGATCCCGCCGGCCAGAGAATAGACGCGATCAAGCCAGCGCGGCCAGCTCGTCCAGGCGGGACAGGTGGACGTGCGCCACCCGGCGCCCCCGCGCGAGCAGCGCGCGGATGTCGCCGCGCGCCTGGGCGCTCTTCAGCCGGCCGAAGCTGATCCCCAGCTCGGGGATCAGGGCGTCCTCGGGGTCGTCGGCCGTGAGCACGAGAAACAGGCCGGTGTTGGGTCCGCCTTTGTGGAGCTGCCCGGTGGAGTGGAGGTAGCGGGGCCCGAACCCGAGCGTCGTCGCGCAGCCGAGCCCGACCGCCCACGCCGCTCGCAGCCGCTGCAGTCGCGCCGCGACGTCGGCGTGGGGAGGGAGGTACGCCAGAATCGCCAAATAGTCGCCCGGGCGGGCCGCGCGGCGCAGCGCCGCCACACTGAGCGTCTCGATCGGCTCGGCCGCCGTCGCCTCCGGTCGCGCCAGCTCGGCCCGCGCGAGTCGCTTCGCCTCCTCCACATCCGGCTGGTCGAACGGGTCCACGCCCAGCCGGTTGCACAGCTCCCATGTGACGTACTCCCACCGCAAGAACTCGGCGCCGAGGTCGAGCGGGTCGCTCGAGAAGTCGGAGACGATCTCCGAGTCGGGGCGGCCCTCCGGAAGGGGATCGTCCACCACCGGCACCATGCCGCGACCCTGTTTCCCGCTGCTCTCCGCCACGAGCTGCTCGACCCAGTCGGCGAGACGGGCCACGCGAGCAGGCGGCCGCAGCACGAGCTTGTCTTGCCCCGCTCGCGCCGCCGCCGCGAGCCGGGCCCCGAACGCTTTGGCACGCTCGGCGTCCACCGCCCCGGCCCGCTGGAGCAGCGCCCGTCCGTCCACGCCGATCAGCGCGGCCGGGAGCATGCCGACCACGGTGAGCGCCGCATAGCGGCCACCCACCTCCACCGGATGCGGGAACACCGCACGGAAGCCCCGCGCGCCGGCCATGGCCTCGAGTGGCGTGCCGGGCTCCGTGATGGCGACGAATTGTTCGGGGCTCGCGCGGGTGGCGAAATAGTGGAGGAACGCGAGCGTCTCGACCGTCGTGCCCGACTTGCTGCTCACCACGAAGAGGGTGTCGCGAATGCCGGACCGCTCGATCGCCAGCACGGCCCCCGGATCGGTGCTGTCGAGCGCCGTGAGCGAGGAGGCGCCGAAGCTCGCCGCGAGCACCTGGGGCGCGAGGCTCGAGCCGCCCATGCCACACACGACCACGCGCGTGAGCCCGTCGCGCCGCGCCGCGGCGGCGAAGCGAGTGAGCTCCTCCCACTGCGTCAGCGAGACGCGCGGCGCGTCGACCCAGCCCAAGCGGTTCATCGGGCCCGGAACATAACCCACCCCCACCCTCGCCCGCCTCGAATCGGCCCGTTAGGTTAGCCGATGGGACTCGCCGTGGCCCCCCCGACAGGAAAAACCCTTGTCCTGGTCGCCGCCATTACGCTGGCGGCGATCGCCGCCACCTATGGCTTCGCGCCCCACGGCCGCGCGGTTGCGGTGGCCACACTCGCCCTGGCCGGCGTCGCAATCGTTGCGGCCTGGCTCGGGTCCTCATTCCGCGCCGACCGTCGCTACGCCACGTTGCTCGAGAACGAGGTCGCCACCCAGACCCGCTCGCTCATGGATTCACTCAGCGCCACCGCCACGGCCGAGCGCCACCTGCGGCTCCTCATGGACGCGGTCCCGGACGCGATCGTCGTGCTCGACCGCGACGGTCGCGCGGTCGATCTGAACGAGCCCGCGAAGCGGCTGGCGGCGCGCGGTCCCAACCCTGGCACGGACGGCGGCATCTTCGCGTTTCTGGACGCCGATGCCGCCGCCACCATGCGGGAACGGCTCGCCGCGGCGTTCTCGGGCGACGTGCAGCAGTTCGAGACGCCGTACCGACGGGAGGACGGCTCCAAGGGCATCACCGCCGTCCTGTACGCGCCGGTGCGTGAAGGGGCGCAGGTGACGCGTGTCCTGGCCCTCGCGCGGGACATCACCGATCAGAAGCGCACCGAGCAGCAGCTGCAACAAGCCGAGAAGCTCACGGCCATGGGGCAGCTCGTGAGCGGGGTCGCGCATGAGATCAACAACCCGGCGGCGATCATTTCCGGATTCGCGCAGACGCTGCTACTCGACGAGCTGAAGACCGAGCACCGCGAGGTGTTGCAGACGATCTACGACGAAGCCAGCCGGATCGGCCGCATTACGGCGAACCTGCTGGCTTTCGCCCGGGCCGGGGGCACCCAGCGGACATTGGTGGATGTGAACGACATCGTGCGCCGCACGTTCGCCCTTCGATCCTACCATCTCTCGACCCTCAACATCGCGGTGACTCTCGACTTGACGCCCCTCGAACCCAAGATCTGGGCCGACCCTTCGGAGCTGCAACAAGTGTTACTCAACCTGCTCATCAACGCGGAGCAGGCGTTGCTGTCGATGGAGACGTCCCGCACCATCGTCGTGCGCACTCGGGCGACCGAAGACGAAGTGAGGCTGGAGGTCGCCGACTCGGGCCCCGGTATCGCGCCCGAGATCCGCGGCAAGATTTTCGACCCATTCTTCACCACCAAGCCGGAGGGCGTGGGCACGGGTCTGGGTCTGTCGATTTGCTACGGGGTCGCGCGCGAGCACGGCGGCCGCATCTGGGTGGACTCACAGCCGGGCCAGGGCGCGACGTTTTACGTGTCGCTGTCGCGCGACCCGCGCCGGGAAGGGCGCGCCGAGTCCGAAGCGCCGCTCGCGACACCGACCGCGACAGAAGGCATTACGGTCCTGATCGTGGACGACGAGACGGCGCTGCGCGACGCCTTGCTGCGATTCCTCGCCCGGCGGGGCATTCAAGGCGAGGGGGTGACGGACGGCGCCGCGGCGCTGCGCGCGCTCCGGCAGCGGCAGTTCGACGTGATCATCTCCGACGTGCGGATGCCCGGGATGAGCGGCCGGGAATTCCTGGAACGGTTGCGGAGCGACCGCCCCGAGCTGGTCGCGCGGTTGCTCTTCAGCACCGGCGACAGACACGCCCCTGATACGGCGGCGCTGATCGAGCAGTCCGGCGCTCCGACCGTGATCAAGCCGTTTGACTTCGCCGAGCTGGAGCGCGTCGTCCGCCAAGTCGCGGCGGCGGCCGGGCGCGGGCGCCCCCCTAGGGCTTCGGCGTGAGCAGGACGTCCAGTCCGGATGCTCCCACGCCGGCTGCCGTCGGAGCCAGGGTCACGCGCAGGGGCTGCGCGACCGCATGCAGCGCTGCGAGCGCCCGCGGATCCACCGTCAGATCGTAGATGCCCGGCTTGACACCCAGCACGTAGAATCCGCCGTCCGAAAAGGTCGTGAAGCTGCGCTGCTCCCCCGTGCGGCGGTCTGTCAAGACGAGGGGGACGCCTCCCAGCTCCTGCGGACCCTGCGACGTTCCCCGGCGCACGCGCCCCTCCACGACACCGGCGCGCACCAGCGGGATGTCCAGCGTACGGAACCGGTTCGGCCCGGGCTCGATGCTCACGGCCCCGAACGCCGGCACGACTAACGGCGACTCGATCGACAGCGAGTCCACCGTCACCGAGACCGGCTCGAACGGCACCAGATCCCACACGCGGAACCAGCCGCTCGAGTCCGACCGCGCCTCGCTCGTGCCCACGAGCACCCGCACCCCCGGTACGGCCGACTCGCCGACATCCCAGCGGCCGTTACCGTTCTCATCGAGGAACACGCGGCCCGTGAGCCCTGCCCGCTCGAGCGAGGGACCGGGCGCGTACGTCAGCTGCCCGCTGGAGCGGTTCCAGAGGACCGATCCCTGCACGAATTGCGACGCCGTGGTCACGCCGGTGGTCGGCGCGCTGACCAGCGTCAGCGTCCGTACCGCCGGGAGGTAGCTCGAGAGCGTGAACGTGAACGTCGTGCCGGGGGTGCCCTGCAGCCTCCCCACGCCGACTTCGAGACGCACCCCCGACCACAGCGGCCGGGCGGCGAACAGCTGGACGGCCTGGAGCGCGCCATCGAGCTGCTGCTCGACGTGCGCGCGCATCCATACAGTGCCGAGCAGCGGGCCGAGGCCCGGGCGCGGCAGCGTGAACACATCGACCCCGGCGAAGCGGCGCGTCGTAGGGACGTCGCTCGCCTGCGCGTCGTGCTGGAGGCGCACGAACGGGACCAGCCGGACATCATGGGTTTGGATCGACGCGCCCAGGCGCGCTGCCGTGGTAGCGCCGGTCCCGGTGCGGGTGCCGCCGAGCTGCCCGTCCAGGTAAAAGAAACCCGACGCTGCGATCGGTCGCAGGAACCCGGTGAGCGCCCACGACGAGCGCAGGCCGGCGGCTTGATACGCGGGTGCCGTGTCGTGCGCGTAGGCCGTGTACCCAGCCGCCAGCTGCAGGTTGAGCGAAGGCTCGAACTGCACGCCCGCCCCCGCCGAAGCGCCGGCCACCGCCTCGAGGTTCACGGCCCAGGCGTTGGTCGGATTGACCACCATCGTCACGTACGGATGGGTGCGGTTCGCGAGAGTGTCGCGCCAGAACTGCTCCAGGCCGGCGCGGACTGTCCAACGCGGTGTCACTCCGTAGCGGAGGTCGAGGTTGCCGGTGGCGCGGCAGGTGGGCGCCCCGCAGCGCCCCGCCGAGAGCCCGTACTCGAACTGGTGCGCGGGGAGCAGCTCGCTGAGCACGCGGTACGTGCGGTTGAACTCCCGGACCTCGCCCAGCGGCCCGTACGCGACGAAGTCCACCGGGTTCTCCCCGTAGCGCACCGGCAGCGCGACGGCGAACCGGCCTCGACGGTCGGTCGAGTCCAAGGCGACCAGATCGCCGCCCCGGTATGCCTCGACCGTCCAACCGGGATCGAGCTGGCCGTCGTACCGGGTCGCGCCCAGCAGTGAGGGCCGCAGATACGGGGCGTTGGTGATGAAGAAGCCTCGCTGGGAGCGCATCTGGGGGCCGGTCGTGAACCCGTCGCCGATCCGCAGCTGCCTCACCCACCGTCCGTCCCGCCACACGCCGGTCCACGACCCCTCCCCCTGCGCGTGGCCGTCGCCGGTGGGCCCCACGCTCTGCACCCCGAGCCGCAACGAGCCGCCCAACGCGTCCGCGCCGAGCGCCAGCGAATAGGCCCCACCCCCGAGCGGCTGGTCGCCCGTGGCCAGGAACGAGTAGTCGGCCACCAGGCCGTCCCAGCGCGGGCGCTCGAGGCCGAACGAGCGCTCGACCGCGTGCCCGGTCGAGCGCTGGAGGAACGCCTCCCGCGCAGCCTCGCGCCGGAGCCGCTGGCCGATCGGCAGCTTGCCGGGATCTATCCACGTGACGGTCAACTCCCCCCAATCGACGAGCAGCCGCGATTGGAACAGGTCGCTGAGCCGCGCAGCGCCGACGTACAGCTCGTTGTTCTTGAAGAGGCGATACATCGGCTCGACCCGCACGAATCGAAGCCCGAGCCTCATCGTGTCGCTACGCACATCGAGCAGCAACCGGCGACCTCCCGGGTTCAGGGTTGCCTCCAGCCGACCGTCGGGCGACAGCCGGTAGCCAGCCTCGCCCAGCTGGAGCAAGGCGGTCACGGGCACCAATGCCTCGGTACCGACGCGGTACGCCGACACGGTGCGGCTCGCGACCCGGCCCACTTGCAGCTCGACAAGGACCGGCTCGGGCTCGGAGTCCGGCGGCCCTCGGTCCGCGCGAAACGCCGGCGGCTCCTGGGCCGCGCCGCCCCGAGCCACGCCGGCCAGCGCGACGAGCAGCGCGAGCGCCACACCGACTGGGCGCCTCACGGCAGGCGCAGCTCCACCGAGTCGCGCACGGCGGAGGCCTGGAGCACCACTGCCGGGTCGAGGTCCTCACGATCCGTCACGAGCTCATAGCGCAGCCAGTAAAGACCGGGAGCGAGGCCAGCGACGGCGAGTGCGTAGCGGGGCTCCATCACGAAGTACACGGCGATCGGGGCGCTCAGCGTGCTCCGCACCTTGCCCGTCGAATCCACCAAGGTCGCTCGCACCGTGCCTACGTAAGCGGCCGTCAGCCGGCGTTCCAGGCGGCTCCACACCTCGACCGAGTCCCGGCGGATGCGCACGCGCAGGTTCGAGAGCGCCACCCCGGTCGCCACGGGCCCCTTGCGGTACGCCACACCGATGTTCGTATTCACCACCAGGTTCAGCCGCACGCGCACAGCCGCCGTGTCCCCGACGCCGCCGATCGGCAGCCGGCCACCGCGCGCTGAGATGATCAAGCGGGCCCAGTACTCGCCGTCTGGGAGCCCCGCGGGCGGAGTGACCAGCAGTCGCACCGTCTGCCGCTCGAGTGATGCGATGGTGAGGCGCCGTGGGAATGCCTGGACCCACTCCGCCGCGGAGGGTAACATCGAGTCGGGGTGCTCCACCGTCCGGAGGGCGAAATGGCCCAGCGAATCGGTGACGGGATACCCGAACGCCGTCGAGATCGTGATCTCGGCAGGCTCGGGGTTCGGGTTGTAGAGCGTCACCGTGCCGTTGCGGCGCGCGTGGTCGATGTAGACGGCGTGCGGCGCGACCAGGACGCCCTGGCCGGCGACGGGTGCGGCGCCACCCAGCGCGACGACGAGCGAAACGAACCGGAACCGGGGCATCAGAAGAACACCACGGTGAGGATGACCGTCCCCGTGTAGCTGCCGGCGCGCTGGTTGACGGCTGGGTTTACCCTGCCGCCCAGGAAGACCGACACTTTGGGGTTGGGGGTATTTGGGAGCGTCAAGGTCTGCGACGTGCGCGGGTCCCACGTCACCGTCTCATTGCCGACCGACTGGGTCGGCGAGTAACCGGCGTCGTCGGCCCCGAACGCGAGCGGCAGCGTGGCGCCCAGAGGACCTGTCATCACAACCGGGAGGACAAACGTGAGTTGTACATCTCGGTTCTTCTTCCCGGACAGGTCGAACCGCCCGCTGTTCACGGCATCGGTCCGGGAGACGACACTGGCGATACCCTGGATGACTACGCCGAAGCCGAGGTCTCGGACCCCGGTCACGCCGTTCTGCTGCGCAGCCAATGGCAGCGCCGCGCCTAGCGCGAGCGAGAGGGTCGTCAGGGTAGCGCGCATCGGCCTTTGCTCTGGTGGAGCTTGCGACCGCGCCGGCGGGGGCTTGGTATCATGCCCCCGCCGGCGCGTCACAACCCCACCTCCAGAGCTCGTGCGGTTAGTAGACCACCGTCATCTGCACGGTGCCGACATAGGCTCCCGCCGCCTGGCTCACCGACGGGGTCACCGTTCCACCGACGAAGACGAACAGGTTGCCGGTCGCGCTCAGCGTGGCCCCGGTCGCTCCCGCGAACGAACCGATGCCCGAGCCCGCCGGGTCATTGATCCCGTTGAAGCTACCCGTGAAGCTGACCGGGAGGTTGTTGAGACCGAAGGTCAGGTTCGCCGGGACCACAAACGAGAGGCTCACGCCGGCGCTGCCCTGCCCCGTGACGGTGAAGCGGCCCGCGCTGGCACTGCCAAGCGCGACCCCCTTGGGGACACCCGGGAATACCTGGCCGAAGTCCAAAGCACTGGCCGCCGTCACGACGATCGGCTGCTGCACGGCTGCCGTCACGTTGATGGTGGCGTTGTTCTGGGCCTGCGCGGCGGCGGCACCAGCAGCCACCAGGCCAAGCGCAAGCATCGTAACCCGCGTCGCTGTATACATTTGTTCTCACACGCTCCTATGGAGGTGGAACATACACTGTCACAACACCCTAAGGGAGCGCTGCGTGTTGCGCGCCCCGCCACGCCATAAGAAAAGCAAGCCCTATGCCCGACGGCGCAGATCGCGACAACTGTCAATCTTCGATACACCCCTGCGACCCGAAGGGAGGCCAATCTAGGGACAGGGTTTGCGCGCGCAATAGCGTGGGGACTGTCAAACAATACGACATAAGAGAGATACGGGGGACGCGGGACACTGTAGCTATAAAACATTGTACAACAATTACTTACGACGATTGATCGGCTGGGTACGCAGCATGCTTTGTCACTGGGCGGGAGACACGTTCACTGATCCGAGGAGCATGACATGCCACACGACAGCCGATTCACCGCACCGAAGGGTATCCTCCTGGCCGCGCTCCTCGGGCTGGCCGCTCTGGCGGTACCCAGCGTCGCGACCAGCCAGGCACGTGGCACTTTGCAAGTCACCGCCACCGTGGTGAATACGCAGCCGGCCTTCGCGGGGCTCGCCGCCGCAACCGTGGCCGCAAGCACGTGGGCGACGACTGGCAAGACCGTAACGAACGATGTCTCGACGGTGGCACAAGTTACGATCAGCCACGACGCCGCCGTCCCCTCGTCAGGGACTCAGCCGGCCGCCGCTCTCGTGGTTGAGATCGCTTACCAGAACTAGCGACGCGTTACGGCAGGCCCAGCCGCTGCTTGAGCTGAGGGGCGAGCAGGGGCGCGGCGTGCT
>Ga0209376_1003563_pt1 | contig 14024 bp, 9 predicted proteins | sample GraSoiAngelo_134_FD_185891 | JGI IMG/M metagenome (GOLD analysis project Ga0209376, IMG submission 185891) | Grasslands soil microbial communities from the Angelo Coastal Reserve, California, USA - 14_0929_05_30cm (SPAdes) (version 2) | ecosystem: Environmental > Terrestrial > Soil > Grasslands ... | reverse complement strand
GGTCAAGCACCAGCGGGGAGACTAAATAACGTCTCTCGCCTCAGGTGGTTGTCCACTTCATCCCTCCGGCAGAGCGTGAAGCATAGTAATTCGGGTTCTGAGTAATCGCGAAACATCCCTCCGGGCCACCCGAATGTTTTGTGGTCCTCATTGCCAACCGGGTGTGGGCCCTTCACGTTTTCATGACGCGAGCCTTCTATCCAAGTCCTGTAAGCATTGGCAGAGAACTTAACGATCATCATCAAGAAGCATGATTGAGATCCGCGTTGCTCGATGAAGACGACTAGATCGTCGTCGGTTCTTTCACCAACGAGATATTGGGCACCGAGACTGCGGTCCTCCTAGTCTCTGCTTGATTCTCTGCCTCTTAGGTTTTGTTTCAAGAACGAGCTTGCGTCCATCATGGCAAGGAAGGGGGATGTGGAGATACTATGTTCTTCTATTTTCTACCGTGGGATACCATCTGCTGAAATATTAATATCGTACGCAGTTCCGCAGGTCTCGTGGCATCTCGATCTGATTCTGCCGTTAGCCGCCCGTTGCTCGTTTGGGATTCTACCGAAGTCATTTTCGGGGTTCTGTCATGATGCGAGTGAAGCATCGTCAAGTCAGCCGAGTAGCAATGGCCGTCTTGATTCTCCTAATTGTCTGTTCGACCTCGGCTTTAGGGTCTATGTCTACAGCAGGCAATCACAGTCCGAAAACTACTATCCGCACCTCAAACCCTCAACCGGACCACAAGGACCATTCGGAATGGTTCTATTCCCAGCGAGCCTCTCGTCAAGGCATCCCTCGAGACGCGTACCCGCATGCCATGCTTCAACTTGGCCAGATATCGAGCGCATCAGACCCCGTAGGGGGGTCTTGGATGTCCGTAGGTCCTTCAGCGATACAGAATTGTGGTGTCACCGGCGGACTCTGTAGCGGGAGAGTGACTGCCATCGCCCTAGATCCAACTCATGCTGGCACAGTGTACTTGGGAGCAGCCCAGGGTGGGGTTTGGAAAACTACAAACAGTGGTGCTAGTTGGGTTCCGCTTACTGACAACCAGCCCTCTTTGGCCGTCGGAAGCATAGCGGTGGATTCCTCAGGAACCATCTACGTTGGTACCGGAGAAGGAAACCAGTCATGCGATAGCTACTATGGAGCTGGCATCCTCAAGTCCACCGATGGGGGAAATTCATGGACCGTTCTCGGAGCGACAACATTCTTAACCTCGACGGTGGGTCGAGTTGTCGTTAACCCCAGCATCACATCCAACCTCTTAGTGGCTACGAACCAGGGTTTCACGGACAGTAGCACTGATGCCTGCGGATATGTCCCTTCTGCCGTCCCCCTGGGAATCTACGAATCCTTCGATTCAGGTGCGACGTGGTCCTTGAAACTCGCCGGAACAGGATACGATGTGGTCTTGGACCCGACAAACCCCTCGACAATTTACGCTGCCGCAAGCGGGTCTGTCTACAAGTCGACAGATAGTGGTTCCACCTGGGCAGCTCTAGCCGGTGGCCTGCCCTCAGGCCGACGGACAAGCCTTGCAATTTCCCAATCAAACCCCCTAACAATCTACACGCTCATAGATACTGGAGTTCAAGCTCAACTCTTCAAGAGTCTCGATGGAGGAAGCAATTGGTCGTCCATCAATATTCCCTCCGGCCTTTGCGACGGACAATGCTGGTACGATCTATACGTGGCAGTTGACCCGACGAACGTGAACATTTTGTACCTCGGGGGAAAAGACCTCTACAGAACGAACAATGGGGGGAGTAGCTGGATTGATACGGGTGGGTACTCCGGATACGTACACCCTGACCAACATGCCATAGCGTTCAGCCCGTTCTCCCACAACAATGTCTATGTTGGCAATGATGGCGGAGTATGGTCAACCAATATGGCCAGCACATGCTCCCCAAGTGCATGTTGGACGAATCTCAATGCGGGTCTTGGCATAACACAATTCCAATTCATCGCAACACATCCAATGGACCCCAACACATACTTCGGCGGGACCCAAGACAATGGGAGCCCAGAGCGTTCGGGAACTTCCAATGTCTGGAATTTGCTCGTTGGAGGAGATGGTGGATGGACAGCTTTCGACCCTACTGCTCCGACGACAATGTACCACAACTTCTACGGAGTTCTTTCCCAAAGGTCCGTCGACGGTGGGCAGACATGGGCAACCATCAACAACGGTATAGTTGAAAGTCAAGACTGCAATGGTTTCAGAGAGTGCCTATTCTACATCCCGATGGCTCTTGATCTATCCAACCCGGGTAATTTGTACTTGGGAACGTGTAGACTGTACAAGACAACCAACAGAGGAAACAGCTGGTCGACAATTCTCGCCCTCGCACCCTGTGGCGGGTCACTCATCTCCGCGATTGCTGTCGCTCCCTCAGACGGAGGCTATGTTTATTTCGCGACAAACCGAGGCAAGTTCTACGCCTCTTCAAACAGCGGTGCAAGTTTCGTGGAAGCGGACAGCGGCCTTCCTCCCGCCTTCCTCACAAAAATCGCAATCGATCCATCGAATCCGTTGAGGGTGGCCGTCACCTTCTCTGGCTTCGGCAACGGCCATGTCTACATCACATCCAACTCTGGTGGTTCTTGGTCGAACATTAGTTCCAACCTCCCCGACATTCCCACCAACTCGGTGCTTCTCGACTCGACCAACCATCTCTATGTAGGCACCGACATGGGCGTATTCTTCTCCACCAACTCTGGGTCAACTTGGAATGTGTTTGGAACCGGCCTTCCAGGCGCATCAGTATTCGACCTCGCTCTTACCGCAGATGGGCGTCTCGTCGCCGCGACCCATGGAAGAGGGGTGTGGGTAAACACTAACCGGTCCTCGTTTGAAGGACTCTCCGGCCAATATTGGAACAACTCATTCTTCGGGGCTCCCTTGTCCGGGTGCGCTAGCTACAACACACCCACCAGTCCAAGTACGGCTCCAACCGCGACAGCTACAGACCCGAACGTCAACTTTGGGGCGGCTACCGGGTGGAACTGGCATCCATTCGACTACGGGGGAGAATTCAGCGTAAAGTGGATAGGCGCCATCACAGCGACCAAAGGGTCGTATACGTTCCGACTTGCGAGCGACGATGGGTCATGGCTGTTCATAGACGCAGGGCTAGTGCTCAACCATGGTGGACGCCATAGCCCCACTGACACACCTGGAACCGGGTCCATCTCTCTAGGTCAGGGCATTCATCAGATCGAAGTCGACTACTACGAGACTTGCGGCGCGCAGTCAGGGGTTGACCTGTCCTGGACACCGCCTGGCGCAAGCGGTTTTGTTATTGTGCCCACATTCGTGCTCGCTCCCCCGCCACGATTGGATGGTCAAGGTGTCTCTTCAGGAAGTTGTTTGATCAGCGGTCGCTGCCAGCTCCTATCGACCAAAAATGCGCCGGACGTGATAGTGTTGGTCGCAAGTTGTCAAACTCAAATTGGATCTTCTCCAACCACTTGTGACAGGGTTTCGCCATCAGTTGGGGATTTTTCTGGGTTGCAATTTACTCAACACGCCTCGTACTGCTACACCGGAGCTTCCTTTAGCAGCTGCTTCTGGGAATATTATGCGGTGGCAAACTTTCCTCTTATTGCTGACAACATAACAGCGGTGCCTGATAACAGTAGTGTGAGGTGGCGAATGAACACGTTTGGCGTAGCTAGCGCCGACACAGACGCTGTCTTCGATACAAGCTCGCAAGTGAGTCAGCATTGCGGTGCTGCGGACGTTGGTCCCGCCGACTGTACAGTTAACTTCGCGACTTCGCAGACTTCACGATTGGCACCTTACGAGTTCCTATTTGTCAGCACGTCCATGAACGATGCCCCTCCCTGTAGCACTCCTTCTGCTCAGGGATGGAGTTTGATGGGGTCCGATGGGCGTCAAGAGACAGATTTTCAGGTGGCTAGCTTCGCACAGGGCAGCTACTCGTTCACCTGCCGGGCCTTCAGCGACCCGTTGATAATTATGGCCGATGGTGTTCGAGGTCAGTGGCCAGACTTTTCGATCAAGGCTGGCTCTAATAGTGTGACAAGTAACGTTGGTTCCACCGCTACTGTCACCGTTACTATGACTCCTTTGAATGGGTTCATCGGAACGGTGAACGCGACCGCGGTCGAGTCACCCTCAGAAGGTTTGGTTTGCACTCTGAGCCCGTCTTCTTTGAGTCTTGGCGCTGCCCAAAACTCTACTTTGTCATGCACAGGAGCAACTGGAACGTACAACGTGACGGTCACGGGTAGCAGTGCTTCACTGTCACATTCTCTTTCGGTAATCGTGAGATTTCAAGACTTCACGATTTCTACGGACCGAGGGTCCACGATCTCCACGCAGGGTTCTGAGTCCAATTTCAAAGTGATAGTAACTGGCATCGGAGCCTTCTCCGGTAACGTGACTCTCGCCTGCGGTAGCCAGCTCCCGGCAGGCGTCTCATGCTCGTTCTCTCCTTCAAGTGCCCAGTTGCCCTTCAACAGTACACTCACTCTGGCCACTTCTTCCTCCACCCCTTCGGGCTATTACCCGATTGGAATCAAAGGAGCGGCCAACAGCACATTGCGCTCGACGACATCCTACCTCCATGTGGTTCCACCCGACATCTTCCAGTATTCCCTCACGTTCAACGGCATGAACGCGACCATCATAGGCAATCTCTCCGTCAACAGTACTTCTGGAACACTAATTGGGCCAACATCCTTCAATATAGTAAACGGCACCGATGGCACCCTGAAATACTCGAAAAAATTTGGCGTGAATCTGTCCATCGATACGTCCGGGAGAGCAGTTTTCATAGGCGAGATCCCCATAAGTCCCAATTGGCTTGCGGTCAGTTGCACAATTAATGTCTACGGAGCATCATCTCGTTGCACTTTCTCCCGGACCCCCGACCTAAACCAGGACGGCATCGTGAGTATCATAGATGTGGCGACGGTGGCAATCGCCTTCGGAGGGACACCCACCAGTCCAAACTGGAACGCGGCAACCGACCTGAACGACGACGGAGTTGTCGACATTCAAGATGTGGCCACCGTTGCCCTCTACTTTGGCGCTTCACTTTCCTCGTAAATCTTCTACAGCATCACAACAACAACCACAACCCGCCGGTCCTTCTATTGGCTGCAGCCTGAAATCAACATAGTTGGCTTGAATTAGTGAGTTCGAGGTGCGGAGGTTAGTGAGTTGCGAAATTCGCTTGGACTCCACTAGGCTGTCCCAGAATGCAAAACAACCCTCTTTTGTTATCTCGGGATCGCCATCGAACAAAATTACCGTGTGAGGATTTTGACCCCCGAACAATATGTCAATCTCCCCATCTCCCAAAGGGCATCCTGAACCCTTGTCGAAGACAATTCGACAACAATCGGCTAGTCTTCGCAGCGATTAATCCGAACTCGCTACAGTGGTTTGCAAAAGATGCTTTCTGTTCGGCCCTACCCTGTGACACCTTTTTAGCTAGACTGGAATAGAAAGTCGAGTTGTGTACCCTGTTCAGAAGCCTGCTTGGCTCATCGCTCTTGTAGTTGCGTCCCTGGTGTCGATTCTCTTTGGCCTGATTCATGTTTCTGACGCCATCGTTCGGTTGGAGATTGGAAGCATTTCTGGGGAAACGTTGGATGCCACGATCAATCCGCTCTTCGCGGTCGTTTACCTCGGAGGGGTCGCTGCCAGCTGGAATCAGAAGCGCATAGGATACGTTTTGGTTTTGATCTTGTCGTCCCTGAGCAATTGGGGCTTCTTGGGCCACACTACCGGCTTGACTCCTCCGAGCCTTGTGGAGATTGGTAGGGAAACGGGTGTATTGTTCGTCTTTGTGGTGCTAGCGGGAGAAGTTGCCTCACTTTCGGCTGTGACTCTTTCAATCTATGCTCTGGGAAAGAGACGACTCAAGTTGCAGTGATGGCACAAGTGGACCCTGGGTAACGAATGCTGAAGCGTTGATAATCCTGCTAGAGCTGACGACGTGGCAGTCGTTTCAGCGCCAAGCCAGTGATGGCGTTCGGGTTTTCCCCAAACTGTCAGCAAGAATCAGCTCGCACAAGAATGAACTGACTCATGATATTATCAGAATGCTCCATCAGCGAACGAAAATCGCTCAGAGTCTTCAGAGCTCTAGTGTGTGCACCAAAGTTCCGGACTCGGTTCGCCCGGGTTTTGTGGTCCAGATTATATACTACCAAGACGTCGATGGCAAGTATTCGAAATCCACCGGCGCAGGTTTTCTCTCCCAGGACGCTACATCATATTTCTCATAGGACTTGACCATAGCTGTCTTGAGTCTGTCATCGAACTTCTGCAACTCTCCAAGAAAGTCGGAAGATGGAGTCCTCTGCCTCATCGCTTCAAGTCCAATCAAAGCTGATTCTATTTCGCTTCTAGCCTTTAGAACAAAATCGTCTAGGTCCTCTACGGAAATCTGCTTAGTTAGCTCCTCTAGCTTGAGAGAGGGTCCGTTCTCAAGAGCCGATAACCAGCTCTGGGCCTGCTTCAGCAGCACCTGCAGAGTCTTCCCTACCATAGAGGAGTAGCCCTCGCCGTTTCTTTGTAAGAAGTCGCGCAGCAGTTCTTTTGTAAGAAGTCTTCCCTTAGGAGTAGACATAGCCTACGCATTTATGGCTCAGCCCAACTCAGGCATTACCGGGCCTTCCCTTTACGGAAGCTCAGTTCGAATGGGAATCAAAATAGTATGCTGATCTCCTATTTCTAAAGCGGTCAATCCCTTGAGGGTCGATTGAAAGCTAGACCTGATGGCTCAAGATGACAGGCTGGGAGTATGAAGACAGAGAATACTGGGAGAAAGTTTACGCCCTACCGGAAAACTACATGGTAGAGGCCGCCGTCACCGAGGGCAACGATGGAGAGGACGAATTTGATGCCAAGATGCTGAATACATGTGTCGGGAAAGTAGTTCTTGACGTTGGATGCGGAGACGGCCTGTTCACGATCAAAATGGCTGAGCGAGCTATAGAAGTTGTCGGAGTGGACTTTTCAAGGGTCGCGATCTCGGAAGCGAGAAAGAACCTTTCAAAAAGCGGCCAGAAGAACCTGAGGTTTGAGCTAGCGAATGCTGAGAGCCTGCATTTTCCGAACGAAACCTTCGACCTAGTTACTTGCAGACGTGGGCCCATCACAGACCGCAAGAGCTCCTTGCGAGAAGCTCGGAGAGTTTTGAAGAGACACGGAATTCTAATGGAGATTACAATCGGGGAGCGTGACAAAGAAAATCTGGCGCGGATATTCGGTAGAGGGCAGATGCTAGCTTCGGAAAGAGTTATCGCTTTGAAGGAAAGATTGCTAAGAGAAGCTGGCTTCGAGAACCTTCAAATCACGGAGTACATTGCCACCGAGATTTTTCCAACTATTAAGGATCTGACCATTAGGCTGAAGGACTCGCCCATAATCCCTGAGTTCGACCCTGAAAAAGACAAGCGGTATTTGGAAGAGATTGAGAAGACTTGCAAATCGTCAAAGGGGATAGAGACGCCAACTCATCGGGTGACAATCCTCGCTCAAACCTAGGTACGCTCACTCCACCAAGAGCCGTTCCTGAAGAAGCTAATTCCACTGCTAGCCCCGTGTTCCATTCGAAAGGCCTAGTTTGCAGAGCTTGTCATCGCTCTGGCCTGCGGAACAGGATTGAAAGGTCCAAGGAACCCTGATGTGAGGATCAGTAAGATCGATAGAATCGACATCAGCTTCGCAATCAGACCAACCACCACCGCGGTCCTAATGTCTCCCTTGTTGCGACTACTACGCGTATTTTGCCGACCCTCGGTATATTGCAAAGAGGCTACTAAAGGCAAGAAAAAATCCGAATCTACTACGAGGGGCGCCCGAGCGATGCGGGTTGATGACATTCGGCAAGAACTCAATGCTTGCCTAAGCGGACCTCTTGCTGCTGAGAAGAATCCCCCTATCCAATGGATTGACATTGACTTGAGTGGCGAAGGATACAGCCAGGTTCCGAAAGAAGACATCAAGCGAATGGTCAACGAACTCGACTCTTTCTTGATTACAGGCATTCCAGAGACTTTCGCCGAACGAAACACGACTCAGAAGTCGCTTGCTGAGTCGTCCCGCCCACCTCCGAGCCTAGATATGAGGTTCGACTCCCATTCCCCTCGTAGAATGGCTGGTGCGGAAAGGGGGTTTGAACTTGCATTTGCAGCCAGGCCCGAGGGCCCACATAGGCTCACATTTGTGGGACATTCCACTAGAAGTCAATTGGGCTAAGCCGAATATCAACAATTGTGAGCGCTTTACGAGGCATAGAGAGGGTGGGCTCAGAGACCTATTGGGCTATCCTCGGACCTTTCAAGCCAATTGTTTTCATTCGATCTTCTTAGATTAGACGGGCTAGTAGAAGGACCAGACCGACAGCGTAGGCCGCTCCCCTGTGAAGTTTCAAGAGGAACCTCGCACTCTGGACCGTCTCTCTACCATACTCTTTCTCGTTCGTGAGGACTGCCAAGTGGTGCATCTCTGTCACGAGTATCGCTAGAAAGACCGCTAGAGCTATTCCTACAAGGTCGACGAAGCCCGGGTAGCTGTGTAGCCATTTCGGCTTCTCGACTGGATAGGCGAGAGCAAAGAACCCCCCAAGGATGACGAATACTAGGAACCAGGGTGAGTATTGTAGTGACATGTAGACTCCTACCGCTAGTCCTAGCAGGACCGTTAGGATGCCTACTGTTCTGATCGCTTTCCGGTTCATGTTTGGGAAGTAGGGAAGATACTTCTCCTTGCTGCTGGTTATGTCGATGTAGTGCGCTCCCATAATTAGACCGAAGAATCCCGCCAGGAGTATCAGAAGGTATCGGTCGAGGTGAAACTCCGGGGCGAGAGCTGCCGTCATTGTGGCCCAGGAAACGAGTTCCAGGCTGAAGGGTATGCGTAGGCCGAACCACCAGACATTCTTCCTCCAAATCCCCACCAAGTCGGGCTCGATTGGTACTAGCTCGGCCTCGCTCATTCCTTCACTCTGCCTCGATGAGTCTAGAGCTGCTGGCACGCCCTGGGCTCAACACTGCGAACTAACCCTTTCAGGCAACCTTTCGGTCCAGAAGACCTAATCTTCTCGCCCGGTTCTCTGCCCTTCGAAATGCCAAGAGGCCCGCGAATAAAAGAATGAGCCCTCCGATTGCAGAAAGGCCTAGGAAATAGAAATACGAAGAAACGTCATTGTATATCATGGCAGCACGGGCTGCTCTGATGAACTCGGTGAAGGGAAGGACGTTAGCTATCTGAGAGAGTGGACCTGGCAGAAAGGTCACTGGAAACAGGGCTTCCGAGAAGATCATCAAGAGCCCAGAGATGTAAGTGGGTAATGCCCACTCGAACTTCGTCGCGAAAATCGCATATGCTCCAAGGAGGAAGCCGATTCCCATCGAAGCTAGGATGTTGACGACAAGGGCCAGACCGAAGAGAGCGAATGAAAGAGGCGTTACGACTAAAGGGATACTTGTTCCGAAGAGCGGGGGAAGCAAGAGATAGACAGCTATGAGAGCTAGAAACAGCGTCACTGCTGACGATAGGAAGGACCCCAAGGTCCTTCCGGCGAGATACGGTGATGCGGACTTGGGCGACATGTAGACTTGAGTGAATACAAAAGTCCACTTTCCTTCCGCAATTGCAAGGTTTGGGATCATGGAATAGGCTGCAATATGAGCGTACAACAAGGCCCCTATCATTATGTACGCCAGCCTGTTCGGGTCGAACACTCCTGCGTGAAACGAGCCCCACCAGTAGACGATTGAAGCGGCCATCACACTTGCGATCGGAGGAATCGTCCTAAGAGACAGCCCGAGGAGAGGGTTGGTCCAGCTGAAATCCCTGTACCAGCCGATCCAGATCGATGCTAGAATCGAGCGAACGTTGCTCATCTTTGCCTCACCGCAATCGTTCCCGTCCTGCGACCTCGCTCCTCCAGAGCCTTGAGAGCCTTCTGGGCCAGCACTAGAAGTGACCCTGCCATGACTGACAGAGCGATAACATGAAGATATATGGCGTCAAATCCAGCAGGAGGTAGCCCGGGCAGCGCGAACAGTGTCCTTCTCAGCGCATCCATCCCTATAGTGAGAGGAATCAGAGACGCTACCACTTGCAGAGCAAATGGAAAAGGCGAGAATCCCCCTATCGAAGGAAAGTATACCCCTGAAAGCAATGATACTGGCTCGTGAATAGCCTCATTCAAGGCCTCCGCCTCCCTCCCGTATACCAAATAGAGCGAAGCCAACGTCATTCCAAGTGCATACAGAGCTGCAAGAGTCAACCCGAACACTACGATTACACCGGGCCAAAATGGGTTAATCGGTGGCGCGAAGAAAACCCACCCAGCAAAAGCGACCAGTGCCGCGGAAGGGGCAGTCCCGATTATTCCTCCCAACGACATGCCTACCAGGATGGCTGTGATGGGCGCGGGTGAGCTGATGTATATCTCGAAGAGTCCTTGTTGCTTGTCCCACTGGAACTGCGACGCCATCGACCAGAGCACGTTTCCCCAGAAAGAGATCATCACACCACCGAGGACGGCGAACCCTACTGCGCTATTGAGCCCGGTGCTACGGTAGAGTAGCGCCATGGCAAGCGACGTGAAGAGTGGGAAGCCAATTGTCACAACTACCCACAATGGCTCTCCGTAGATGCTTTTCGTCCGGACCCACATTCGGGCGTACGCTGTTCTCAGCCAGATACTAGGCTGCAACTTCATGCTCCCGTTCCCTGAATCCTCGGCCTACTAGCGCAACAAACACTTCTTCCAACGTTGTTTGTTGGCGGTAGCTGGACAGCACGTTCATTCCAGATTTTCGGGTCGCCTCTAAGACTGTTTGGGCGGTGTCATCGCTGTTCACTACCACTTGGACCCTCGATATGCCACGTTCCTCGTCAATCGTTGACGTGTAACCTTTTACGCCTTCGAGTTTGGCAAGCATCTCCAAGCGTTCAGGTGGGGGTGGTGGAGATACCTCCATTACGAGTGCGGGAGCGCCGAGAGAGCGCTTGAGTGCTGAAGGCGTGTCGCATGCGAGAATTTTTCCCTTGTCGATGATAGCCACTTTGTCGCAGATAGCGTCCACCTCTGACATGTTGTGTGTGGCTAGCATTATCGTGCGGCCACGGTTCTTAGCCTGTCTCAGCAGGAACTCTCGAATAGAGATGGCTGTCATCACGTCGAGACCAATCGTAGGCTCATCCAGGAACACTACTCTGGGGTCGTTGACGAAGGCGCGTACTATCGTCACCCTTTGCCGGTACCCGGTCGACAGCGCGTAGAATTTCCGGTCCAAATAACTCTCTAAACCGAGCATCGCCGAGAGCTCGTTGATTCTTCGATGCGCCTCCTCAGACGGAAGACCATACAGCTGTGAAAAGAACCAGAGGTTCCCACGAGCCGTGATGAAGTCATAGCCAGCCCTCTCCGCTCCGCTGGCAGCGTTGATCAACGGCCTAACTCTTTCGGGTTCCTTTCCGACATCATACCCCATGACTCTCGCTGTTCCAGCCGTTGGAAGGAGGAGGGTAGAGAGTATTCTGACCATGGTAGTCTTCCCTGCTCCGTTCGGTCCGAGAACCCCGAAGATTTCTCCTTCTTTGACCTGCAAGCTGACGCCGTCAAGCGCGACGACCTTGCCTTGTTTGCTGTCGAATTCCCTTCGCAGGTTCTCCGTTTCTATTGTGACCTTAGAATCTCCCCGGCTCATGAAATGCCCATCTCCTGCACGTTTGAACGGTGCCCCTAACGCCGACCATAAAACAATTTTCTGACACCGAGCCCAGGCACCTAGCAGAGGGACGAGAAAGTAGCCATTCGTGCACAGCCGGCCCATCATCGCCCAGGTCGGCGGCTCAAGGTCAGCAGGGCTAGCGATGACCAGAGGACGTTCGCCTGTCCCCGTCTGACACAAGGTATCAATGCGGGATCGCGCCTTCCGAAAGGGGCCGCATGGCCGGCGATGTCGGGGAAATACTGGAGCCTGACTTTATCGCTTTGATGAGACGAGACCTTCCCCCGGCGTAATGTTCCTCGGCCAGTCGCAGATTCTCTCGGCCGGCGAATCCTAAACCGTTCCAGGAGGTGAGGCTCACGCGGTGAAGACGCCGTTGCCGGTGCCGAAGTAGAACGATATGTAGGAGATGTCGGCTATGTCGACTACGCCGTCGTTGTTCAGGTCGCAGTTCATGTTCCATTTGGAGTCGCCGGGATGGCTTCCGTTCGCTAGGGCGCACGTGGCCACGTCGAGTATGTTGACCGCGCCGTCATGTTCCACATCAGGGGTCCGCTCGTAGCGGCACGAGCCGGTTCCGCCGGCCGTGTTGAAGCTGCAGGCGAAGGCGACCCACGGGTTGCCGGGGTTCGAGGTCGTTGTGGTGTTGAACTGGTAGACAAAGTAGTAAGTTCCACTACTCTGGGTCAGCAGTTTGGAGCCGGCGCTGTAGATGGCAAAGACTTGCGCGGTGGTCGTGTTGGTCGCGGTGATCCACGCGGTCCAAGTGGCCGAGTTTCCGGGAGTGATGTAGAAGGCGTTGAGCGAAGCCGCGGTCCCGAGGAACGAGCCCGTGCTGGACAGACCTTTGGTCACCGGCAGAGGGTCGACTTTCCAGACATAGATGTGAAAGTCGAAGTCCCACGACTGGGTGCAGTTGCACTCCCACCAGGCGTTGTAGGCTTCGTAGGCCCAGTTTCCGTTGGCATATCCGCCGTTGCTATCGCCGTAGACTCTGATGGACTCGTATGGACTGGTGTGGCTGTAGAGGGCAACTTGGACGTAGTAGTAGTTATTCGGGGTGAGAACTGGGAAGCCGGTGAAGTTGAATGTGTATATGGCGGGGGGGCGATTGATTATGTTCGTGGCGTTGATCGCCATGCTGTGAGCAACGGAGCGCTGGGCGCGGTGATTGGGACGCATTTATTGTTGCTGTCGAGACCTGCCGTGTAGACGGACGCTTTCAGCAATCCGTCGCTTCCCTGGCCGGGCCATGCCTCGTCCACCTCGAGCCTAAACCGGAGAGAGGCGAGAGCCCTGTTGGTCGCTGGCCACACGAGGCATTCTCCTTCGCCCGCGCGGCTTGCGGTGAGCGAGGGAAAATTCGTTGTGATCTTGTCGATCTGTAAGCAGCAGGACGAGTATTCAGTCAGCAACTCCTGGCTGGCGGTTGTGGACGAGACGACGACGTATCGGTCGTTATAGACGTGCGGGTTGGTGCAACTTGCATAGTTGCTGGTGGGCTTCTCGCCGTCGCGGCAGAAGCTGGTGGAGATGTCTGTCTTGTTGCCCGTTGTTGTAAAGCCGAAGTTGACCCAGCCGTGGCCGGGGCAGGTAGTGGAGAAGATTTTGTTGTTGTCGTTGCATGTCAGGTTTGTCGTGTTGAGTCCCATGGCCGTGGCCACGTATGAAGCTTCGAGCGCGTTGTGTGGGCTTCCATTGACTTTCTTGCTACCTGCCGTGATGTCCTCGTCCCACTTCCCGTTCGCGTTGGTGTCTATCAGTTTTACATCGGCGTTGTTGAAACTGGCCGTCTGCTGGGAGGTCGGAACCGACCCAGAGTAGACTGTCTCTCCGGGGTCGAGCTTGTCGTTGCAGTCCGTGCTGGAGACGCATCCGTCAACGGCGTTGGCGTCCTTTAACAGGGTCTCTCCGGGTTCCCACTGGCCGTTGCCGTTGGAGTCTATGAAACCGAGGTGGGTGTTGGTGCCCTGGGAGCCTGTTAGGGCTGTGCCGGGGACAGGTTGCGGGCCGGCGATGTAGGGTTCTCCAAGGTCGTATAACCCGTTTCCGTTAGTGTCCTTGACGAGGATTTCTCCTGTGCTATCAGCGCTGTGAAAGGCCTGTCCGAAAGTTGCAGCGGCTATCGGGGAGACCCCGTAACCGGCCAGCCCCGGCCAACTCGAGTAGGGCGCTCCGGGAGCGGTGGGGTTGGCGAAGCAAGCGGGGTTGAAGATGGGGAACGTGTCTACGGGCGAGTCGTAAAAGTAGCGGCGTGTCGTCGTGATTCCATGGTTGCTCATTCCATC
>Ga0209376_1003562_pt1 | contig 14026 bp, 12 predicted proteins | sample GraSoiAngelo_134_FD_185891 | JGI IMG/M metagenome (GOLD analysis project Ga0209376, IMG submission 185891) | Grasslands soil microbial communities from the Angelo Coastal Reserve, California, USA - 14_0929_05_30cm (SPAdes) (version 2) | ecosystem: Environmental > Terrestrial > Soil > Grasslands ... | reverse complement strand
CGCCTCGTTCACCGGACCGCCGCGGTCGAGGACGCTGAGGAAGCGCTCCGGCGGGAGCTCGGCAGCACGCGGGACCCAGACCGGTCCCGTGTAGACGGGCTCACGCGCGCCGCCCGTGACGGCGTACGCGCCCGGTTCCGCTTGAGCGAGCAGGCGCGCACGCGTCGGCGGGTCGGGCGGTAGAGTGTTGGTCCACCAGCGGCTCACCTGCGCCCCGTACGTTTCGGTGCAGCGGCCCCATAGGTAGGGGTCGACGTAGACCATCCCGCCCGGCTGTCCGGCCAGGAAGTTGCAGACCGCGCGGCCGTCGTCGAAGGCCGTGTGCGTGACCTCGGCGGTCTTGGCGGCCTCGCGGAGACCGGTCACCACGAGCACCGCGAGGATCACCGCCGCCGCGCGCCGTGTGCGCCGGCGCAGCGCCGCCAGGTAGCCCGCCACGAGCAGCACGATCGGATAGACGAAGACGTGCGCATGGCGGAAGTTCCGAAAGCCCGTCACCCAGTAGCCGTCGACGCGCACGAAGCTGAGCTCCATCCCGACGAAGAGCGGGAGGAGCCACCACCAGAGCACGGGCGCGCTGCGGAGGCCGAGCGGGCACGACGCGAGCCAGAGCCCGACGAGCGCGTGCGGGAAGAAGGCGTGGTAGTAGTTCCCGAGGTAGTCCGTCGAGAAGAGCATGCGCGGCCAGAGGAGCAGCGCATCGCGCACCGCCCCTGGCCCGGGCAGCGGGGCGTGCAGCAGGCCCTGGAACTTGAGCTCGGCCTGCAGCGGGCCGAAGATCGTGCCGGCGAAGACGTAGGACACGAGCGCGCTCGCGCCGAAGAGCACGAGCGCGGTGGTGAAGAACCAGCCGAGCCCGGCGAGCCGGTCGCGGCGGCTGAGGCACAGGCCGGCGAGGCCCACCGCCAGCACCGGCGCGGTCACCTTCGAGTGGTAGCAGAGCCAGAGGCAGAGCGCCGAGGCGGCCCAGAGCCACGCGCGGCGCTCCGGGTGTGGTTCGTCAGTCGCGGCGAGCGCGGCGCGAAACGTGAGCAGCGCGAAGACCGAGAACGCAAAGTCGTTGGCGATGAGCGTCGCCCAGCGGACGTCGGTCGGGTGGACGACGACCATCAGCCCCGCGGCGAGCCCCCCGAAGCGGCCGAACAGCCGCCGCCCGAAGCCGTAGACGAGCGCGATCCCGACGAGGGAGTAGATCAGGTACGGGAGGACCATGCTGACCTCGGTCATCCCGAAGAGCCGGCAAAAGACCGCCGTGGGGAGCCACCACGTGAAGCGGTACGCCTGGTTGTCCGGCGCCACCGTACCGCCAACGAGGATCTGCCTCACCTCACCCAGGAAGATCGAGTCGTCGGAGAGCCCGTAGCCACCCCAGTAGCGGAGACGCAGTGCGAGCGCCGCCGTGACGAGGCCGAGCGCGGTGACGACGTCGACCAGCGCGGGCCGTCGGATCATCTCGCGCCTTTTGCGCCATTGCTCGCAGGGGTGACCTTCCAGATGCGCAGCGGCTCGAGACGCCAGGGCCCGACCGGTCTCGCGATCTCCGTGAGGAGCTGCCAGGTGGGCGGTGGCGCGTTGTCCTTCAGGTTCAGCACCGAGAACATGCCGATCCCGGCGCCGCGGGAGCCTCCCGTCACGACGTACCCCTCGGGAATGGTCCAGAGTGTCGCGAAGTCGTTCCTCTCGATGACCTCGGTCTGGAGCGTCTTCCCGTCGAGCGCAAACGGCAGGGAAATCGTCGGCGCATACTGCATCACGAAGGCGTAGCGCGTGGTGAGCCAGAAGTCCGAGTACACCGGCTTCGGCGGGAGCGCGGCCAGAAAGCTCGCGGCCTCGTTGCGGTCGGACAGGGGCTCCGTCCAGAGCCGGTCGAGCGTCCGCGCTTCCATCAACCCCGACGCCGCCAGTACCGCGACGCACACCCAGAAGGCGACGCGGCGCCATTGCCGCACCTCCTCGAGCGCCGCGGCGATGACGAGGCCCGCGGGGGCGAGCCACGCGTGCGCGTAGCGGGGGAAGCGCGGCGAGAGCGTCAGCGGATGCAGCTGCTTCGGAAGGAACTCGAGCAACAGCACCAGCACGACGAGCCAGAGGAGCGGCACGTGCGTCCCGCCGGGTCTCCGCGCTGCAAGGTAGAGCATGGCCGGCACGAGCGCGTAGAAGAGGTAGCCGAAGAGCATCGTACCGTCCGGGCCGCGCAGCCAGACCAAGCGGGGGTAGAAGAGAAGGGTCTCGCGGACGGGGCCCGTCGCGGCGCCGCTCTGCGGCCATTGCACGTGCATGCGATTGAGCGCGTCTCCCGTCGCCCAGTAGTCCGCCGCGAGCGTCGCGGCGAGGCCGGCTCCCACCACCCCGAAGAACACCACGTCGCGGAGAACAACGCCGCGATCGCGGATGCGCGCGAGCGTCAGGGCGCCGAGGCAGGGCAGCACATAGACGGCCGGCTCCTTGATGAAGTAGGCAACCAGGGTTGCCGCCGTCCCCAGGAGGGCGTACGCGACGCATCGGGCGCGGGCCGCCTCCCGGGCCGCCAGGAACGCGAGCACCGTGACGGCCGTCAGGCACGAGGTGATGACGTCGATCGTCATCGACGAGGCGAACACGGCGTCGAAGGGGCAGGTCGCCACCAGCAACGCCGCCGTCAGGCCCGCGGGGCTCCCGAAGAGCCGGCGGCCGAGCTGGAAGACGACGACGATGGACATCAGCGACATCAGGAACGGGTAGATGACGTACGTGAGGTCGTTGATCCCGCCCGCGCGAAAGAGCAGCGCGAGCGGGATGCTCACCCCCAGGCGGTAGTTGACGCCGTAGCGGAGGTCGACGGCGTGCCAGCCGCTGTGCGCCAGCCCGTCCGACATCCCCGCGTAGATGATGTCGTCCCCGCTGACCCCCCACCCGACGAAGAAGCGCCACCGGACGACGGCCGCGAGCAGCACGATCGCGAGCAGCAGAGCCCAGGCGCGAGCGCGGTCGGCCGGGAGGCGCGATGACATCGGATGCATCTGCCGACAGCCTGCGATAGTGCTCGAAGAGCTTCTCGAATTGCAAGGTTCGGGGTCCCGCGGAATTCACGGTGTCATCGCCCCAGGCAAATCTCGCGCCAGGGTCCCCGCGCGCGCGAACGCCGCGACTAACTTCCCGCCGCCCGCAGCTCCTCGCCCGCGAACGCCGGCGCCTTCGACTCCACAACCCCGACCGGCACGATCCTTCCATCCCGCAACACACGGAAGACACGCCCGCTCCACACCACCTGCCGCCCGAGGAACGCCGCGAGCCACATCGCCGACGTGATCAGGTCCTTCAGCGGCACGAGGGCGAGGTACCGCGTCGTCTCGGGCTCTCGGAGGAGCCGCATGATCGCAGCGAGCGAGAAGAGCCGAGCCGTGAGAGCCGACGCCAGCACCGCCCACCCGACCGGCCTACCCAGTACCAAGGCCGCGACAAGACCCCACAGCGTCGCGTGCGTCACCACCGAGCAGAACCAACCCACCGGCTGACACACCCGGTACGTCCGCGCCCAGCGTACCTGGTGCCGCCAGACGTCACGCAGCGTCACCGAATCCAACACGGTCTCGACGACGTAGGGCAGCAGCACGAGCCGGTAACCCGCGTCCGCGACGCGCCGCCCGAGTTGGTAGTCGTCCGCCAGGTAGTCCGCGAAGGCCGCGAACCCGCCGATCCGCTCGAGCGCCTCCCGCTTGACGGCGATCGACGCCCCGAAGGCATAGCGGAAGGGCTGCACCCACTGCGCCACCAGCGCGTTCGGCACGAAGTCCGTGTTGATGAAGAGTGATTCGATGATCGACGGCAGCCCGAAATTGCCACGGCCGCGATAGAGGCAGGTCGTGAGCGCCACGGCCGGGTCTGCGAGCGGCCCGACCATCGTCGGGAGATACTCCGGGCCGACGCGGATGTCGCTGTCGCTCATCACCAGCACGCCGTGACGCGCGTGAGGCATCATGTTCTCGAGATTCGCGACCTTGCGGTTCGTGCCGCGCCCGCTCCCGACGGCGAGCACGATGTCGCGTTCGGGAAAATCGCGCCGCAGACGGTGCACCACCGCCACCGCCGGGTCATGGGCGTCCGCGACGCCGAACACGATCTGGTAGCTCGGATAGCTCTGCCTGCAGAAGCTCGCGAGGTTCTCGTAGAGCTCGACGCCGGGGCCCTTGAGGGGCTTCAGCACCGTGACGGGCGGCAGGGCCCCGGCCTGCCTTCCGCGGCGTGCGCGGCGGAGGAAGCGCCACGCGGCCGCGACCTGGAAGAGCTGGAACCCCGTCGCGACCGTCGCACAGACGAGGACGGCGACCGCGAGCACAGTCATGACGGCGGCGGGGGCGCTGCGGACCCGTTCCGCGCGATCCGCCGCCGCTTCGCCATCGAGCCGATGAACTGCACGCCCTCACCGAGGAGCCGCCTCGCCTCCTCGCGGCTCGAGGCCATCTTCTTGACCGCCTTCCAGATGTAGCGCGGCCGGAAGTAGTAGCGGCGGTAGAACGTCTCCACCGCCTTGAAGATCTCGTCGGCGGAGACCTCCGGGTAGGAGACCGTGCATTTCTGGTAGCCGGTCTCGTCGACCAGGCTGTCCACCGTCAGATGGTTGTTCTTGGTCACGAACTCGTAGAACCCCGTGCCGGGGTACGGCGACGCGAGCGAGACCTGCAACGTCTCGGGGTTCATCTCCTGGGCGAAGCGGATCGTCTCCTCGATCGTCTCCCGCGTCTCGCCCGGGAGCCCCAGGATGAACGTGCCGTGGATCAGGATGCCGAGCTCGTGGCAGTCGCGCGTGAAGCGCCGCGCGCGCTCGAGGCCGACGCCCTTCTTGATGTTCTTGAGGATCTGCTCGTTGCCCGACTCGTAGCCGACGACGAAGAGCCGGAGCCCGCCGTCCTTCAGCACCTTCAGCGTCTCGCGGTCGACGTTGGCGCGCGAGTTCGTCGACCAGGTGATGCCGAGCTTGCCGAGGCCGCGGGCGATCTCCCGCGCCCGGGGCGGGTCGGCCGTGAAGGTGTCGTCGTCGAAGAAGAGCTCCTTCATCTTCGGGAAGAGCCGTTTCATGTGCGACACTTCCTCGAGGGTGTTGGCGGCGCTGCGCACCCGGTAGGTGTGCCCGGTCGTCACCTGCGGCCAGAGGCAGAAGGTGCAGCGCGCGGGGCAGCCGCGTCCCGTGTACAGTGACACGTACGGGTACTGGCAGTACGGGCTGTTGTAGCGGAGGTAGTCGAGGTCGCGGGCATACACGTCAGTGACGAAGGGGAGTGCGTCGAGCTGCTCGGTCGTGAGCGGCGGGGACTCCTCGTTGTGGACGACCGTGCCGTTCTGTCGGAAGCTCAGGCTCTTCACGTCGGCGAAGCGCCGGCCCTCGGCCACGCCCACGACCGCCAGGTCGAACTCCTTCCGCGCCACGTAGTCGATCACCGGGGCGTAGCGGAGCGACTCCTCCGGCATGGCCGTCACGTGGCCGCCGACGAAGCCGATCACCGTGTCCGGCTTGGCGTCCTTGATCGCCTGCGCGGTGCGGACGTCGGCCCGGAAGGACGGCGTGCTGGTGTGGACGACGACGTGGTCGTAGTCGCGCGCGATGCGCACCGTTTCTTCCACGGAGAGGTCGAGCGGAGGCGCATCGAGCAGCCGCGCGCCCGGGAGCATCCCCGCTGGGTAGGCGAGCCAGGTGGGGTACCAGAACGACCAGACCTCGCGCTTCGCCTGGTAGCGCGAGCCCGCCCCCCCGTCGAAGTCCTCGTACGAGGGCGGATTCAAGAAGAGCGTCCGCATGCTCGTCCCTCCCCGGCGCGACGCGCACACGCCAGCCGAGACAGCCAGTTGTGGGCTTGACCGAACGGTCAAGCGGGCGTGTACATCACTGTCCAGGGCCTGTGCAAGCGGTCAGGCGGGGGATGCTGTCTCGCAGAGAAGAACGCCGTACCTTGCGGCGCGGGGAGGCGGCTGGCTATAAGACCCCCACCGGCCCCTTGGTGGAATCGGCACAGTGACGCGGGAACCGCTCCTGCCGTTGCTCGCGCGAGGGTCCGTCGTCCTCGCGGCGGGCGCGCATGACGCGCTGTCGGCCAAGCTCGCCGAGCGAGCCGGCTTCGACGCCGTCTGGGCGAGCGGCTTCGGGATCTCGGCCGTTCAGGCCGTGCCGGACGCGAACATCCTGACCCTCACCGAGACGCTCGAGGCGGTCCGCCGCATCGTCGACGCCGTCGGCATCCCCGTCGTCGCCGACTGCGACAACGGCTACGGCAACGCGATCAACGTCATGCGGACGGTCGGCGAGTTCGAGCGCGCGGGCGCGGCCGGCGTCTGCATCGAGGACAACGACTTCCCGAAGCGGTGCAGCTTTTACGCAGGGGTTCGCCGCGATCTCGTGGCAGTCGACGAGCACGCGCGGAAGATCGAAGCTGCCACTGCGGCTCGGCGCAACCCCGCCTTCGCCGTGATCGCCCGCACCGAGGCGCTGATCGCGGGCCTCGGCGTGGAAGAGGCTCTCGGCCGGGCAAGGGCCTACGCGGCCGCCGGCGCCGACGCCGTGCTCGTCCATTCGAAGGCCCGGGACTTCGGTGAGCTGGCCGCGTTCGCCGCCGCCTGGGACGGGCGCGTGCCGCTGGTCGCGGTGCCGACCACGTACCCCGGCGTCACCGCCGCCGAGCTCTCGAAGGCGGGGTTCCGGATGGCGATCTTCGCCAACCAGGCGCTCCGGGCCGCGATCGTGGCCATGCGCGACACGCTCGGCGAGATCCGCCGCAGCGGCCGGGCGGCCACCGTCGAGGACCGGATCGCGCCGCTGGAGGACGTCTACGCGCTCGTCGGCGTGCCGGAGCTCGAGGCCAACGAGCAGCGGTTCCTCTTCGCAGGGAGCGAGCCGCCACGCGCCGTCATCCTGGCCGCCGGCTTCGAGCCCCAGCTCATGCCCCTCATCCAGGATCGGCCGAAGACCATGCTCGAGGTGAAGGGCCGCACGATCCTCGAGCGGCAGGTGGCGGCGCTCCACACCTGCGGCGTGCGGGACATCACGGTCGTCCGCGGCTACAGGAAGGAGCAGGTGGCGGCCGCGGGCGTGCGGCTCGTCGACAACGACCGCTTCCGGGAGACGGGCGAGCTGTACTCGCTCCTGCGCGCCAGGGACGCGCTCGGCGGCCCGTTCCTCTTCCTCTACGGCGACATCATCTTCGAGCCGGCGATCCTGGCGCGGCTCCTCGCCAGCCGGGCCGACGTCGCCGTCGTGGTGGATCGGGCGTTCCACGACGCCTACCGTGCCGGGCTCGCGCCCGCCGGAGGTCCCTTCGATCTCGTGGTCACGGAGACGCCGCCGAACGGCCGTCGCTTCGTGGCGCCCGAGGGCGGCAGCCGGGTGCTGCGCATCGGCCCCGACGTCGCGCCGGAGCAAGCGCACGGCGAGTTCATCGGCATGGCGATGTTCTCGGCCGACGGGGCCGCCGCCCTCCTCAGGGTGCACGATGAGCTGGCGGGCGGCCGGGCCGAGGGACTCGAGCGCGCCAGCATGACGCACATCCTCCAGGCGCTCATCGACCGCGGGCAGCCGGTCACGGCGGTCGACATCCACCAGGGCTGGATGGAGATCGACAGCTTCGACGACTACCGGCGCGCGTGGGCGGAAGTGGCACGCTGAACCGGGCGGCTCCCTTCGTCGACCGTCTCCAGGCGGCCGGCTTCGACTTCTTCGTCGGCGTACCCTGCTCGCTCGTCGGCCCCGTGATCGCCGAGCTCGACCGCCGCGGCCTCTACCTTCCCGAGACGCGGGAGGACGCCGCGCTCGGCGTGGCGGCCGGCGCCTACCTCGGGGGCCGGCTGCCGGTCGTCGTCATGCAGAACTCGGGGCTCGGCGTGTCGCTGAACGCCCTCGGCTCCCTCCACCTCCTCTACGGGATCCCGTGCCTGCTGCTCGTCACCTGGCGCGGCTACCGCGGCGAGGATGCCCCCGAGCACCTGGTCATGGGACGTGCCCTGCCGAACCTCCTGGACCTCTTCCGCATCCCGCACCGTGCGCCCGGGCCGGAGACGCTCGAGGCGGACGTCGCCTGGGCCGCGGCCGAGATGCGCGAGCGCCGGACACCGGTGGCGCTCCTCATCCGTCCGGGACTGTTCGCGTGACGCTCGCCGACGCAGTCGGGCTCCTCGCTCCGCGCATCCCGGCGGGGACCATCTGCGTCCACGCCAACGGCTACGTTTCGCGGGCCGGATACGCCGCGCGCGACCGCGAGGAATGTTTTTACATGATCGGCTCGATGGGCCTCGCGGCCTCGATCGGCCTCGGGCTGGCGCTCGCCCGGCCCGACCGCCGGGTCCTCGTGCTCGACGGCGACGGCAACGTCCTCATGAACCCCGGCGCGCTCGCCTCGATCGGTGCCGCGGCGCCGCCGAACCTGCACCACGTCTGCTTCGACAACGGCGCCCACGCTTCCACGGGCGGGCAGCGGACCATCTCGGACCGCGTCCGGCTGGAAGAGGTCGCGCGCGCCTGCGGCTACCGCTGGAGCGGGCGCGTGGAGACACTCGACGCGGTCACGGCCGAGGCGTTCCTCGCGCGCGAGGGCCCCGCGTTCCTCTTGGTCCGCATCGCGCTCGGCCCGCCGGGGCCGCCCGGACCGCGCGTCCCGCACGCGCCGGAAGCGATGACGGCGCGCCTCCGCCGCGCCCTCGGTGCCGCGACATGATCCTCCTGAACCCCGGACCGGTGAACGTCTCACCCCGGGTGACGGGCGCGCTAGGGCGGGGCGACCTCTGCCACCGCGAGCCCGAGTTTGCCGCCCTGCTCGCGTCGATCCGCTCGAGGCTGCTCGCGGCCTTTGCGCCGACGGGCGGCTTCGCCGCGATCGTGCTGACCGGCTCCGGGACCGCGGCGCTCGAGGCGGCGGTGACGAGCGTCCTCTCGCCGCGCGGCCGTCTGGTCGTCGTCGCCAACGGCGTGTACGGCGAGCGCATCGCCGCCATGGCGGCGGCCGCGCGTCTCCCGCACACCGTGGTCGAGGGGGCCTGGACGGCGCCGCCCGACCTCGGCGCCGTCGAGCGCGCGCTCGGCGCGCCCGACGTCGAGGCGGTGGCGATCGTCCACCACGAGACGACCACGGGTCTCCGGAACCCCGTCGCCGAGGTGGGCCGCCTGGCGCGGGCGCGCGGCAAGCTCCTCCTGGTCGACTCGATCAGCGGCCTCGCGGGCGATCCACTGGACGTCGAGGCGGCCGACCTCGTCGTCGGCACCGCCAACAAGTGCGTCCAGGGCCTCCCGGGCATGGCCTTCGTGCTCGTGCGCGAGGCGGTGCTCGGGCGGCTCGCGACGTATCCCCGGCGCTCGCTCTACCTCTCGCTCGCCACGTACCACGAGGCGCAGGTGCCGTTCACACCTGCGGTCCAGGTGGCCTACGCGCTCGACGAGGCGCTCGCCGAGCTCCTCGAGGAAGGGGTGGCGGCGCGCATCCGGCGCTACGCGGCGGCGGCGGCTCTCCTGCGCGCCGGCTTCGAGCGCCAGGGGCTCCGGCTCGTGCTCCCGCCCGAGCTGCGCTCGAACTCGATCACCGCGCTCTGGCTGCCGGCGGAGCGGAGCTACGCGGCGCTGCACGACGGGCTCAAGGCGAGCGGCTTCGTCATCTACGAGGGACAGGGACGGCTCCAGCGCGACATCTTCCGGGTCGCCAACATGGGACATCTCCGGACGGCCGACTTCGAGCGCTTCCTGGGCGCGCTCGACGAGGTCCTCGGGCGATGACCGCGATCATCCTTGCCGCCGGCGTCGGGAAGCGGCTCCTCACCGCCTCGGGCGGCCGCCCGAAGTGCCTCGTCGAGATCGGCGGGAAGAGCCTCCTCGTGCGCCTGATCGAGGGGCTCGCGGCAGCGGGTGTGCGCGACGCGGTCGTGGTCACGGGCTTCGGCGCCGAAGCGGTGCGCGCCGCCGTCGGCGACGAGATCGGCGGCGTACGCATCCGGTTCGTGGTCAACCACCGCTTCCGCGAAGGCGCCATCCTGTCGCTCTGGGCGGCGCGCGACTGGCTCTCGGGTGCCGTCCTCGTGATGGACGCCGACGTCCTCTGCCCGCCGGCGATGCTCGACCGGCTGGTCCGCTCGCCCGAGCCGAACTGCTTTCTGCTCGACGCCAGCGTCGAGAACACCGGCGAGGAGCAGATGCTGCTCACCACGGACGGTCGCGTCCGCGACATCGTGCGCGGCGGCGCTCCAGGATACCAGCTGGCGGGCGAGTCCGTCGGCTTCCTGAAGCTCTCGGCCGAGGCCGCGCGCCTGCTGCGTGACCTCCTGGCCGAGCGGGTCGCGCGCGGCGACACCGGGATCGAGCACGAGGAGGTCTACCCGGACCTGCTGGCGCGCGTGCCGGTCGGCTTCGAGCGGGTCGACGGGATGCCCTGGACGGAGATCGACTTCCCCGAGGACATCGAGCGGGCGGAGCGCGAGGTGCTGCCCCGTCTCGGCGCATGACGGCGCCCATCCGCGAGGCGTTCGTGGTGGCGGGGGACCCCCGGCCTCCCGTCGCCGGCGTCCCGCTCCTCCTCCGCACTCTGCTCGTTCTGCAGCGCGCGGGGATCGAGCGCCTGACGGTCATCGGGACGCCCCCGCCGGCCGACCCGCGAATCCGCGTGCCGGTCGGCATGGCGGCTCGGCTGAACGCCCCGGCCGACGACGCGCTCCGCCTCGTGGTCGGACCCGGTGCCGTGATCGACGCCGTGCTCGTTCACGACCTCCAGGCCCATGCCCGGCCGGGAGAGGTCCTCGACGTCGAGCACCACGGCGCCCGAGTGCGCGTCGCACCGGGCGCGCTGGTGGCAACGAACGGCGGTGTGCCGGCGCCACCCCGGGCCGGCGTCCTCCTTCCGGCGGCCGCCCCCGCGCGGGTCGTCGAGCGTGCGTTGCTTCGCGGCCTCGAGAACCCGCGCGACGGCTGGCTGGACCGTGTCCTGCACCGCCGGGTCTCCCGGCCGCTCACGCGGCTGCTGCTTCGGACTCCCCTCACGCCCAACGCCGTGACGCTGCTCGGCATCGTGCTCGGGGTGGTCGGGGGCCTCGCGCTCGGCGCCACGGTGCTGGGCGGCGTCGCCGGGCTCATCGCCTCGGGCGTGCTCGACTGCGCAGACGGCGAGCTGGCTCGGCTCCGCTTCGCGGAGTCTCGCCTCGGCCACTGGCTCGACATGGGGGGCGACACCGTCGTCCACCTGGCCGTGCTCGGTGGTCTCGCGCGGCGGCTCGTGCGCGGCCCCGGCGTGCCCGGCTGGCCCGTCCTCGCGCTCCTCGGGCTCGGCGTCCTCGGCGCCTTCGCCGTGATCAGCTGGAGCGAGCACGTAGAGAGCCGCCGCCGGCGCGCCGGCGGCTGGGAGAACCGCGTGCTCGACGGCGTGCTCGCCCCGCTCTCGACGCGCGACTGGTACCTCCTCGTGGTGCCCTTCGCGCTCGCCGGCCGACTTGACTGGCTCGTCCTCGGCGCGGCCGTCGGCTCGCACGTGTTCTGGATCGCGGCGCTCGTGCTGCTCGTGAGCGTCCTCCGGCGGGCGCCGGGTTAGCTCGGGGCCGTTTCTACGAGCCGACAGACGCGCGACAGACTCGACTTCCAGCCCCGTGGGAGTCTACAACCCCGCTCGTGACGCCGCCGGCGTGGATCCGCGCGCGCCTGAGTCGGAAGCTGTGGAGCATCCCGCCCCGATGGCTGCAGGATTCGCTACCCGGCATCGGGCTCTTCTTCGTGCTGCTGCTGCCATACCTCACCTTTCCCCTGCTCTGGGACGGAAGGTGGTACTTCAACTGCATGTCGAACGCGGCCCACGCGCCGTTCCGTTTCCAGAACTTCCTCTGCTTCCAGCATCCGTCGTTTCTGTTCATGGGCATCTTCGCGATCCCCGAGCACTTCTTCCCGGGATCCCTGCCGTGGCTGCACGGGATCGTGCTGACCTGGGGCTTCCTGTCCATCGTCGCATTCAGCGCGATCTGCCAGAAGCTGCTGCCGCACGCACCTCCTCTGACGCGCATCCTGGCGACGCTGCTCTATGCGACGCAGCCCGTGATCGTCGCCAACGCGACGGCGTTCAGTCCCGATATCGGCATCACCTATTCCCAGGTGATCCTCCTCGGCTTCCTGCTGTACGATCGCACCGGATGGATCATCGCCGCGGGAATCCTGCTGACGTTCACGAAAGAGACGGGGATACTCTTCTATACCCTCGCCATCCTGGCGCACTGGATCTTCCTCGTGCGGCCGCGCTTCCGCTCCACCTTCGCGGCTCTGCGGGCTTCCTGGCGGCGGATTCCCCTGCTCCTTCTGCCGCAGGTCCTCTTCGTCGTCTACTCCGCGAGCGGCATCGCCTTCTTCGAAGGCAACGACACAGGTTCTCTCCTGCGCAAGCTCACGAGCTTCAGCCTGCTGGAACCGCGCTTCCTGCTCACGCTGAAGGAGATCTTCCTGTTCCAGTTCACCTGGCTGCAGACCGGCGTGATCGCGATCGCGGCGCTCGTGTGGCTGTGGCAATGGGGTCGGGGTGCCTTGCGGCCGCCCGCGCAGGACACGCGCCTCGTCTGGTTGCTCGCGGCTCTCTACGCTGCTGGCGCCTACTGTCTGACCCGTTATCTTCACGTCAATAACCTGAGGTACTTCATGGCCATCTTCCCCATCGGATTGCTGCTGTTCGCCGCCAGCGCGGTGCATCTGCTGAGCAGGGGGAACCTGGCCAACCATCTCCTCATGGTCGCGTTGCTGCTGCAGACGGCGTCGCTCTTCTACAGCGCCGATCCGCTGTCGCGGGCGATGTTCGGTACGTTCTCGTTCGGGGAACGGACCATGTATCCGCTGGGCAAGGTGGATGGCGGTATCGGCAGGGACCAGCTCGTCTACAACCTTCAGCATCTGGAGTTGGCAACGATCCAGGATGCGATCTTCGCGCACATCCGGCCCACCCCGGAGACGACGATCTCCACGCACCGCGACGCGTGGTTCGGCTTCAACGACGGCGTCGACCCTGCCACGTTCCGCAGGACATTGGCGGCAGGAGCCGTCATGCCGCACTACCTGGCGGCCGGGGACATCATCAGCCTGCCCCATCCGCCCCGGGAGGTCTGGTACATCGAGTATCCCAACTTCGTTAACGAGCACGAGCTCAGCACTCTGCGTGAGCGGTACGACACCGCACACGTCTGGGAGTTTAGGGACGGTGGATACGGGATCCGCGTGCACCAGTTCCGTCTGAAGCCGCAGGCGTAACTTACTGTAGCCGCGCGATCCACGCCGCCGCGCCGTCACAGGCCGAGCGACCGCCGCAGCTCCGCGTCGATGCCCTGCAGATCGCGCTTGGCCATCGAGCCGAGCCTTCGATCGATCATCGTCCCCGCGATCGTCCGCACGATCCCCGTGGCCACGGAGGGAAAGAGCAGGCCTGCGCGCTTCCAGTCGACGATCAGGTGGTCCCCGAACAGACGCCGCCGGACGTTGCTGGTGATCGCCGCGACGATGATCTCTCGGCGTGCAAGATGGAATGCGGGTGAGCTGATGACGACAGCCGGACGGAGCTTTCGTCCCGACTCGTCTGCGAAGACGAAGCTGACCAGGACGACATCGCCTCGCCTATAGGCGGTCATACTCGGCGTCCCTGGGGTTGTCCCACAGCTCCGCCAGCACGGGGTCCGCCTTCGCGGTAAGTGCGATCATCGCTTCGGTCTCGTCTCCCAGGTCCTCATTGAGCCGCTCCTCGATGGCCTGAAGGACGTACCTCTGGACCGTGACGTCTCGCTTCGCGGCGGCGAGTCGCAGCCGATGGCGCAGAGCCGGCTCAACGTCGACGCTGATCCGGGGGCGTTTTGTCGTCGATCCACTCGAACGTGCCATGGTCACCTCCCGCCCGTGACGAGCGTGACATGACGGCTCCTTGGTGTCAAAGACACCAAATCACCAGTGCGTCATGGCGACACGGAGCTGCGTCATTGCCACGGGAGCCGCGCGCGGGTCGCCCAGTAGTGCGAGGTGATACTGGATGCGTGGCAGAAGGAATCGGCGTGTGAACTCGATCCGGAGCGACCGGCG
>Ga0209376_1003559_pt1 | contig 14035 bp, 8 predicted proteins | sample GraSoiAngelo_134_FD_185891 | JGI IMG/M metagenome (GOLD analysis project Ga0209376, IMG submission 185891) | Grasslands soil microbial communities from the Angelo Coastal Reserve, California, USA - 14_0929_05_30cm (SPAdes) (version 2) | ecosystem: Environmental > Terrestrial > Soil > Grasslands ... | reverse complement strand
AAGGCCTTTCTGTCCGGCCCGCAGGACCTGTCCATTGCCGACGAAGCCAGCAACACCTCCCGCCGACTCTGGGAACGTGCCGGGGGCGTGACCGCCAGGTTGTACAGCCTGTATTGGGGGCGGCTGTTGCGGCCCAGCCAGTTTGTTCTGGCTCGGGTTGGGAAGCACCGCCTGCCCGCGCCGGTTGTCGCCACAGCCCAGGCGGTGTGCCGGCTCCTGGACGGCTTCGCCACCCGGATGCCACGGAGCCCCTTCTGCCAAACGCCGCCTGAGATGGCTGGAGAGGAGCTGGACGCGCAGACGCTGCTGGCCGGCATGGCCGAATTCTCGCGCGACCGGTCCGTGCGGGCGGAGTACGACGAGCGTTCTTTGCAGTGGCTGTTTGAGATCCTGGCTCAGAAAGCGGAGCATGGCGTGTTTCAGAAGGTGGCGGTTCGAAACGCGGCAGGCGCTCTCCTCGGCTGGTACCTGTACTATCTGAAGCGGGGAGGCATCGGAGAGGTGTTGCACCTGGGAGCGAGGGAGCATTCGATCACGGACGTGCTCGATCATTTGTCCTATCAGGCCTGGCGGCAAGGAGTGGTCGCCGTCTCCGGCCGGCTCGAGCCCCGGTTCTTGCAGGAGTTGTGCAGCAGCTCGTGTGTCTATCACCATCGCGGCATGTGGGTGCTGGTTCATGCCCACGACCCCGACCTCCTCCAGTCCATCCATTCCGGGGATGCGGTTCTCACCCGGCTCGAAGGCGAATGGTGCATGCGCTTCAAATAGGAAACTGGTCAAGGCAGGCAGGCTAGGCTATGAGTCCGAAATTGGCAGAAGCGAAGACGACTTCTCAGCGGCCACTGGATGGGGACAGGCGTCGTACCGGTGCCAGCACCAGATCGTTTCAGGATCGCAGGCTCACTGTCGAGACGATTTCTGACTTCGGGTCGTTCCTATCGCTGGCGCCGGTGTGGGATCACCTGGTTGAGCGGGCAGGAATCGATCATCCATTTCTCAGGCATGACTGGGTGCGCATCTGGTGGGACTGCTTCGGCACTGGGAAGGAACTTCGCATTTTCGTCGTGAAAGCGGGAGAGGAGGCTGTCGCGATTGCTCCGTTCATGCTGAGCCGTGGACGTATGTGCGGGTGCCCGGTACGCCTGATGGAGTTTATTTCCAATGTTTATACCGAGCGTTTCGACCTCGTCCTGACGCGGAGCTCGCAGGAGGCCTGTCGTGCAATTTGGAGGCACCTCATGACCCAAAAGGGGCTGTGGGATGTCGTGCGGTTGTGCCAGTTGCCAGCCGGCTCCAGGGCATTGGAAGAGCTGCCTAGGCTGGCGACAGCAGATGGGTTCCTTACAGGCATCTGGCGCTCGTTGGACTCGCCTTTCATCGACTTGACCGGCGGGTGGGAGGCGTATTTGAAAGGACTCAGTTCCAACCAGCGACACAATGTGCGTCGATGGCTATACCGCTTGGGCCAACTCGGCGAGGTGAAGTTGGAGGTCATCTCCTCGGGTGAACAACTGGACGCCGCCTTGAATGACGGGTTTCGGATCGAGGCATCGGACTGGAAGAGTCGATCGGGGACGGCCATTCTCTGCCAGTCGGAGCTCAAGAGATTTTTAACTCAACTGGCTGGAGCGACTTCGCGAAGCGGCTTGCTCCGGTTGATCTTTTTGACAGTCGGTCAGAGCAGGATCGCCTTTGCGTACGCTCTTTGTTACAGGAACAAGCTCTTTGTGCTCAAGGCCGGTTATGACCCACAGTACGCCACCTATTCTCCTTACAATCTCCTCTGTTACTTGGTCTTTCGTGATGCCTGCGAACGCGGCCTGGCTGAATATGAATTCCTTGGGGCCAGTGAATCATGGAAACTTCACTGGACCAAGCAAACACGATCCCACTATTGGCTATACGTCTTTTCGACCTCTCTACGAATTCGTCTCCTCTACTACGCCAAGTTTCGTGTGGTGCCAAGCCTGGAAAGGCTACGGTGTTATCGATTCCTGCGCGATCCCGTGGTGAGGCTGAGTGGCTTGTCGGGTTTTCGCAGAATGCCCTGAGGGATCGGCCCCTCAGAAGGAATCAGGACCTCCATGTACGTGCCGTGCTGGCCGGGCCTCAAGCCCAGTTATTTTGTAGGCGCTCCCTCGCAAAGGGGCCTGCCGTTTCCTTTTAGCGCTCCTCACAAGACCTATTTTTACGTGGCCCGTAGCGGGATCTATTACCTGCTGCGCGCGCTCGGATTCCAGAAGGGAGATACCGTCTTGATGCCCGACTACCACAGCGGCGTCGAGGTCTGGGCGGTCCGGGCCTCAGGAGCATCCGTTCGCTACTACCACATCAATCGAAATATGGAGCCTGACCTGGATGAGTTAAGCCGATTGTGCCGATCCAATCCTCGGGCCATGTACGTGATCCACTATCTAGGTTGGCCCCAACCGATGAAGGAACTCATGGCGCTGTGCCGAGAGCGAGGGATGATCCTGATCGAAGATTGTGCATTGGCTTTGGGCAGCGAATTCGACGGAGAGCCGCTCGGATCATTTGGTGACTACGCCATCTTTTGTCTCTATAAGACGGTGCCCGTTCCTAACGGTGGGCTGTTAATTCAGAACAGAAATGTATTGAGCGCTCTCAGAAACATGGAATTAAGGCGCTGTGATGGGACGTCGGTCGTTGGGCGGTGCCTGGAATTGATGCTGGAGTGGATTCGAAGCCAGTCAGAAATCGTCGGGAACGCGCTGTTTTCGGCGAAAAGAGCTGCAGGCAGAGCTCTGACCTCCATCGGCGTGCAACGATTGCCAGTTGGAGATATCTCTCCGGAGTTCCAGTCGGCGGGATATCGGGTAGCAAACCTTAATGTCGGAATGTCTCCTCTCTGTCATTGGTTGCTGAACCGGTTTGATTACGAGTTGATTTGCCAGAAGCGGAGGCAGAATTATCTGCTGATGCGCGAAAAATTACTGGGCAGGATTCCCCTGTGGGACAAGGAACTAGCAAAAGGAGTGTGTCCGTTATTTTTTCCCCTCCTGGTTCCGGATAAGAGCGTCGCTGCTCGAGCCTTATGGGCACGCGGGATCGCAGCTGTGGAGCTTTGGAATTACGGCTATCCTGAGGCGAAACGGGAGGAAGGCCCGGATGCCCGGTTCTTTCGCGACCATCTCCTGGAACTCCCCATTCATCAGGACATGACCCCGGCACAGGTAGACTATGTGGCCGACCAGGTCCTCACCCTTCGTTTGCACTTTTAGCACGATCTCAGCTTCACCTGTTCACACAGCGCATGCTTTGGAACTAGCATCCCAGATCGAGGCCTGGTAAGGACGGGTCTCCCTTGTCGTTTCTGTAAGGGTTGTGAAATGAATGCTATCACCTTATACCGTGCCGGTCATTGGTGTTATACGCGGGGCATCCCCATTGTTCCCAAGCTTATGCATCGCCTGATTTTTCTGATCTACAACTCGTCCATCCCGATGTCGGCGGAGATCGGTCAAGGCACGACATTCGGCCACGGTGGGATGGGGGTCGTCCTCCACAGTCGTTGCCGGATCGGCAGCAATGTGGCGATCGGCCAGCAGGTCACGATCGGTGGTCGTTCCCGCCTATGGGGAGTCCCGGTGGTCGGAGACCGCTGCTTTATTGGAGCAGGCGCGAAGATTCTGGGCCCCGTTCGCATCGGTGCAGAATCGGTGGTCGGTGCCAACGCCGTCGTCCTCGAAGACGTTCCGCGCCGTTCCGTTGTGGCCGGCGTTCCGGCCCGAGTGATTCAAAGAGACATCGACATCACGGATTACCATGACGGCGCCTTCCCACCAGGCATGGCGGCGGGAGACAACGGTCCGGAACGCAAGGTCCCGGATGGGACCACTGTCGAGATCATCCAGGAACCCGAGAGGTTTGAGCTTCTCAAGCAGGAGTGGAACGAGTTGCTCCGAAACAGCACCGCCGACTGCCTGTTTCTGACCTGGGAATGGTTGTGGACCTGGTGGAAAAACCTGGCCGAAGGGCGAAAGCTATTTCTCATCACGGTGCGATGCGGCCGCGAGCTGGTGGCGATCGCGCCGTTCGCGGTCAGATCCTGGACCGTGGTCGGCTTGATTCCGTGCCGCTCGCTGGAATTCCTGGGCACCGGAAGCGTGGGGTCCGATTATCTGGACCTCATCATCCGGCGCGGGAAAGAACCGGACATCTGCCGCCTGCTGGCTGACTTCTTGGCGCAAGAGCGGCTCATGGTCATGCTGACTCACCTGAACCGACGGTCCAGCTTGGTGGCCGGGCTTACCGCGGAGCTGCAGGCACGCGGGTGGGGTTGCTCCGAAGCCAAGATCAACCTCTGTCCGTTGATTAATTTGTCAGGCCACTCTTGGGAGTCGTATCTCGCCAGCCTGGGGCCGGAGCACCGGTACAACTTCCAACGGAGGCTCAAGAACCTCGCCAAACAGGCCACCGTGGAGTTCGAATCCGTCCGATCCGAGGAGCAACGGCGTGTGGCCCTGGCCAACCTGATCACATTGCACCACCAGCGTTGGCGGGACAGGGGCGGCTCGGATGGCTTGCACAAGCAGAGTCTTCTGGCATTCCACGAAGAGCTGAGTCGGTTGGCTCTGGAACGCGGCTGGCTCCGGCTGTTTGTTCTGCTGGTAGACGGGCAACCGGCCGCATCGCTGTACGGCTTCAGGTACCACCGGACCTTTTACTTTTATCAGTCCGGGTTTGATCCCCGATACAGCAAGCACAGTGTCGGTCTGGTCGCAATGGGACTGGCCATCAAGAGCGCAATCGAGGAGGGCGCCGATGAGTATGACCTGCTCCACGGCCACGAATCGTACAAATTCCTGTGGGCGCGCGAGGCGCGGGAGCTGGGGCGGGTGGAACTATATCCTCCGTACGTAGGCGGACTGATCCGCCAACGCGCGGTCGAGTTGGACCGAGCCACCAAGAGACTCGCACGGGAGGCCATCCCGCATGCAGTCGCTGATCGGCTCTCATCCGTGCGACGCGCAGAAATATAGAGAGGGCAGCATGCTGCGCAGGCTTGCGAAAACAGGGTTTGCGAGTGCGCTGGAGTGGGCCGGAGCGAATGCGTTGATCGGGTCCCTCACCACTCCTCAAAATCTGCCCTGGGTGATCGGCTACCACGCGGTGGTGGAGGATACGGCTGCCCATGAAGGTCGTGCAATCCTCCCGAACCTGGTTAGCCTGAAGATGCTGGAGCGCCACCTGGACTGGCTCGGACGTAGGTACCGCTTCATTTCGCTCGACGAACTTGGCGCCCGGCTTGAAGGCGGCGAACCATTCGAGAAGCCGGCGGTGGCGATCACCTTCGACGACGGGTACGCTGGGGTGTATCACCATGCGTTCCCCCTTCTCAGGCGAAAGGGGATTCCGGCCGGCCTGTTCGTGGTGACCGATCTGATCGGAACCACCCGCCTTTCAATCTACGACAAGCTCTATCTGTTGCTGACGAGCGCCTTTTCAACGGGGAAAGCGGTTTCGCGCGACGTGGTCCAGTTGTGCGCGACCCTCGGCTTGTCGCTCCCGGCGCCGAACAAGATGAGCGCAACCCTTCGCGACCCGTTTCTGACCATGCGGATTCTGTTCACGGCCTTCCCCCAGGAGAAGATCAATCGCGTGATTGAAGCCCTGGAAGCAGCCGTGCCCATTGACGAGAGCGGTTTCCAAGAACTGCATCCGTTGAGTTGGGACATGGTGTCTGAGATGCATCGCGTCGGCATGACCATTGGCTCCCATACCAAGACGCACGCGTTGTTGACCAACGAAAGCTGGCAACGCGTGGCACATGAGACGACGGATTCACGGCTGACGTTGGAGCGCAAGCTTGGAACCCAGATTACTCATTTCGCTTATCCGGACGGACGGTTCAACGCGGTGGTAGTCGGCTTGGTTGCGGATGCAGGTTACCGCTACGGCTATACCACCTGCCTCCGCCGCGATTCCGTCCACCCGCGGCTGACCATCCCGCGGAAGTTTCTGTGGGAAAAGTCCTGCGTGGATGCGCTCGGCCGATTTTCCTCCAGCATCATGAGCTGCCACGCGCACTGGATCTTCGACATGATGGCTACGTGCGAACACAACCACAGATGGCCCGCCTCGGATCCCGGAGACACCTCGACTTCTTCCAAGCCGACCGGCGAGGGTCCGGGAGAGCTGACTGCTCCGACCTCTTCATCGCACGCGGAAGTCGTACCCCATGCGCTCAACCTTTAGGCCGGCTCTGGTCTTGATGACGGGACGCACCCTGGGCTTTGCGGTCTCGTTTTGCCTGCCGATCATCCTGGTGCGAATTTTCGATCAAGCCGAGTTCGGAACCTACAAGCAGATGTTTCTGATTTATGGGACCCTCTTCGGGATCGTCCAGCTCGGGATGGCTGAAAGCCTGTTTTATTTTCTCCCTCGCGCCGTCAGGGACAGCGGGAGCTATGTCGTCAATTCCACGCTGGTCCTCGCTGCCGCCGGGCTCGCCTGCCTGGTCTTTCTGACAATGGCAGGCGACATGATCGCAGGGTGGATGAGCAATCCCGGGCTCGCTCCGCTGATCCCGTTCCTAGGTCTCTTTGCTCTGCTGATGCTGGCGGCGTCTGGCTTAGAGATCGTAATGACCTCGCGCAACCGGTACGGCCTGGCTGCAACGTCTTACGCTTGCTCCGACTTCGCGCGAGCCATGTTGTGTGTTCTGCCCGTGCTGCTAGTGCCGAAGCTGGAATGGCTCCTCATCGGAGCCATTGCTTTTGCGTCGCTCCGGTTATGCGCGATGGCATGGTACGTCTGGCAGGAGTTCGACGGCTCACTTCGGCCGAATCTCGAGTTCCTGAAACATCAATTCATCTATGCTGCCCCGTTCGCACTCTACGTTCTCGTCCATGTTATGCAAGACACGCTCCACCAGTATGCCGTGTCTTACTACTTTGACGCCGCTACCTTCGCCATCTATTCGGTGGGATGCCTGCAGGTGCCGCTCGTTGATCTCATGGCGACCTCGACCGTGAATGTGATGATGGTCAAGATGGCCGAGGAGATCAAGGAGGGACGAGACAACGCCGTGGTGGATATGTGGCACGACACAATCCGCAAGCTGGCCCTGATCTTTTTCCCCCTGTTCGGAGTGCTGCTCGTCACGGCGCGCGACCTGATCGTCTTACTCTTCACAGAAGCGTACTTCGCCAGCGTCCCGATCTTCATGGTCTGGTCGAGCGCCATCCTGCTGGCTGTCATTCCTATGGACGGGTTGCTGCGCGTCTACGCCCAAACCCGTTTTCTGCTCGCGCTCAACGTGATCAGGCTGCTGATGATCGCAGCGTGTCTTCATTGGTTTCTCTCGGCCCTGGAGTTGGTGGGAGCGGTCCTGATCACGGTGCTGGCATCAGCTCTCGGCAAAGGACTGGGACTGGTCAGGATGAAATATCTCTGGCAGGTTGGTCTTGCGGACCTGCTGCCCTGGAGAAATCTTCTGGGGATCGGAGCCGTAGCCGCGGCGGCAGGTTTGGCGACTGTGATTGTGAGCTCGAGCCTTGATGTTGCGGCGCTGCCCCGATTGGTGACAGCCTGCCTCGTCTATACTGTGTCGTATCTTGGGATAGCATTCAGCGTCGGACTCGTGCGTGAGAGCGAATGGGCCCTGCTTGCAGATTGGTTCCGGAGACTGGGCATCGGCTCATCCCGGGCTCAGGAGCTCCAGGGAAGCTGAGGGAAAGACTCCATGTGCGGCATAGCCGGGATCATGAGCTTGAACGGACGGCCTGTGGAGGTGGACGAGCTGCGCAGGATGTGCGCAGCGATGTTCCATCGCGGCCCGGACGACGAGGGTATCTATCTAAATGAAGGCGTCGGGCTCGCGATGCGTCGGTTGAGCATCATCGACCTGGAGACAGGGCATCAACCAGTAAGCAATGAGGACGGCACCGTCTGGGTCGTGTTAAACGGTGAGATCTACAACTTCAGGCAACTCCGGCGCGAGTTGGAAGATCGCGGACATACGTTTGCGACCGCCACCGACACGGAGGTGATCGTCCATCTGTACGAGGAGCACGGACCTGACTGTGTCGAGCACCTGCGCGGGATGTTTGCCTTCGCGCTCTGGGACGAGCGTCGGAGAACCCTGCTGCTGGCACGGGACCGTCTGGGGATCAAGCCGCTGTACTACGGGAGCATCGGCGGCCGGCTGCTCTTTGCCTCGGAACTCAAATCCATCCTGCAATTACCTGAGGTCGAACGGACCCTCAACTGGCCATCCGTCAGCCATCTCCTGACGTTTCTCACCACCCCGCCCGCGGACAGTATCATCGAGGGAGTGCGGAAGTTGGAGCCAGGGCACCTGCTTGTTGCATCGCCGGGGGAAGGGCTGCGGTGCGAGCGCTACTGGGAGGTGTGCTTCGAACCGGACCACGGCCGGTCCGAAGAGGACTTTGGGGAAGAGTTACGAGCGCTGCTCAAGGAGTCCGTTGGGCTCCATCTCGTCAGTGATGTGCCGCTGGGAGCCTTCCTCAGTGGAGGGATCGACTCCAGCGCGGTCGTCGCCACGATGGCGCGTCTGACCTCCGGTCCTGTGAAGACGTTTTCGGTCGGCTTTGGCGATCAGGAGTACAACGAGCTGCCGCATGCCCGGCTGGTGGCGGAACGGTTCGGCACCGAGCACCACGAGCTGATGCTCGAGCCCGATGCGCTGGACATTCTCGAAGACCTGGCCTGGTATCTGGACGAGCCCTTCGGCGACTCCTCCGCCATTCCGACCTATATGGTTTCGAAGCTGGCGTCCGACCACGTGACGGTGGTGTTGTCCGGCGACGGCGGCGACGAGCTGTTCGCGGGGTACGAGAAATATGTCGTTGAGGGAAGGGAACGGCGCGCCAGGTTCCTGCCGACTCCCGCTCGGCGGGCGCTCGGGACTCTGTCGAGGCTCATGCCCGATGGGATGAGGGGGCGCAATCTCCTCCGCCATTTCTCGCTGCCTGATCCCGAACGTTACCTCGATGCGTCGACGCTCTTCAGGCACGACGAGCAACAGAAACTACTGACACCCGACGTGTGCGAACAGCTTTCACACTATGACCCCGGGCGCCCTGGAACCGGGCACCTGAGCAACGGGAACGGAAACTGGCTGTCCGTGCTGCAACACTTTGATCTGCACCACTACCTCCCGCTGGACATCCTGACCAAAGTGGACCGGATGAGCATGGCGCATTCGATCGAGGCTCGAGTTCCGCTGCTCGATCACAAACTCGTCGAGTTTGCGGCGACCATTCCGGCCGAGCTGAAGCTGCGCAACGGCAGGACAAAGCATCTTTTCAAACGCGCGCTCCGCGGGATTTTGCCGGAAGGGATTCTGGGCCGCCCCAAGCACGGCTTCGCGGTGCCGCTCGGGCGTTGGTTCCGCGGGCAGTTCGGCTCCGTCGTGCGGGACCTGTTGCTCTCCGAAACGTGCCGGCGACGCGGGGTTCTTAACACGTCGTACATCGAGAAGCTTGTCCAGCAACATGAACGAGGACGAGTGCTCGATCTGCAGCTCTGGACCCTGCTCTCTTTGGAGCTCTGGTGCCGGACGTTTCTGGACGGGCAGACGAGAAAAGCCGTGGAGCCCCGATCCCTCGCTCCGGTCACGCTCGTTGCGCGCGGACCTTTCTCCAAAAACCAGGCCAGTCCTTCGCTTCGGATGGACGTGGGTTAATCGCTCGAACAACGTCGAGGCTTTGATGGGCGTCGTGGGAAGCCTCACGACAACCAAAACAGAAAGGAGATGACGATGCACCTTGTGACAGGAGGGGCGGGTTTTATCGGCTCGCACCTCGTCCATGCCCTCGTGGCTCGTCGCAAGCAGGTCCGGGTGCTGGACAATCTGGCGACCGGGCGACTGAAGAATCTCGAGGGGGTCAATGATTCGATCGAATTCGTGACGGGCGATATCCGGGACCTCGACACCTGCCGGAAAGCGATGAGGGGCGTTCGGTTTGTTCTGCACCAGGCCGCGCTCTCGTCGGTCCCCCGTTCACTGGCAGACCCGCTCAGTACCAGCGCCGTGAACGTTCAGGGTACCCTGAATCTCCTGATTGCGGCGCGGGAGGAGGGCGTGAAGCGGTTCGTGTTCGCCTCTTCCTCATCGGTGTACGGCGATCCGCCCACCCTGCCGAAGACTGAGACCATGACGCCTGATCCCCATTCTCCATATGCGGTGTCCAAGTTGGCCGGCGAGCAGCTCTGCCGGGTGTTCGCTCGAGCAGATGGCTTGCCGACCATCTCGTTGCGTTACTTCAACGTGTACGGTCCGAGACAGGACCAGGATTCTCCTTATGCCGCGGTCATTCCGCGCTTCATCATGCACTGCCTCAAAGACACGACGGCGACCATTTTCGGGGACGGCGCGCAATCTCGTGACTTCACCTATGTGACTGACTGCGTGGCGGCCAATCTGCTGGCCTGTGAGACGGAGTCCTGCCAGGGCGAAATCTGCAATGTCGGATCCGGCGTGCGGGTCACGATCGCCGATCTGCACGCCTTGATCCGGCGGATCGTCGGAGCCGGATCGCCCCCGCAGTACGACGCACCGAGGGTGGGTGATGTCAAACATTCACTGGCCGGCATCTCCCAGGCGAAGTCTCTCCTGGGGTATGAGCCCGGCGTCAGCTTGGAAACCGGCCTGGCCCAGACAGTGGAATGGGTCAGGACGGCCGAGGTGATGGCGACCCCGGCATGAACCATCCGATGCTGCCGAAGATTGCGATAGTCGCACCAGGTCTGGACAGCCCGGGCGGACAGGGAATTCAGGCCTCGACCCTTGCGTCGAAGCTTCGACGCGAGGGGTACGAGGTGAGGTTCATTCCCGCTAACCCGCGGTTTCCTCGGGGAACTCGGTGGCTCCGGCGCTTCCCCTGTGTCCGGACTCTGCTGAACGAGATGCTCTATCTCCCGAGTCTCCTACGGCTGCGTAATGCGGATGTGGTGCACGTGTTCTCGGCGTCGTACTGGTCTTTTCTGCTCGCGCCTGTCCCCGCGATCCTGGTCGCGCGGTGCCTGGGGAAGCGTGAGGTCCTCAACTATCACAGTGGTGAAGCGGCGGATCATCTGGCACGTTGGGGGAAACTGGTTCATCCCTGGTTGAGAATGGTGGACGAGATCGTCGTTCCTTCGGAGTACCTCAAGCAGGTCTTTGCCCGGTATGGATATCAGGTCCGCGTGATCAAGAATACAGTGGACACCTCGAGCTTCCACTATCGCGAGCGGTCGCCACTGCGCCCCCGCCTCCTGTCCACCAGGAACTTGGAACCCCACTATGGAGTGGGCAACACGATTATCGCCTTCACGATGCTCAGGACACGGTACAAGGATGCGACTCTCACGATCGCCGGCTCGGGAAGTCAGCATGATGAACTGCGACAGCTCGCTGCGTCGCTCGGGACGCACGGCATAAGGTTCGTGGGCATGATCGAACCGTCGGCGATGCCGAAGCTGTACGAGGAAGCCGACATCTTTGTCAATTCCTCCGTCGTGGACAACCAGCCCGTCTCGTTACTCGAAGCTTTCGCTTCAGGACTCCCCGCGGTGACTACCGGCGTGGGGGACCTACCCAACATGGTCCGTGACGGAGTCACCGGTCTGATCGTTCCCACGTGGGATCCGCTCGCGCTGGCCGAGGCGGTCGCATTTCTTTTAGAGAACACGGATCGTGCCCGCCTCTTCGCCCATCGCGCCAAGGAGGAAGTCAACCAGCATACCTGGGCTTGGGTCAAGGACAAGTGGGGCGCCCTGTACGCTGGACACCGAGACCCTGTTTCCGAAGTCTCCGGCCAGCCGATCCTCAAGTGCTAATGAGCGAACTCATCCCACTCATCGCCCATGTCTCTCTTCTATAGTCGCCAGCGGCCGCACGAACCCGACTCTGATTCGAAAGCGGATTCGGTCCAGGCGAGTGCCAACTTCGCGCCATGCCGCTGATATCGGGACCACACACTCTCGCCGGACAGATGTCAGGGCGTCGTGAGAGGAGAGATCTGACGCATCAAGCCCGATCAGCCCGAATGAGAATCAGCGAGCTTCGTCAGAGGATGCAACGGCTGTTCAGAATGAGGCCCATGGAACTTGCTTGTCGAAGTCGACAGGAACTCTACAAGTGGCTGGAGCGAACGAGTATCGGGGGGCACAAGGTTGCCCCGCATGACTCTCTCTTCATAGAGGCCGGGAGCGACCCGATCTTGGCTCACGTGCACAAGAGGTTGCAGCAGCATGACTTCACCGGAGTCGCCCTGTGGTCGCGTGATTGGTTCTGCGAAACCGTGGCTCCACGGTTCTTCGAGGGAACGGTGTGCGCTGAAACGCCTGTGTATCTCGGCGAGTATTTCCGTGAGACCCTCGATCACATCGTGGCTGCTGCCGAGGAGGCCAGACGGGGGCGCTTTTGCCTCTTAGGTTACCCGGCACTCAGCTTCGGTGATCCAGTAGACTGGCATCTTGATCCCCTCTCTGGCCGAAGGGCTCCCCTTGCCCATTGGAGCCATTTCGATCCGCCTGCTCCCGAGCTGGTGGGAGATTGCAAGGTGGTCTGGGAACTCAACCGCCACCAGTGGCTCGTCCACTTGGGGCAGGCCTATCACTTCACTCGAGATGAGCGGTACACGTGGAGATTCAGCGTCTATGTGCGGGATTGGCTCCTCGCCAATCCTTCAGGCATGGGAATCAACTGGGCCAGCAGTCTGGAAGTGGCTCTGCGCCTCATCTCCTGGTGCTGGGCGCTCACGATGTTTCGTGGTGCCAAGACGCTAGCTCCCGAGTTGTTTGAGGTGATGCTCAATGCGATTTGGATCCATGCGTCGCATGTCGAACGGTATCTTTCTTCCTACTCGTCTCCGAACACCCACCTCACCGGTGAGGCCTTGGGACTCTTGTACGCAGGGATCATTTTCTCGGACCTCCGCAAAGGAGCTCGATGGAGGGAGCAAGGGATCCAAATCCTCTTGGAGGAGAGCGAACGACAGATCCTGCCGGATGGCACTTACTTTGAACAGTCCACCTGCTACCAGCGCTATACCGTCGAAATCTATCTCCACTTCCTGATCCTGGCCGCACGGAATGGTATTCCTATCCCTCCGTCGCTGCCCCAGCGGGTCCAGCGCTTGTGCGATGTGCTCTTGGCTCTCCGCCGTCCCGACGGCTCGATGCCACAAATCGGGGATGCAGACGGGGGGTGGTTGATGCCGCTCAGCATCAGAACTCCTGACGATTGCCGCGGCATCTTTTCGACCGCAGCCGCGCTCTTCCATCGCTCCGACTATGCGTGGGCTGCTGGAGGTTTGGCACCAGAAACCCTGTGGCTCTTAGGGCCTTCTGCGGTAAGAACCTTTGCAATGCTCAGTCCGGCTCCACCGAGTGAATCCCCTTCGCGAGTGTTCCAAAACGGAGGGTACGTGGTGATGCGAAGCACATGGGAGGAGGATGCCCACCACTTGATTCTTGATGCGGGGCCGCTGGGTTGCCCGATAAGCGGAGCCCACGGGCATGCCGATCTCTTGAGCATTCAGTGCTCAGTGTTCGGCGAGCCATGCATTGTGGATCCCGGCATGTCCGGCTACGCGGCGCATCACGACTGGCGGGAGTTCTTCCGGAGCAGCGCCGCTCACAGCACCGTAATGATCGACAGAGTCAGCCAGGCAACCCCGGAAGGCCCTTTCGCCTGGAAGTCGCGGCCACAGGCGCGCCTGCTGAGATGGCGTTCCACGGCCACCTACGATCTCGCGGACGCGGTGCATCACGGCTACTGCCGTCTGCCTGATCCGGTCGTCCACCGCCGCCGGGTTGTCTTCATGAAGCCGCGAGGCTGGATTGTCGTGGATGATCTCGAAGGACAAGCCGAGCATCTGGTGGAGGTCCTGTTCCAGTTCCTACCAGTGCCCGTCATCTTGGACCAAACAGGCTGGGCCAGAGTGCATGGTGGCCCGAATCACGAACTTCTGGTGAGGACGCTAGCGGCCATCCCGTTGAGCGCAGCACTCCACGAAGGAGGTCTGACGCCAGTCCAAGGATGGTATTCCGCGGATTATGG
>Ga0209376_1003558_pt1 | contig 14038 bp, 13 predicted proteins | sample GraSoiAngelo_134_FD_185891 | JGI IMG/M metagenome (GOLD analysis project Ga0209376, IMG submission 185891) | Grasslands soil microbial communities from the Angelo Coastal Reserve, California, USA - 14_0929_05_30cm (SPAdes) (version 2) | ecosystem: Environmental > Terrestrial > Soil > Grasslands ... | reverse complement strand
AACGGCAATCGGGCTTCGCTGGGTAGAAGGGGGAATTCGGCCGGAATCATCAGTGATGACCATCGTGCCGGAGGCATCAATCCAACTGTAAAACTCGCCTGGGAAGACTGCAGAGGGGGAACTGGCAACTCCGAGCAGGAATGCCACGGCCGAGAGGCCTCGTGCATATGCCCCACGATGGACTCTCATACTAACAGCATAGTCGCTGGGAGGAAGAAAAGTCAACGAGCCACAACGTGACGCACTTGACAGCAATGGAACCCGATGTGATACAACTACCCGCCAACTGAGCGATTTGTAAGGCCATGAAATTCTTTATTTATTCTGACTGCCTGAATCCGACGCAATTGAAACGGCGGGCACCGGAACACCAGTTCGTTTGCAAGGCCTACCTGGAGGACCATACGGTCCAGTTCTGCCGCTGGTCCTCCCAATGGCGATGCGGTCTGGGGAGCGTGGCTCCGTCACCAGGCGAACGGGTGTGGGGCATCGTGGTGGAGATCACGGAAGAAGACCTCAAGCTGCTGGACGAGTTCGAAGACGAGGTGCCGGCAGGGGCCTTCCGGCATCTCCCAGTCACTGTCGTCACCGAGGAAGGTGAAAAAATGCTTGTGACGACGCACGCCGCGACGCCGATCGGGAAGTTCAAACCCAAGGAGCACTATCTCGAATGGGTCCTCAAGGGCGTCAGACATTGGAAACTTCCAAGTGAATGTGTCGAGAAGTGGCAGTCATTCATGCCGCGCTAATCCAAGGAGCCTATAGCAGATAGCGTATAGCTAATGGTCAGTTTTCACCTGAGAGCCATTCGTCATCAGCCATCAGCTCCTCAACGCCAAAGGAGAAAGCATGCCAAAGCCCAAATACCACATTGTCGTGTGCACAAACTCGCGTCCACCGGGCCATCCCAAACCCTCTTGCGGGGCCGCCGGATCACCCGGCGTCATGATGGCGTTCAACATGGGGCTGATGGAGCGAGGGTACCAGCCCGGGCAAGTGCTGGTGACCAGTTCCAGTTGTCTCGGACCTTGCGAACAGGGTCCGACTGTGGTGATCTACCCGGACGGCACCTGGTATTCTCAAGTCAAAGAAGCGGATGTCGCGACGATTCTGGACGAACACCTGGGAAAGGGAAAGCCGGTCCAGAAGCTCAAACCTGACTCCCTGTGGTCCTGAGTTCTCGTGCAGGCTGATACCAGTGCATGATGTCGAAGCACAACCATTCCCCCTCCTCTCCTCTTGCCCACCGCGAGCACAAGGAGCATGCGCCGCGGCAGATCACCTGCATGGTCATTACCTGCAGCGATAGTCGGACTCCTGAGACCGACACCAGCGGTCAACTGATCATGCGTCTCTTGAAGGAGCATGGCCATGAGGTCGCGGCCTACCGCCTCGTCGAGGATGAACCGGCTGAGATCAGGAAACAGATTAAAGCCGGCCTGAAAGACAAGGCGGTCCAGGCCATCATCATCAACGGCGGCACAGGTATCTCCCGTCGGGATTCCACCTTCGAAGCGGTGGATGCCATGCTGGAGAAACGGCTCGACGGGTTCGGCGAGATCTTCCGGTATCTGACCTACCAGGAAATCGGTTCGCCCGCGATCATGAGCCGGGCCACCGCTGGGTTAGTGAGCGGGCGGATCGTCTTCTCGACGCCCGGGTCCGAGCATGCCGTGCGACTCGCGATGGAAAAACTCATTATCCCCGAACTGGGGCACATGATCCGGGAACTCACCAAGTGATTTCGTAATTTGGTGATTTAGCGATGTGATGATTTAAAGATCTGGCTTCGGCATCACCCAATCGCCAATCACTAAATCACACTTTCCTCTGATCAGTCCTGCGTGATTTTCGGTTCCGAAACCCGCTTGAAATAGACCAAGAGATCCCGCACTGAAACCAACCCGACTAGCTTTCCTGCCTCGGTGACACCCAGGTGTCTGAGGCCGAGGTCTCCCATCATATCGTGAGCGTCTTGGACCGTCCGGATGGACTCGATCGTGGCAATGGGAGTGGTCATGATGCTCTGAACCGTCACTTTGGCCAGGTCTGTACCCTCAGCCACGGCCCGTCGCACCACGTCCGTCTCGGTCACGATCCCGACAAGCTTGTTGCCTCTTTCCACGAACAGCGAACCGATGTGCTCATCCCGCATCCGTTTCGCCGCATCTCTGACCGACGCGTCATGGGCGATCTTCTTGAGTTCCTTCCGCATCACTCGAGCTACGTTTGGCATCGTGTACGTTCCTCCCCAAAATTGCCAAGCATTGGCTGTGAGCCAGCTATGGGACTGTCAGCACGACCTTTCCAAACACCTTCCGACTCAAGAGCAGTTCCTGCGCTGCACGCGCCTCTTGTAACGGCAGGACCCGATCCACGACCGGCTTCAGCTTCACCTGCCCGATCAGCGAAGCCACTTCTAGGAGCTCAGCCCTGGTTCCCATGTACGACCCCTTCACCGTCAACTGACGTGAGAACAGGTACCGGAGGTCCAGCTTGACTTCGCCACCGGTGGTGGCGCCGCAGGTGACCAGCCGTCCGCCTTTCGCCAAGGCCAGGAAACATTGGTCCCAGACTTCCGGTCCGATGTGTTCGACCACTACATCCACGCCCCGACCATCGGTCAGCGCCTTGACCTGTTTCATGACTTGCTCTTTCGCGTGGTTGATCACCTCATTCGCACCCAACGCCTTGGCTTTAGGAATCTTCTCATCAGAGCCCACGGTGGTGAGGACCCGCGCACCCGCCAGTTTCGCCATCTGGATCGCGATGCTTCCCACACCACTACCCGCTCCCATGACCAGAACGTCCTCGCCAGGTCTGAGCCCTGCCAGCGTGAACAACATGTGCCATGCGGTAACCGAGACCAGGGGAAACGCAGCGGCCTGCTCAAAGGTCAGCGCTACTGGCATTGGAAGCACGTTCAGACCAGGGACTTTGACCAGTTCCGCGTAGCCCCCGTTGACATGGGCTCCCAGGATTTTGTAAGTCAGGCAAAGATTGTCACGACCGGCGAGACAGTACTTGCATCGCCAACAACTCAAGCCGGGCGAGACTAAGACCCGATCACCCACTGCCACGCCGGCCACCGCGGTCCCTACCTGTTCGACCACACCGGCCACGTCACAGCCGGAAATGTGGGGCAGAGGGATCTGGTAGGCGGGAATGCCCTGTCTGATCCAGATGTCCAGGTGGTTGAGCGCACAGGCTTTGACCCGAACCAGCACTTCGTCCGGCAGGATCCGCGGAGGCTCAACTTCCTCGTAACGAAGTTGTTCCGGCCCGCCATGCTGATGAAAGACGACCGCTTTCATTGTGCTCTCAGCCATTTTGGATTAGCCATCAGCTATTTGCTCTCTGATTAAAACGTGAGCGTCCCTTCCGCCATCATGACCACTTGCCCGCCGACTTTCACTTCCTGGATGGCATCGTCGTCGGACTCCACCTGAATCACGATGCGTGATGGACGTTCTATCTCATAGCCCTGCTCCGCTATGATCTCGGTCGTCGGCCCCACCTCCACCACGCCATTGTGAACCAGGTACGCCCCTAATGCGCCGCTAGCGCTACCGGTAGCCGGATCTTCCAATACGCCGATGGAAGGCGCGAACATGCGGGTATGGACGTCGGCGAACTCCTCGACCGTCACGGTGGTAAAGACCATAATGCCCATCGTCCCGCAGCGCGCGCAGAGTTCGTTGATCGCCGCAATATCGGGAACGATCGATCTCACGGCCGTGAGGGTCCGCACGGGAACGATCAGGACCGGCAGGCCGGTTGAGACCACTTCAACGGGTAGCTTCGTCCTGGCGATCAGGTCCTTCGAGAGGCCCAAAGCTTTTGCGACCTCGAACAGGTCTTTCGCCGGATCCAAGGTGTCCAGGAATTGCGGCTTGGGTTGCGTCATGACCACGCGAAGAATCTCTCCCTTGAGCACATGCAACTCCACCGGAAAGACTCCGATGCTGCATTCGTGGCACACTCGCGTCACCGGCCCCTTGAGCGGCAGGCGATCCAGCTTGCCCAGCACAAAGAACGTGCCCAGAACCGGATGGCCTGCGAAGGGAATCTCCCGCCTTGGCGTGAAAATGCGGATCTTCACCGTTGCCGCGCTATCCGTCGGTGGAAGGACAAAGACAGTCTCGGAGAGGTTCATCTCCCGGGCGATCTGCTGAAGCTCTTCGTCGCTCAGACCGAGCGCGTCTGGCACCACCGCTACTGGATTGCCGCCGAAGGGCACGTCTGTAAACACGTCGGCCTGGTAAAACTTGAGACTGCGCCGCTCAGGAGTCATAAGCTGTGCGGGTACTGTAGGTCAGCATGTGCCTGTTGTCAACGCAGCGTGTCAGGCAGGCTTCTTGGTGCTATCTTTTGCGGAACGTCATCAGGCCGGAAGCGGAAGCGCTTCATACGAATGAGTCAGTGGGTTGCTCAAGTAATCCTCGACGTAGTGCTTCAAAGAGCCCTTCCCATACAAACGCTTGTTGGCAAACGTCGTGTCGATCTTGTGGAGCACCTTCACTTTCACGCGGGTTTTCCTGATGAACTCCTCGAGCGTCACGCCGGCGATGTCCATGTACGGCCCGCGTCCAGACTGCATGACACATTTCGGAATATGGATGACCTTTTCTTTCGTCAGGCATCTGGCAACGTCATCGAAGGTGAGCAGAACGGTGCAGTCTGAGTCGCCGCCGAGGGTCGCGTTGGGAACATACAAAAACCTCGCACGGTTTTTCCGGTACATGTTCAGGATCTTACAGACGCTTCCTGCCATGACGACCGTGTCCTTCTTGTCAAGCTCCAGCGAGTCGAACAGGCTGACGATCCGTTTCCGGTTCAGAAAGGCTGTGATGTAAGCCTCGGTATGGATCGTGGTCATGTTCGGGAGTCCCGCGTCGTAGACTCGTTGCGCTTCCTCAGGGAGGAATTTGCGACCTTGACGCATCAGGGCCGCGGTATCTTCCTTCAGCCCTCGTACGGGGGTGAGGCACCCCATCCACAGCACGCACTTCTGATTGATCCCCGAGATGGCGACCGCGTCTTTCGACATCGTATGCAGATCGAAGGCGTAAAAGTTCGCCGCGGAGACGGCCGGGCCGTCCAGCACCTTCATCAGGTGTTTCACAGCCGGGGCGTGCGGCATGAGCTTCTGCCGGTAGTCACTGAGGGTGATGGCCGACAGTTCGAAATTGATCCGGCCAGGATACTGGGCAGCCAGTTGGTGAATCTTCGGCACGTGCACGAACCCGACCGTAAAAAACGTGATGTTCTTGTCCGTGTATTTGAGGAAGTCTTCCACCCACTCCATGGCCTTGGGATGGAGGAACAGATCGGTCCACTCCATATATTCGTTCCCACCCAGACACCAGAACTGCATGGGATTGGTCGGCTTCTTGTTGATGTAATCCAGGATGAATTCCCAATCTTCCTGGCCGGTCTTGGGCGGTTCAAGCGTCTCGCGATAGGAGTGGTCCAACTCGTAACAGAACTCGCACTGGACGGGGCATTTCTTGCCCAAACTGATGGGGATTTTTCCGGCTTCCAGTTCCCGAATGAGTACCTCTCGATAGTCCTTCCCCTTGAGAACTGGAGTGGGTCTGAGCATGGGAAGTGGAGTGGCCATGGGAGCTTCTTACTCCAGAGTCAGCCGGCGACTATTGAGGTCGATTCGTAACGATGCGAGAAGGACCATGAAACGGCTCTCTGTGTCATTGGAACCCTGCACATTGACAGGGCGAGTTTGTGTTTGTCACACTTTCAGGGTCAGGGCGAAGTACGAGGACTGCTGGAGGGCTGGATGCCAGGTGGCGAGGACGTGAAACAGGAAGACGTGGACCGAGCGCTGCAGGTCTTTGGACTGAGGCCACCACTGACGCGCAACCTCCTGGAACAGAAACGCCGCGAGTTGCTACTCACCTGGCACCCACCGCGCTACGCCAACCTGACCAACAATCCGCGCAAGTACATGCAGATGTACCGGAAGGGTGAAGCGATGACCAAGGAGATTCACGCGGCCTACGACGTGCTCATCGCCTGGCTTACGTCGCGTGAAGGCTCGAACCAACCTCGTTAATCGTTATTCGTTAATCGCAAGAGTCACAAACTCTGGATGTTCCGGTTAACGGTTCACGTTTAACGAATCACGTCCTCAAGAAACCGTGTGGCTGACCACGCGAGTCATTGACGGTTCACCATCTTTGCCGCCTTCAGCGTCGCCCAGCGACACAGGCCATGTGACGAGACCGGACACGCGATCCGCCTGGCGCGTCTCCCCTTCCTTGCGCTTTGCATAGATCTGCGGCAATCGATTACTGCCGTACTTGGAAATGTACAGAAAGACATGTTCGCGGGCGTTGACCCGCACGGCCCAGGGCTCGAAATCGTTCTGATAGAACTCCTCGCAGAGCTGCATCGCATCAAGGCACGTGAGGCCAACCGGCTCATTGAGCGTGTAGTAGTAATCGAGCGGCAGGTCATACTCTTCCTGCTTGTGGATCGTGATCCCGAACCGGTCCGGATTCCGCACCATCGGCGTGTGCCGATAGGCGACGAAATAGAACAGCTCGACGGAATGGATCTGATCCTTGTTGTCCAGCAGAAACTGCCGCGTTTCTTCGGCTTCCTCCCTGGTCTCGCCGGGGAAGCCGTAAAACGCCATCACGTGGTTCCAAATCCCAACCTCTGCTGCCTGCTGCAGGTTGTTTTCTATTACGGACTTCTTGACATGCTTATCCATCAAATTCAGCACACGCTCATTGGCCGACTCCATCCCGTAATAAAGCGTGCAGCATCCAGACTTCGCGGCCAACTTCCACAGCTCCGGATCCTGGAGCGTTTCCTCGAATCGGATCAGGGTGGTCCACTTGATCCCGATCTCCTGTTCCACCAGCAGATGCGTCACTTTTTTGAACAGGGCTGGCGGGTAGGATTCATCCGCGAAGAGGAAATGCTCAGCCCGGTACTTTTCTTTGAGAGCCTTGATTTGTCGCACGACATCCTGAGCTGGCAGGCCCCGGTACTGGTCAAAGTAGCCTTGTCCGTGATCGCAGAAGGTGCACCGGCCCCAATAGCACCCGCGAGTGGCCAAATAAGGAAGAATGCGGACTGGCACGAAGTAGCTGTCCAGCGGCAAGCCATCAAAGTCCGGCAGCGGAAGTGCCGTGGTCTTCTCCGTGTAAATTTCCTTATTCACCTGGATGCCGGTGGCATCGCGATACATCAAGTTGGGAACCGCTGCCAAGTCTCGCTGACCGCTCAGCGCCTCAAGGAGCCAGAGCAAGGCATGTTCCCCCTCGTACATGATCGCGGAGTCAAAGACCTCGGTGAGCAATCGCGGATGATTGGGGAGCTCTTCCTGAAGTCTGGTGATGACATTGCCACCGACCGTGATGTGAATATGGGGGAACGCCTCCTTGATCATCTTGCAGAGGGTCAGACCAGCCATGAGCTGCATTTGGGTGCCAATCGACACGCCCACGACGTCCGGGGCCTCTTTGTGGACGGCCGGAAGAATCAGTTGCCGGCACACGTCCCGATAGACGTTGACCTGATCGTCCTCGAGACATGCCAAAACTTCACGCGACACCCCGGGGCGATACCCCAGGTTGCTCTCCATCGGGTAGAACACCAGCGAGGCAGGATAGTAGGCGGCTGAAATATATTGCATGACCTCGCGGAAGGTATTGAGCGCCAACTCCAACTTGTCCGCTTCGTAGAACTCCTCGCCGCGGACGACCCGCTTCGCTGATTCAGCCCGTTCGGCCAGCTCGAAGACGTCCCATACCGTCTTGGTTTCCAGGCAGGCCTTCTGGTCGGTCTCCTGATCCGTCAGAAGCCCCGCTCGCTCCTTGGCTTCCAATTCGTGGAGCTGCATGTCCATGCGCGCCTTGACCCAGATCAGGAAGGCGTCGCTGAAGAACAGATCGTACATCTCGATGTTCACGTCCTTCTGGATGACCTCGTGCCCGTGCTGGCGCAAGACCGCCGTGAGGCTCGGCAAGGCCAGGTACGGCGCCGTCGGCACCCACTCGGGAGGAAACAGAAGCATGGTCTTGAGCTTACGCCCTGCTCTGCTCGGCACAGCCATTCCATCGACCTGAATCAGTCCCGTGCTTGTAGAATCCATGATCGCGCTCAACAGACCTTTTCGGCCACGGTGCTCAGACGCGAGTCACCGAGCTCAGGAGGCCCGAACTGAAGAGCCGGCAAACGATTCGTTCCGAAGCGAGCCACATAGAGGAAAATGTACTCACGGATGAAGATCTTCAAGTCCCACCCCGGATAGTGATGCTGCTCGAACTCTTCGAAGACCCGCTCCGCTTCTTCCACGCTGAGCCCTTCTCTGACGGTGAAGTAATAATCGAGGGCGAGGTCCCAATCAGGATTCTTATAGGGCGTCACCCCGAACTTGTCGGGATTCTTGGCTACCGGTGTGTGCTTGCTGAGGTCAAAAGTTCCAAACCCAATCGAATGTACGAGTTCCTTGTTGTCTTCGAGGAAGCGAATGGAATCCAACGCGTCTTCCTTCCTCTCGCCCGGGAAACCGAAAAAGCCCATCACATGGTTCCAGATGCCCGCGCCAGCCGAAAGCTCAAGGCTCTTCCGGATGACGTCAGTGGTCGTCGCTTTGTCCATGAGCTTCAACACCCGTTCATTGCCGGACTCGTACCCCATGTGAAGGTACTTGCAGCCTGAGGCCTTGGCGTCCTTCCAGACATCGTCCTCGAGTAGGCTCTTTTCAAACCGCATGTGGGTGGTCCATACGATCCCGAGATCAGTCTCGACCAGCTTTCGCGTCAGCTTCCGGAACAGAGCCGGAGGATAGGACTCATCGGTAAAATGGAAATGTTTCGTCTGGTAGGTGTCTCGGAGTTGCCGAATCTCCTCAATGATCTGATCGATTTTCTTGGTCCGGTAGCCGGCCGTGTACCCTTCACCGTGATCGCAGAACTCGCACCGACCCCAGTAACAGCCGCGTGTGGCCAGGTAGGGCAAGATTCGGTCCGGAACAAAGTATTTCTCCAGGGGAAGACCTGTAAAATCGGGAGGCGGCAGCGACGCCATGTCCTCGGCATAGGTCAGGGACGACGTGTGGATGCCGGACGCGTTACGGTAAATCAGGTTCGGGATTTCGGCCAGATCACGACCTGCCCCAATCGCTTCAACCAACTGGAGGAATGCGGTTTCTCCCTCGTAGATTACGGCGCTATCAAACAGGGCAAAGAGATTGGGTTTCTCCGGCAGCACGTCGCGGAGCCGCGTCACGGTGTTGCCGCCGATGGTGACGTGAATGTTGGGGAACTGTTCTTTGATGAGCGCACAGAACGTCATCGAAGAGAAGAGTTGCTGCTGGAGCACGATCGAGATCCCGATCACATCCGGCCGTTCCGCTTCAATCGCCGGACGGAGGATATGGTCAAAGACGTCCCGATAGACGTTGACCTGGGTGTCCTGTACCGCGTCCAGCACCTCGGACGACATGAAGACCTTGTACGACAGGTCGGTTTCCATGGGCGGCATGCAGATCCGCGCAGGGGAATACACTAACGAGATGGTGGCCGTGACCTCGCGGAACACGTTAATCGCCCATTCGAGTTTGTCCGCCTGGTAGAATTCCTGCGCCCTCACGATCTGTTTGGCGGTCTCTGCCTTCTCGGTCAACTCAGCGATCCGATCCCGCGTCACATCGCACAGAGCCTCTTGCAAGTCTGTTTCCCACTCTTCCAGCTCCCGTTTCTTCGAGAGTTTCCGCAGGCGGTCCAGTTGCTGGGGCACTTTCTTGAGTACACGTCGCAGAAAGTCCTCACTGAAGTACCAATCATACATTTCGAGGTTGACGTCCTTCTGGAAGACTTGATGCCCAGCGGATCGGAGCACGGCCGTGAGAGTGGGGAGACTGAGATAGGGTTCGGAGGGGTACCAGTCGGGGGGGAAGATCAACATGACCTTCATCTTCCGACCGCTTGTGGCTTCCGAGGTTTGCCGATGCAGTTGAATCAGTCCCGAACTGGCCCGTTCCCCTTTCGAATAGTCTATTTTCATGCAAGCGGCCCCTGCTTAACGATGAAGCCCTCGTTCCGTTCGAAGCCCGCGAAGATCAAGCAAATCCGCTCAATTCTATTCGCCCGGAGCGAGGTTGGTCAAGGGTCATTAACCCGGATTATTCATGAACGCTTCTGCTGCAATCGCGGATTCCCTGCTGGGCACCCATTGCTCCGGGATTGCCATGGGTCCCGGCCTGCATGCGGCCTCTGCGGCATGCAGGCGGGCGGGCTCGCCACTCAGTCGGTCAACGTACTGTTCACCCGTTGCCCTTCGATTGCAACGGGTGGAACGCAACAAACCGCCATGAATAATCCGGGTTACGGACAATTGTAGAGAAGTTCTTGATAATACTGCTCCAACAGCGAGGCCCGTGCAGAGTCCATGGTCACCAGTTGCCGCTGGTCAAAGGTGTTGGCGAAGTAGAGATAGGTGAAGTCCTGGATGGTGCCCAACTCCACATGCATCTGCCGCCCATCCGGCTCCTGGCGCGTCGTTTCCTTGAGCACTCGGTGTTCCGGGAGTTGCTTCCAGATCCGCTGGGCCGACGCGGTGTGGTTTTCATAGAGCGGCTCGTCCTTGCCCACGACTTTGTGTTTCAGACTCGACCAGTCCAGCGTGTGGCCTGCATCCATCTCTGGCGATTCATCCCAGGGGAGGCCGATCTGGCCCGGCCCCAGACCCAGGACATAAAGCGGGCCGTCATCGGTCACCTCCTCCACCAGTAGATAGCGGATGGGGCGTGGCGGCTCCAGGAGCCTGAGACCGCGAGCGGCCAGGGCTCGCTGGAACGGAATCCGGCGAGCCAAGAGCCGAGTTTTTTCAAAAGTAATGATCCGACCCGCAGGGGTCAAGGCTGCGCAGAGGCGGTCGAGCCGGGGGCTCAAGCCGGTGCGTTGCTCAAATGCTGACTGGAGCACTGGATCCTTCCCTCGCTCAAATGTCTGCCAGTTGAGGCTTGGGAGTCCGAGATCCTGCTCCGTCTGGAGCAGGGCATGAGTCGCGATGATCAGGTCATAGGTTCCGACAAGACGGCCCTGCTGGAGGTCCAGACACTCGAAACGGACATTGTTGATCCCAAAAACTGCCGCCCGTTCTTGAGCCAGGGCTACTGAGACAGCCGAACGGTCCATCCCTACGAATGAACGATCCGGGAATTGGCGGGCGAAGAAGGTTGTGAGCAGTCCGACGCCGCAGCCAAAGTCCAAGATGGAGCTGGCTCCGCCGATTCGTTCGGCCACAAGAGGACCGACGGCCAGATAGTAGTCGTAACGTTGGCTATAGAGGACAGGCAGGATGTGGGGTGTTGCGGTGAAGTCATAGAAGGCCATGTCCTCATCGACGCCGGTGGAGGCCTGTTTCTGTTGGACGAGACGGTTCAGCTCGGCGATGTCCTTGGGAGGAAGGGTTTCTCGCTGCCACTGGAAATAGGCTTGGTCGGACTCGAACCGACGCAGCCCCCACTCTTTGAGATGGTCTGCGAGGGCATCCTTGAGATCCATGAGTGTATTCGAAAGACACAATGTCCCCTGTGCGGGGGTAATAGATTATAAGAGAATTGTTTGTAGGATGCTCAAAAAGGCCAACCAACGAGGCCGCAGGAAGCGAGGACCCTGAGGCGTACTCTTTGTGTACGTTGAGGGGTTCGAACGACCGAGAACGAAGTTGGGGGCCTTTTTCAGCATCCGATTAGGAGGGCCGCTTCAGCATGATCGCATCCTCATACGTGACCGGAACAGGATGGGGCTGGCGGATCTGGCCAGTTCCCAGGACCACATATTTCTCGCAGGTCAACTCTTCAAGCGAGATCGGGCCTCGCGCGTGAAGGCGCATCGTGCTGATGCCGATCTCCCCGCCCAGGCCGAACTCCTGACCGTCGTGCAATCGTGTGGAGGCGTTCACCATCACTGCGCCAGCATCCACTTCGCGGATAAACCGCATCGCCGTGGCGTAGTCACGGGTGACGATCGTGGCGGTGTGGCCCGGACCATAACGGGCGATGTGCTCCAGTGCCTCATCCAGATCCTTGACCATTTTGACTGCGAGCGTCAGCGACAGGAACTGGCGGCCCCAATCCTCGTCCTTCGCCTCCACCACCGACTTGTATCCGGTCAAGGACTGTGCGCCAATTAACGCGAGAGTCTTCGGGCAACCTCGAACATCCACCTTGAACTCGTCGAGGAGACGACCAAGCAGGGCCGGCAACAGAGTCCGCGCAGTGGACTGATGGACCAGGAGTGTATCCGCGGAGTTCGAGGCGGAGGGCAGTTGCACCTTGGAGTTCACCACGATATTCTGCGCCAGCGGTAGGTCGGCGTCTGCATCGAGATAGATGTGGGAGACCCCCCAATCGTGACAGAGGACGGGAAGCCGGGTTCCCTCCACGACGCTCTTTCTCAACCCAGCCCCGCCACGAGGGATGATTGCGTCCAAATATTTGTTCAGACGCAGCAGCTCCATGGCCGCATCCCGTTCCGTCCGTTCAACCAAAGTAATCGCGCCGGCTGGCACCCCTGCCTGCTCCGCTGACTCTCGCACAATCTTGGCGATGATCTGATTGGAGCGCACCCAGTCGGATCCTGGGCGCAGCAGGCAAACGTTGCCGGATTTCAAACAGAGAGCGACCGACTCGGTCGTGACCGGGGGTCCCAGCTCGGAGATGATCCCAATCACGCCGATCGGGACCCGGACCCGGCTCACCTGCATCCCGTTCGGGCGCTGCCACAGCTTCGTGACCTCGCCGACCGAATCGGGCAGCTCCGCGATCCGGCGGAGCTTGTCCGCCATCCCCTTGATGGTGTCGGCGGAGAAACGGACCCGCTCCACGGCTTCCTTCACGCGATCCTTGTTCGACTCCCCTGCCAGATTTTTCCCGACTATTTCGACATCCTGCAGATTGGCGTCAAGGAGAGCCTCCTCCTGGTCCAGTAGACGGTCGGCCATGGCAAACAGGGCTTTGTCCTTGATCACGCTAGAAAGAAGCGAGAGGGGACGTGCCGCTTCCCTCGCCTTCTTCGCGAGGTTCTCCATGTATATCTTATGTGGAACTTCAACCATAGAAAGACCGTGACACGTGACAAGTGTTGAGTGACGCGTGACGAATTGCCATCATGAACCCATCACTCGTTACTGGTTACTAACGCTTAGTCGGAGTTGGACTATAACACGCGGTTTTTGGGAGAGTCAAAAAGAGGAGGGCGGGTGTGCCAGGGCTCGACGCTTCCGCACCTCCCGCAGCGACCCTTCCGGACTCTGCCAGGTGGAACCCTTCGGAAATTCCCTCGAAGACTCGGTCAGTTTCCGTTTTCCTTCCTGGCAGAGTCTCGGTGGGTGCCCCGCTTCTCCGGCGAAGTCGCTCCGACCCCTGGCACACCCTTGCAGTGTGAGGAAGAAGGGATGCCTCGGTTGGCGAAGGGTGCGGAGGGCGGCCTGGCTAATCCTCTGTGCTCGCGGAACGCGCACGATGAAGCTGTGCTCGTTCGACGCGCGCAGTTTGAGGATCACCCAGGCCACCCGCTCAAAGAGTAAGTCAGGAAGAAGCTGACGCCTGCGCGCAATTCGCGACGCAGGTCCGACTATCCCTCTTCAAGGAGAAGGCGAGACAACACTTGTTCGATGCGCGCAGGTGGGGATCAACTAGGAAGCCCTTGTTTCCTTACAGGCGAGGCGTTGAGATGGGAAGCGGAGAGCGGTGCGGTGGTCAGTACCAGCTTTCCTTCTTCGGATGCCGGGCGGGGTCCCCGCCGCTCCGGCAACCTGCGCTCTAATCCGACTGCCACCGATTAGTTAGTGTCGGAAAGTGAGTCTCGGTGGGTTCCCGGCTTCTTCGGCGAAGTCCACTCTGGACCGTGCTATCCCTAGTAGAGTATAAGGCTTAGGAGTCGCGAAGGTTGTCTCCTTGTCGAGGGAGCACCGATGCTGAGGTTGCAGCCCACTACCCTGTTCCTTCTTCTCCTCTCTGGCGTTACGGTCCCCTTGTCCACTTATGCTGAAACCA
>Ga0209376_1003556_pt1 | contig 14044 bp, 14 predicted proteins | sample GraSoiAngelo_134_FD_185891 | JGI IMG/M metagenome (GOLD analysis project Ga0209376, IMG submission 185891) | Grasslands soil microbial communities from the Angelo Coastal Reserve, California, USA - 14_0929_05_30cm (SPAdes) (version 2) | ecosystem: Environmental > Terrestrial > Soil > Grasslands ... | reverse complement strand
GCGGGACCGTCGCGCTCAACGCCGAGGTGTGCGACGACTATCCCCAGATCATCGAGGACGGTCGCGCGCTCGGCTGGGAGTTCATGGGGCACAACCAGAGCAACGCGCGCCTGCTCCATCTCATGGCGCCCGACGAGGAGCGGCGCGTCGTGCTCGCGACGTTTTCCCGCATCGAAAAAGCGACGGGCCGCCGCCCGAAAGGGTGGCTCTCGTCCGGCCTACAAGAGAGCTGGCACACGCTCGATTACCTCGTCGAGGCCGGCGCCACCTACGTCGCCGACTGGATCAACGACGACCAGCCCTATCTGATGAACGTCGGGGGCCAGCGCCTGTGCTCGATCCCCTACTCCGGAGAGATCAACGACCTGCCGCAGATCCTCCACGCCGGCCGGTCGTCGGACGAGTTCGAGTTGATGATCCGCCGCCAGTTCGACACGCTCTACCGCGAGGGCGCGCAGTCAGGACGCGTCATGGCGATCTGCCTGCATCCGTTCATCATCGGCGTGCCGCACCGGATCGGCGCGCTCGACGCGGCGCTCGCCTACATTCTGCGCCACGAGGGCGTCTGGCGCGCGACCGGGAGCGAGATCATCGAGCACTACCTCGCCTCCGAGGCGACGTTTTAGACGGCAGTACGGAGGTCAGAACATGCTCAAGATCGACGGCGTCACCCACTGGTCCATCCCGGTCAACGATCTAGAAGAGAGCGAGCGCTTCTACCGCGATCTGCTCGGTCTGGAATATCGCGGCCGGCTGGGCAACTCCCAGATGGCGTGCTTCCACGTGGGCGGCCACGACATCCTGCTCTGCGAGCGCAAGGAGCCGCTCCTTCGGACCCCGCAGCAGGACAACCGCCTGCACCACTCCTTCACCCTCTCGCCGCAGGAATGGGAGAAGGCGGTCCGACTCTTCCACGAGCGGGGGGTGAAGATCGAAGAGCTCACGTACCGCGCGCACGGCTTCTTCACTGGCCGGGAGCTGTACTTTCTCGATCCTTCGGGCAACCTGCTCGAGGTCCGCGATCCGGCCTGGACGGCGGGGATGCCCACCCCGTCGCTCGCGGACATCGTCGGAGCCGGCTGAGGAGGTCTCCATGCACCCTAGTCACCCGCCGCTCCGAGGGTTCACGCGTCGCGACCTGCTGAGAGCCGGTCTCGTGACCGGGACCGCGCTGTCCTTCGACCCCGTGCTGATACCACATCGCGCCGGGGCCCAGCAGCCGAAGCGTGGCGGCATCCTGCGCGTGCGCGGCTGGGATCCGCCGCACTTCGACCCGCATCAGACCCGCGCCTTCATGACGATGACCACCTTGAGCTTCGTCTACAGCAAGCTGCTCCGTCACAAGGTGGGAGCGGGAGTTCCTGCCGGCAGCTTCTCTCTGGAGCCGGATCTGGCGGAACGATGGGAGCAGCCGGATGACACGACCTACATCTTCCACCTGCGCAAGGGTGTGCGCTGGCACAACAAGCCCCCCGTAAACGGCCGCGAGCTGACGGCCGAGGACGTGAAGTTCACCTACACACGCTTCCTGACGGCCAAGGGCAACCCGGAGCGCTACCTCCTGGACTCGGTCGACCGGGTCGAGGCGGTCGACCGCTACATCGTGAAGTTCGTCCTCGGGGAGCCGTACGTCTGGCTTCCCCACAAGCTGGCCAACGCGCTCTGCATGTGGATCGTCGCTCCGGAAGTGGTGGAGAGGTACGGCGACTTGAAAAAGCCGGAGACGGCCATCGGGACCGGGCCCTTCACGCTGGAGCGCTACGACCGGAACGTGAAGGCGGTCTTCAGGAAGAACCCCCAATACTTCCGGCCGGGCCAACCTTCGGTAGACGGCGTCGAGTGGCTGGTCATCGAGGACGACTCCACGGGACTCGCCTCATACCGCACCGGGCAGATCGACGCCGGGCCATGGACCTGGTGGTCCGTGCGCCAGTCGGATCTGGACACGCTCAAGAAGACCCACCCGCAGCTCGCCTACCAGGATTTCCTGGGCAACATGGTCCACGCCATCTCACTGCGGAACGATCAGCCGCCCTTCTCGGACGTGCGCGTACGGCGCGCCGTCTCCCGCGCCATCGACCGCCGGGCGCTGATCGACACCGTGTGGTTGCGAGGAGAGCCGAGCGGGGCCCTGCCCCGCGGGCTCAAGGACTGGTCGCTTGCCGTCGACCAGCTCGGCGACGGGGCCAGGTACTATCGGCACGACCCGCGGGAGGCCCGGCGACTTCTGGCCGAAGCCGGCCACCCGAACGGCTTCAAGACGCAGCTCACGGTGACCCCCGGCTACGGTACGGATCTCATCGACGCGGCCCAGATGGTGCTCGGCCAGCTCAAGGACGTCGGCATCACGGCGGAGCTGAAGATGCAGGAATACGGCGCGTACCAGGCGACGACGATCCAGGGCAAGTTCGAGGGCATGACGATGGGCCCCTTCGCGGTCGCGTGGGATCCGGACGACGCGCTCTATGGACCATACATCCCCGACCAGCCGCGCAACCGGGGTCACGTGAACGATCCCAAGCTGACCGCGATGATCAAGGAACAGCGCCGATTGAAGGATCTGGACGCGCGCAAGAAGCTCGTCCTCGAGATCCAGCGCTACATGGCCGAGCAGCAGCACTACGTGTGTCTGGTGAGCCCGATGTACACCGGCTCGTGGCAGCCGTACGTGAAGAACCACGCCCCGAATCCCACGTTCGACTACGGTAGCCGCGTCGCGGCGCTCTGGCTGGAGCGGTGAGTCGGGTCTAGCGCACGCGGCCCCCGACGCCGCGGAGCCGCGGGTCGAGCACGTCACGCAGCGCATCGCCCAGCATGTTGAAGCCGAAGACGGCGAGCGAGATGGCCAGTCCCGGATAGATCGCCATCCACGGCGCCTGGTAGAAGAACGAGCGGCCAGCGCCGGACAGCATCCCTCCCCAGGACGGATACGGCGGCGGCACGCCGAAGCCGAGGAACGACAAGGCCGACTCGGCCAGGATGAACGCGCCAAGGCCGATGGTGGCTAGGACGATGATCGTGCCGGCCACGTTGGGCAGGATGTGCCGCACCATGATGCGCAGGTGTCCGCAGCCGATGGCCTGCGCCGATTCGACGTACACGTTCTCCGCGACGCTGATGGTCGTTCCCCGGATGACGCGCGAGGCGTTGGCGGCGCCGATCACGCCGAGTGCCAGGACGATGTTCAGGAGGCCCGGGCCGAGCACGGCCATGATGGAGAGGATGACGACCAGGAAAGGGAAGGATTGCCAGGCGTCGACCACCCGCTGGACGCACATGTCGTACTTCCCGCCAAAGTAGCCGCTGGTGACCCCGATGAGGACGCCGAGCGCATTGGCGAGCAGGACGGCGCCGAAGCCGACGGTGACGGAGACCCGCGCGCCGTAGACCACCCGGCTCCACAAGTCGCGCCCGAGGTTGTCGGTCCCCATCCAGAACTGGGCGCTCGGAGCTTTGAGGCGGGCGCCTCGCAAGGTCTCGTCGTACGTGTAGTGCGCGATCCACGGCGCCAGCGCGGCCATGACCACCAGCGCGAGCACGATGACGGCGCCCAGGGCGCCGAGCGGCTTGCGTCGGCAGAAGCGCCAGACGGCACCGGCTCGTGGCACGCCGCGGGTCGCGGCGCGCCGCGGCTCGGCCCGGTGCGCCCCAGTGGTCAAGGTCTCGACGTGGTTGGCCATGACGTCAGTACCGGATCCGCGGGTCGAGGAACGCGTAGCACGCGTCCACGAGCAGGTTCATCAGCACGATCACCGTGACGATGAGCAGGTTGATGCCCTGGATGACCGGATAGTCGCGCTGGTTGATCGCGTCGAAGAGGAAGCGCCCCATGCCGGGCAACCCGAAGATCGTCTCGAAGATGACGGTGCCGCCCAGGATCTGCGCGATCTGGATGCCGAGCACGGTGACCACCGGGATCAGCGCGTTCTTCAGACCGTGCTTGAGCACGACCGACCGCTCGCGCGATCCCTTCGCCCACGCCGTGCGCACGTAGTCCTGGCGGAGGACTTCGAGCAGCGTGGCTCGGGTGAGGCGCATGATGGCCGCCGAGGACGCAATACCCAGGATGAAGGCCGGCAAGATGAACTGCGCGACGTGCGCCCACGGATCGGCGCTGAACTCGGTGAACTGGATGGGCGGGCTCCAGTTCCACCAGATTGCCGGCAAGACCACCACGAGCGTCGCCAGCCAGAAGCCCGGGATCGACAGGCCGAAGATGGCCACGCTGCGGAAAAGGTAGTCGGCGAGCGTGTCCTGCCGAATGGCGGCCAGGATGCCGATCGGCAGCGCGATCGCGACCGAGAAGAGGAGCGCGAGGGAGCCCAGCTTGAGGCTCACCGGCAGCCGCCGCGTCAGCTCCTCGACGACGGGCCGCTTCGTCCACAGCGATTCGCCGAGGTGGCCCTGGCCGACGTTGCCGAGCCACTCGAAGTACTGGACAAAGATCGGTCGGTTCAGTCCGAGCTTCGCCCGGAGATCGTCGAGGTCCTTGCCGTACGCTCGCTCCTCCAGCATGAGTTGGACGACGTCGCCGGGCAGCAGGCGCGGCAGCGAGAACACGATGAAGGACGCGATCAGGAGCGACGGGATCGCGACCAGCAGCCGTCTGAGAACGTACTTGCGCATGGTGTGATCGGCGGGGACCCGAAAGGGCTCCCCGAGCTACCGATCGAGCCAGAGCGCGGCCACGCGGTTGCCGTAGTCGAAGCTCGGGTTCGGCGCGTAGTTCTTCACGTACGGCCGCCACGATCCGGTAAACGCCGGCGAATAGAGATAGACGTAGTACTGCTGCTCAGCGGCATACCGCTGGATGTCGAAGATGAGCTTGCGGCGCGCCTCGATATCCTTGGTGCGCATCTGCTCCTTGAGCATTGCCATGATCTTGGCGTCGGCGACGTGGCTCGAGTTGCGAGGCTGCTCGGGCGTGTACATGCCGTAGAGCGCGGTGTGCGGCTCCCAGGAGATGCTGAACGGGCCGAGTGCCATGCCCTCGTACTTGCCCGCGAAGGTCGTTGCCATGTACGCCCCGTACTCCTGCACCTTGAGCTCCGCCTCGATGCCACCCTCCTTGAGCTGGCGCTGGGCGAGCTGGAAGGCGTCGAGCACGTCGTTGCCATAGCCGCCCGTGACGGTGAGCTGGGTCTTCAGGCCCTGGGGGAAGCCGGCCTCGGCCAGGAGCCGGCGCGCCTCCTTGGGGTCGTGGCGATAGTATTGCGCCCCGGCGCCCAGCTGATCGATGCGCGAGGACCATTCGGCCAGCCCGCGGCCGATCGCGGGTGTCGGCTCGCCCCGGAGGAACACGGCGTCGACGATCGCCTGCCGATCGAGGGCGTGGGAGATCGCGCGGCGCACGCGGACGTCGTTGAACGGCGGCTTGTCGGTCCGCATGTAGAACCCCGTCGTCACGTTGGACACGAAGTCCTGATACATGAGATGCGGGTGGCTCTTCTTCAGCTCGGCGAGATCTTGCTGTCGCACAACCCACTGGTGCCAGGGTGCGCAATCGACCTGCCCCGTGCGGTAGGCGGCGAGCTGGGCGGCTTCGTCCTCCATCACGAGCCAGTCGACCCCTTCCACCCAAGGCTGGCCCTGCCGGAAGTAGTCAGGGTTCGGCTTGAAGACGGTCTTCACGTTCGGCTCGTAGCGCTCGAGGATGAATGCCCCGGTGCCGATCGCCGCCTCGGCCCGTCTGAGGTCCCCGAACTTCTCCACGACCTCCCGGGCCACGATCCAGGTGCCGGTCGGATTGGCGAGCATGTGAAGGAGCCACACGAACGGCTCCTTCAATCGGAATCGCACGGTGTAGCGGTCGACGACCTCCACCCGGTCCACCGGGTCGAGCATGAAGCGAAGGGGATTACCCTTCTCGGTAAGGAAACGGTCGTAGGTGAACTTCACATCGTCGGCCGTCAGCTCTCGGCCGTTCACCGGCGGCCTGTTCTGCCAGCGCACGCCGTGGCGCAGATGAAAGACGACGGTCGTGTCGTCGGGCTCTTCCCAGCGGTCGGCCAGATCGGGCTCGATCGCAAACGTGCCGGGCGCCACCCCGGCGCCGACCCTGTGGCGGACGAGCTTGTTGTAGACGAAGCTCAGCGTGTTGTTGGTCTTGAAGTTGAGCGTCTGGTGGGGATCGAAATGGGGCGGATCGTAGCCGCGCACGCGAAGGATCCCCCCACGCTTGGGCTGCTGAGCCCGGAGCGGGCGCGGCAGCACGGTCCCGGCGGACAGGGTTGCCCCGGCGACAAAGCCGGCTCTGAGGAGGTGGCGGCGCGTCATCCTAAGCGTGCTCATTGCTCCTCTCCCTCGCGACGCGGTGCTGGCGTTATCGGTCGAGCCAGAGCGCCGCGGCCCGGTTGCCGTAGTCGAAGCTCGGATTGGGTGCGTAGTTCTTGACGTACGGCCTCCACGACCCGGTTTGTCCCGCGGAGTAGATGTACACGTAGTACTGCTGCTCTGCGGCATACCGCTGGATATCGAAGATGAGCTTCCGGCGTGCCTCCAGATCATTCGTGCGCATCTGCTCCTTCAGCATCGCCACGATCCTGGCATCGGTGACATGGCCGCTGTTGCGGGACTGCTCGGGCATGTACAAGCCGTAGAGCGCACTGTGCGCCTCCCACGCGATGGCGAAGGGGCCTATCGCCATACCCTCGAATTTTCCGAGAAACGTCGTTGCCACCCAGGCGCCGTACTCCTGCACCTTCAGTTCCGCCTCGATGCCGCCCTCCTTGAGCTGGCGCTGAGCGAGCTGGGCGGCGTCGAGCACATCGTTGCCGTAGCCACCGGTGACGGTGAGCTGGGACTTCAAGCCCTGGGGGAAGCCCGCTTCGGCCAGGAGCCGCCTGGCCTCTTTCGGATCGTGCCGGTAATACTGCGTCCCCGGGCCGAGCTGATCCACGCGAAGGGACCACTCGCGCAAGCCACGGCCCAGGGCAGGCGCCGGCTCTCCCTTCAGGAACACGGCGTCGATGATCCCCTGCCGATCGATGGCATGGGAGATCGCGCGGCGCACGCGCACGTCGTTGAACGGGGGCTTGTCGGTGCGCATGGAGATCCCGCTGGTGACGTTGGACAGGAAATCCTGGTACATCAGCTGCGGATGGCTTTTCTTGAGCGCGTCCAAATCTTGTTGGCGAACGGTCCACTGATGCCAGGGGCCACAGTCGATCTGTCCCGTGCGGTAGGCGGCCAGCCCGGCCGCTTCGTCCTCCATCACGAGCCAGTCGACCCCGTCCACCCACGGGAGGCCGGACCGGAAGTAGTCCGGGTTGCGCCGGAAGATGGTCTTCACATTGGGTTCGTAGCGCTCGAGGATGAAGGGCCCGGTTCCGATCGCCGCCTCGGCCCTCTTCAAATCGCCGTGTTTCTCCACCATCTCCCGGGCGAGGATCCAGCTCGCCGCGCTCGGGTTGGCGAGAACGTTGACGAGCCACACGAACGGTTCTTTCAATCGGAATCTCACCGTGTAGCGACCGACGACGTCGACGCGATCCACCGAATCGAGGGTGTAGCGGTTGGGGTTGCTCTTCTCCGTCAGGAAGCGGTCGTAGGTGAACTTCACGTCCTCGGCCGTGAGCTCGCGTCCGTTGAGGGGTGGCTTGTTCTGCCAGCGGACCCCTCGCCGCAAGTGGAAGACGACGGTCGTGTCGTCCGGCTCTTCCCAGCGCTCGGCCAGGTCGGGCTCGATCGTGAACGTCCCAGGTGGTACCGCGGCGCCGACCTTGTGGCGCACGAGCTTGCTGTAGACGAAGCTCAGCGTGCTACTCGTCTTGAAGTTGATCGTGAGGTGCGGATCGAAGTGAGGAGGATCGTACCCGCGCACGCGGAGGGTCCCGCCACGCTTGGGCTGCTGGGCACGGAGTGAGCTCGGCGCCAGCGTAGATTCGCCGAGGAGCATGGCGCCGCCAACGAGGCCGGCTCTCAACAGATCGCGCCGCGTCATGCGAGACCCTCTCTCCGAGTCCGTGGAGCGAGCGGCCGTCGGGTCAGCGCGGGGACCGCGCACGTTACTGTAAGCTCGGCAACACTAGCCCCCTGTGGCGTGGGGGTCAAGAGGATCTCGGGCTGGCGCCGTCGGCCCGCGGATGCGACAGCGAGACGAGCGGCTGTCAGCGGCGACTTCTGAGAATGCTCCGGCGACGACTAGCCCAGCATTTCGCCGCAGCCAGCCCGCCGCGCCCAGTACTCCCAGGCGCGCTGGGTCTCGGGCGAGTAGGGTCTGTAGCCCGCGTTGCGGGCGTTGATCTCGCCGAGCGACAGCGGCTTCACCTCGCCGAGCGCGAGGGCGGCCAACAGGGCCCGGGCGTTGCGCGGCGTGTAGACGGACATCCGCACCACCTCGATGAGCGAGCGGGCGGCGGCGGCGAAGCCGTGGCCGCGCATCAGCACCACGTTGTTGCCGCCGAGGCCCCCCGCCAGGTCGCGGCCCTGAGCCATGTTTGCGACGAGGAGGTTCGTATCCCCAAATCGATCGGCGATGTCCCACACCGGTACCTCGGCGCCCATGAAGCTGCCAGAGTGGATCACTGGGCGAAGCAGCGTCTTGGTCACGGTGAACGGCAGCACCGCCTCGGCATGGGCGTGGACGACGGCAATCACATCGGGCCGCGCCTCGTAGATTGCGCCGTGGATGAAGCGCTCCAGATAGAGCGCCCGCTTCTCCTCCCGAGTCGGCAGCCCGTCGAGAGTGAACTCGACGATGTCGCCGCGCTCTACCAGCTCGGGTGCGACCGAACGCGCCAGCAGGTAGCGGCCGGGATCGTCAGGATGGCGGTGGCTCACGTGACCATAGGCGTCGACGATGTTCTCATTGGCAAGGATGCGGTTGGCGATCACGAGCTCGCGCACGATCCGATCGAGGTCGCTCATCGCTTGTCCTGACTGGGCGCCGGGTACGTCGAGACCTCGATCGAGTTCTGGTCCGGGTCGTCCAGATAGATCGAGTCGATCGGGCCTTCGGCACCGCTCCGTTTCACGGGGCCGTCGCGCAGCGCGACGCCACACGCCTTCAGATGCTCGACCCAGTCGGCGAGCGGCGCGTTCGTGATGAAACAGAGGTGAATCGGCGTCGGGTGTTCTGCGCGCTCGACATTGATCTTGTGTCGGCCGAAGCGGAGCGCCGTCCGGCCGCGCCCGAACGTCTCGATCTCCATGCCGAGCACACGCTGGTAGAACCCGCACGTCTGGTCCACGTCGCGGACGGTCAGGACGAGATGGTCGAGGCGGTCGAGATTGAGGTTTGACATGCCTGTCGCCCTCCTCCTAGTGCCAGTGGATCTTGTTCCACGCCTCCAGGTCGCTCACGCCGCGCGGTGGGTCGGCGGGCGGCGGTAGCTGGCCGTTGTTGTAGAGCCGAGCCGCATTCGTGCACAGCACCTTTGTTCGGGCCGCGGACGTGAGGTGTCCCAGATCCTGCGCGATGAATCGAGTCGCGCCGGGCCAAATGCAGCATCCTGAATGAACGCGCCGTAGACCTGCCGGTAGATGTACTCGCTGGGCGGCCGCGGGATGTCGCGCTGCCGCCCCAGACCGATCGGCGATGGACCAAAGCTCATCTGGTAGTAGTCGAACTCCTGGGCGAAGAACGGGATCCATCCCACGCCGGCCTCTGCGAGCACCAGGTTCAGGCCGGGGTACCGCTCGAAGACCCCCGCGGCGACCATGTTGCCGACGGCCTTCATGCAATCCCACTTGTGGCCGGCCGCTCCATCGGGCATGAGGCCGCTGCGCTGCTGCGGGAGAATTTCATCCGGCCCGGGCCCGAATTGATGTGGAGGTTGACCGACATCCTCAGATCTTGGCAGGCGGCCCAGAAGCGCTCGTAGTGCTCGGAGCCGTAGAGCAGGTCTTCCGCCGGCACGAGCCCGATGGTCGCTCCTCGCAGACCACCCTTGCGACACCGCTCGAGCTCCTGTGTCGCGTGCTCGATGTTCCACAACGAGATCATGGCCAGGCCCCAGAAGCGTTGCGGAGCCACGCCGCAAAATTCGATCATCCAGTCGTTGTAGGCGCGGCAGCACGCTGCTTCGAGCTCCGGGTCGCCCGTCACCCAGGCGGCTGTGCCTCGCGTCGGATAGAGCACCTCGGCGCTGATACTGTCGTAGGCCTGGTCCTTGAGTCGCTCATACGGGTCCCAGCCGCCGACGTGCACGTTGCCTCCGACATCGCGAGTCGGAAAGCGCGGGACGCGGTCTCGCACGGCGGGCGGGAGCCGCTTCTGCCAGAGGTCGGGCGGTTCGGTCATGTGCGAGTCGGCTGAAATCCGCGGCTCGCGACCGATGGTTACGAGCATGTCCTCTGCCACCGGGACATCACTGACCCTCGGGAACGGCATGGCTTCCCCATCTCAATCCGGCACGCGCAACCGCTCGTCTTGTACTCCGGAGGGCCGTCGCTGTCAAAGCCGCCCAGGAGCCCTCGCGAGTCGCGATGCGCGCACCTGGCGCCCTGAAGTAGACTGGGGCCGCCCGATGGGTCCGCCTGGGCGGAATGGAGGGAGCCGATGCTGAGCCGAGATGAGAACGAGCGCTTGACGCGGGTTGGACCCGGAACTCCCATGGGCACGCTGTTGCGCCGGTACTGGTTCCCCATCGCCGCTTCGGCCGATCTGGACGCCAACCCCGTCAAGGGGATCAAGCTCCTTGGAGAGGATCTGGTGCTGTTCCGCGACCGCCGAGGCCGGCTCGGCCTGATCAGCGAGCGCTGTCCTCACCGTCGGGTGTCGCTGCGCTACGGCATCCCCGAAGCAGACGGCCTCCGATGCTGCTACCACGGCTGGATGTTCGACGGCCAGGGGCGCTGCGTCGAGATGCCGGCCGAGCTTCCCGGCAGCACCTTCAAGGACCGCGTGCGGACGCCGGCCTATCCGGTCGAGGAGCTCGGCGGCCTCGTGTTCGCCTACCTCGGCCCCGAGCCCGCTCCCTTGCTGCCGCGGTGGGACCTTCTGGTGATGGACAACGTCTGGCGCGACATCGGCGTCACGGTGATCCCCTGCAACTGGATGCAGTGCATGGAGAACTCCCTGGACCCCGTCCACACCGAGTGGCTCCACGGCCGCTACTACGAGTACATCATGAGCCGCGCCGCCGGGAGAAACGCGGGTGGCGAGCGCATGGTGGAGCGCGTCATCGGACATCACCTGAAGATCGGCTTCGACGTGTTCGCCCATGGGATCGTCAAGCGGCGCGTGCGGCTCGGCGCATCGGAGGACGATCCGTCGTGGCGGATCGGGCATCCAATCCTGTTCCCGAACATATTGAGAGTGGGCTGGACGTTCCAGTTCCGCGTGCCGATGGACGACACGCACACCTATCACGTGATGTATCAGGTCCTGCCCGCGCCGCCGGGGGCGGAGCCGACGCAAGAGCGCGTCCCGGTCTATCAGATCCCCGTCACGGACGAGCGCGGCGAGCTCATGACGAACTTCGTGCTGGGCCAGGACATGATGGCGTGGGTGACGCAGGGGCCCATCGCCGAACGCGACCTCGAGAAGCTCGGCGACTCGGACCAGGGCGTGATCCTGTTCCGTCGCCTCCTGCGCGAGCAGCTCGCGGTCATCGACGCCGGCGGCGACCCGATGAATGTCTTCCGCGACCCGGCGACCAACAAATGCATCGACATCCCCGTGGAGTACAGCCTGATCGAGGCCGCCCGCGCCCGTCGTCTTGCCACTGGCCAGGCGCCGTGGAGCGCGCTGCTCGACACCGTGGAAGAGGCCTGGGCCAGGGCGCCGGAGAGCGCCGGCTAGGTCCGCGGGCGGAGATCGGGGCGTGCCGGAGTCGGCGCCAGTTCTGCGATGGGCCGTCGCCGGCTTGGGGACTGCGGGGTGCATGATGCTTCCCGCCATCCTCAGGCATCCCCACGCCCGGCTCACGGCGGGGGCCGATACGGATGCCGGAGCCCTCGCATCGTTCGCGCGCGACTTCCAGGTCGAGACATACCCGAGCGTCGAAGCGTTGTGCGCGAGCCCGCGCGTCGACGCGATCTATATCGCGACCCCGACGCAGTACCACACCGAGCACGTTCTCCTGGCTCTCGAGCACGGCAAGCACGTCGTCGTCGAAAAGCCGATGGCGCTCAATCTCGACGATGCCGACCGGATGATCCGGGCGGCCGAGGCGCGCGGCCAGCAGCTCGTGGTGGGCCACTCGCATAGCTTCGAGCCGCCGATCCGCAAGATCCGGGAGATCGCCCAGAGCGGGGCGCTCGGCCGGGTCCGCATGCTGCACAACTGGTGCTTCACCGACTGGCTCTATCGCCCACGCAACACCGAGGAGCTCGACACGCGCCTGGGCGGTGGCGTGACGTTCCGGCAGGGGTCACATCAGTTCGACATCCTGAGATTCATCGGCGGCGGTCTGCTCCGCAGCGTCCGCGCGATGACAGGGCATGGCGATCCGCAGCGCCCCACCGAGGACGCGCACGTGGCCTACCTGGAGTTCGAGGACGGCACGCCCGCGAGCGCCGTGTACAGTGGCGCCGATCACTTCCACACGACGGAGCTGGCCTTCGGCATCGGGGAGCAGGGGCAGCCCGTCGACCCCGCGGCCTACGGCCGCGCCCGGCAGACGCTCCAGAGGGTCGGAGGCCGCGACGCGGAGCTTGGTCTCAAGCGTGCGGTCCGCTACGGCGGAAGCCGCGCCCCGCGCCCGGCAGGGCCGGCGCCCCATCCGCCCTTCTTCGGGTTGACCCTCGTGAGCTGCGAGAAGGGCGACATCCGGCAGTCAGCGCGCGGCGTGTACGTCTACGGCAAGAACGAGCGGCGCGAGGTGCCGCTCTCGACCGAAGACACCGGGCGCGACGCGGTGGTGCGCGAGCTGTACGACGCCGTCGTCAACGCGCGCGCTCCGCTTCACGGCGGCCGCTGGGGAAAGGCCAATCTGGAGGTATGCCTCGCGGTGCTGACCTCGGCCCGCGAGCGCCGCGAAGTCCGGCTCTCGCACCAGACGGCGGTTCACCGATCGGGAGGTGAGTCATGGCGCTCAGACTGACAATGGGCTTCTCCGACAATCCGCGAGTGCAGCCTCTGAAAGACGGAATTGTGAAGCCTCAGGGGATCGAGCTCGACTGCATCACGCTCGATCCCAGCAACCTCTTCCAGCGAAACCTTACCTACGACGAGTTCGACATCTCGGAGATGTCCATCTCGGAGACGCTGCTCGCCCGGGAACGGACTGATGGGAAGAAATGGGATTGGTCGGCCCTGCCGGTCTTCCTGAGCCGGGGCCACCACTGGCACACCCTCTACGTCAACACCGCGTCCGGCATCAGGAGTCTCGCGGACCTCAGAGGCAAGCGAATCGGGGTTCCCGACTACGACATGACCGCCGCTCTGTGGTTTCGGATCACGCTGAAGGATCTCCACGGCATCGAGGCCAAGGACAACGTCTGGTACAACGGGCGCACGAAAGAGCTGAGCCACGGCGGCGCGCTGGGCCTGGACCGGGACGGGCCGGTGGGCGTCACCCATCACTGGCTGACCGTGGATCAAACACTCGACGTGATGCTCGATCGCGGCGAGATCGACGCGTGCACGGCCATCCAGCCCGGAAGCCCGTGTCACCGCCGGAGACACGACGGTCGTCGACCGCTGGGGCGGCACGCCGATCGACGGTAACCCGCGCCTCAGGAAGCTGCCGGACGACAACGGCAAGGGGGTCGTCTACGAGTTCTACCGCAAGACCGGATGTTTCCAGGCGAATCACCACGTGATCGTGCAGAACCGCATTCTCAAAGAACATCCGTGGGTGGCGCTGGAGCTGTTCAAGGCCTTTCAGCGATCCAAGGAAGTGGCGTACGAGCGTGCCCGGCGTTCCCAGTCGGCGTACCTGTTTTTTCCGGGGAGGGACTTTCAGGAGCAGGCGGCCGTCTTCGGAGACGATCCGTACCCCCTCGGTCTCCGTGCCATGGGTAAGACGGTCGAGCGCGCGATCCGGGGATCCCAGGAGCAGGGGTTGCTCCGCCGGCCGCTGCGGCTCGACGACATTTACTATCGGACAACGTTGAACACCTGAAGGTGGAACGCCATGGCCGTCATTGACGCAGA